>Ga0182027_10010225_pt1 | contig 13368 bp, 15 predicted proteins | sample 712E1DmetaG_FD_121300 | JGI IMG/M metagenome (GOLD analysis project Ga0182027, IMG submission 121300) | Permafrost microbial communities from Stordalen Mire, Sweden - 712E1D metaG (Illumina Assembly) | ecosystem: Environmental > Terrestrial > Soil > Wetlands > Permafrost | place: Sweden...
AGTCACTTTCGAGAACAAGCCGGGCTATTCCCGCCCCACAGAGAACGATCAGGTGATGGAACGAGTGGACGAGGAAGGAAACGTCATAGGGTTTTCCGTGCTGCGTGTCAGTTCCCTGAAGAACACGCCACTCGAAGTCGCTCTTCGGTAAGCGGGATTCTGTTATGTGTACCCTGTCCCCTGTTCTTGACGCGGCGGGCCTGCTTCAGTTGCCCGCCACCATGCCCCGAGCCCCGAGCCCCGAATCCCGGCTCCCGTCACTGACACCTGGTACCTGACACCTTTTCCTTTCCTCTTGCATCGCAGGTCAATAAGTTGTTTAATCACGTCATCTTTTAGCCAGCCCGGGAACCCCTGGGAGGTTAGGCGTCATGAATAATAAGCTCCCCTCCTGTTTTAGGAGTGGGCCAGGGGGTGGTAAACTTGGCGTTCGTCGATCACCGTTGGCGCCGTTCTCTGGCCAGCCTGCTCCGAGGCTCTGCGACCGCGCGGTGGCTGGTGCATAGTGATCTCCGCCCTCCGATTTCGCCCGGCTCGAAACGGCGTCCATAGACCGGGAATACGGGGGGCATGGAAAGGGACATGAATCGCAGAGCCGGGCTCGCTCTGCGCAAGCCCGCCCAATACGCAGTTGGGCGTTCATTGGGGGACATTGAACACCCCAAGGAGGTTATCGTGAGGTGGACGATTGCCGTTGCTGGACTGATTCTGGTCTGCGCTGCTTCTGCCTCAGCACAGAAACTGGACGTGAAGATAATTGACCGGCAGGACAAAGAAGATGAATATGATTACGCTGCGGTCTACAATAACGTTGCGGTAGGGAAATCCTTCAAGGTTCATGGTGCCACATTCACACTGCAGCTTCCCGATGGCCGACTAGCAATTGTCAACTGCGAAAGCAAATTTGCGGAACACATGGCTGGGCGTGTAGGGAATCGGAGGAGTTGCCGCACGCCTGTGGTGGATAGTATTCAAGCTGATTTCAAGGGTGACAATGCAAAGTTGATTTGGCCCGTCAGCCTAGATGGCAAGAAAATGCAGTCGGAAACATACAAGATTCTAGGCATCTTGGACAAGCCAAAGAACAACTAGGCAGGGTGGCGCAGGGCGAGCGCCGGTCTGAGATTTTGTGCGAATCAAGCAAGCCGGTCCATGGTCAGGACGGACGAATCGTTCAGACCTTAGAATGGGAATCTGGCCGTGGCGGGGCTCGAAATGGCGTCCGTAGAACGGAAAAACCGGCGGGCATGGCCAAAGACTTGAATCGCAGAGCTGGGCTCGCTCTGCGCCAGCCTGCGTGTAGGGTGAATGGATAGCGCTGGCCAAAGGCGCAGTCCTGCTGCTCGCAGTCACGGTACTCATCAGAGTCAGCCTTTGTGACCGCCGGCCCATGCCTAGCCTTTGATCGGAGCGCGAACATGGAAGACAACGTCTGCGCCATCAGCCCTCTCGACCGGGTGCGGAAAGTTGTCTCCAGTGGGAGCGGCGGGATCATCCGGACTGACCGGGCAGCCTAAAACCAAGCGAAAAGTTGTCAGGCATGGAAGAAAGCGTTACGATCAAAGCGGTGCCGCCCCCGCTCGCCGCCGGCGGTCTCGTCTTAGGCCGGCCAGGACCGGTTTTGTCAACGTCAGCCTAATCGGGAGCTTGGGAGCTCGACATTGCATCCATGAGTCAGTTCCCTGTCGTTCCGGTCGATGCCTGCCCCCTTTGCGGATCAGGTGGTCCCCTATGCGAGAGCCACATTATTCCACGCTTCGTGTTCGATTGGCTGCTGGAGTCGTCCGCTACGGGGTACATGCGGTTCGGTCCCGCGCCGAATTTGCGGGTTCAGGACGGCTTCAAACAGCGGCTTTTGTGCGAGGGGTGCGAGGGCCTACTTAGTGCTTGGGAGGGCGAGACGGCCCGGTCTGTATTCAGGCCCTACCACAGCGACACCTCCGCCGTGATGTCATACGGACCTTGGCTCGCTAAGTTTTGCGCTTCTGTGTGCTGGCGTGTGCTCTTTGTCTTCCGGGGACTCGGTATCAAGAATTTCTCCGACAGCCAGAACGGCCTCGCCAGGGAAGCCCTTGGCGCCTGGGGTAACTTCATGCGCGACCGGGCACCGAACCCAGGTAGGTTCGAGCTGCACTTGCTGCCAGTTGATCTCATTGCAGACGCCACGGATTCGGAACTGCCCCCGAACATGAACCGTTACCTCGCGCGAGCAGTCGAGATGGACGCGGTGTCAAGCAACAAATCGGCGTTCGTTTATGTCAAGCTGTGCAAACTCATTTTGGTCGGACTCGTACAGATGCCAAACCCACGAGAGTGGGTGGGTACACGAGTGGCAATTGAGCACGGAGTTATCAGGCCTGAGCATCGTGGTGCCCCAAGTGACTTCGGGCAGTTCCTCGCCGACCGAGCCCGGAAGATGGCGGCTTTACAGGCGAAAATGTCGGCGCGTCAGAAGGAAAAGATCTCGACCACCATGCGAGCTGACGTTGATCGGGCCGCGGCCTCGGAGAGCTTCGAGGCGATGTCACAAGACGTGTCGATGTTCGGAAGGGGGGCATTCGACGATCCCGAAGAGTAACTTCTGGTCTTTAACAGCCGCCTGGCAGGGTTTGCAGCCGACGGCGGCTGACGAAACAATGAGCCGCCGCGGCTGAAACGAAGCCGTTATGCCGGTCAGTAGAGGGAATCGGTATGCCTCAGTTTCATACGGTCATTCCGATTCATAACGTTGAGCTCGATCCAGCAACATCGTACGAGTTCTCTGGAGGGTTGTTGCTGACTGCGATGCCGGCCTGGATTCCCGGTCAGAAGATGCTCGATCGTCTGAGCGTCATCGACCGAGAGGCGGTCAGGCAGGCGACGCACGCCTTTGTGCTTAGCTACACGGCTGACGGACTCGGCAGCCCCGATCCAGACTGGAAGGGTACCGATCACAAATCGATTCAGGAGACCAAGTATGAAATTGGTGTCATGGCCAATCTCGCGCTTTGGCTGACCCGTCCATCTCCAGTTTGCTTCGCTGTCGTTCTCCACGCTTGCCAATTTGGCAGCCAGCCAGTCATTCAGCAGACTCAGCGGTTTTCCGAGCTGTTGTGCCATCCGAGCGACTTGGAGGCCCGAATCACGGGCACAGACCTGCCGTTTGCAGCGAAGCTTCACAAAGGGCTTCTTGAAGTCACCCGTGACACGGCGCTGTGGACTGCGGTCAGGTCCGCGTGGTCAGGGCTTCAGATGAACATCGAGAGCATCCGATGCCTGCTGTTTTGGGTCGCGCTCGAGGCCGTCTTTGGACCTGAAGATGGTCGCGAGATCACGTATCGACTGTCGCAGCGGGTAGGCTTCTTCCTTGGCGCGAGTCGGGTTGAGGCCCGGCAGCTGTTTGACACGGCCAAGGCCGGTTACGGTTTCCGGTCCAAGATTGTGCATGGCCAATGGAAAGAGGACCTGAACGCAACGAAGCGGATGGCGAAAGCAGAGATCCTGTTTCGGCTGGCGTTGGTGCGGATCCTCCAAGACCAAGCGCTGGTCACGACATTCTCGACAAAGAAACGTGAAAACTTCTTGGACAGTCTCGTATTCAACAGCGCGGCATAAGACGCGCTTGCGACCGACGGCGGCTAGTGCGATCGTGAGGCAAGCGTAGCGCAGACCGCCGACTTTGCGGTCTGCGGCTCTTCATTTGGCGTTGCGTCATCAAAATTCAAGGCTCACGTCAAGAAGAACCGCGGACCCCGGGAGCGGGGGTCCGCGCTACGCGCTCCGACAAGGAGGCGTTATGAAAGGTGGAAGCAGGTAGCGCGACCCCGTCTCCCTGCCATTCGAGGCGGGACAACACAAGCGTGTTGCGGTTAAGATAGGGGATGACCGGGGCATTGAGAGCCTGAAGGTCGTGGAGGTGGCCTGAATGGTGATCGAGGAAACTCTGCGTCTGGCGACGGACCGATTGGTCGAGCAGTTCCGTCCGCAGCGGGTGATTCTCTTCGGATCACAAGCTCGGGGAATGGCCGATGCTCGCAGCGATGTGGATTTACTGGTGATCTGTCCGGTCCCACCGGGGCAAGGCAGCCGGCGCGCGTTGATGGTGGCCATGGACCGAGCCCTTCGTGGGGTGGAGGTGGCCACTGACGTGATCATCCTTACGCCCGAAGAGTTTGAGCGCGACCGCCTGATCCCCGGCACCGTGGCGCGCCCGGCTTGGCGGGAGGGGAGAGTGCTCTATGAAGCTCCCTGACGCGCCCATTCTCGAGAAGGTCAGGCAATGGCTGACCTATGCCGACGAAGACTTGCGAGTCGCACGCCATGCATTCTCCATGCCGGAAGCTCCTCCCTGCCGGGTGATTGCATTTCATGCCCAGCAATGCGCGGAAAAATACCTGAAGGCTTATCTGGTTTTTCACGGCGTAGATTTTCCCTTCACGCATAGTCTCCGCCGCCTGCTGGACCTATCTGCCAGCCCGGCGGCTTGGGCCGAGCGGTTACGGGATGCCGAAGAGCTCAGCCCTTATGCGATCACGGCAAGATATCCGGGAGAGGACCTCGCGGTTAGTGAACCCGAAGCGCGCCGGGCTGTTGAGATCGCTGAACGCGTGCGACAGGCGGTTAGGGGCGCCCTCCAGGATGAAGGGTTCGACCCCGGCGGCGACCAGTTCTGACTGTGGGTTCTTCCCCTGATGGCGAACGCGCAGCCGGCGGGAACGGCTCCATATGAGCCCGGTTCGGAAAGCGGAGAGAATCTAGGGTGTCAATGCGGTACGATGACAAAGTTGTCCCAGATTTCGAACAGTTGGTCAAATTGCTCCCCGCGCGCGCAGTTGCGTCCCCGTTGCGTTCAACGGTGCCCTTGGTCGACTTTTGGCGGACGCCGGAGTCTCGCCTCACTCAGCTAAGCGCGGATATCAGAGCGGACAGAGTAAGCCAAACTGCGCCCACCTCTGCTTTCCCATGCTGCCAAGGCGTGTCATCGGGGTTCGTCTACCGTTCCGGTTGCTCGCCCATCGACGAAGTGGTATGTTGGGGTTAGCATGAAGAATTCATCCAGAGGGAAATCGCCTTCGAGATTTCACATTGTTGTGGACGCTGCCGACCGCTTAACGGTGGAGGAGCAGGAAACCTTGGTTGAGGTCCTGCATCGGCGACTGGCGGACCGCCGGCGTGTCGAGCTGGCCGCCGACATCCGCGCCGGGCAGAGAGAGTTTGAGCAGGGTGCTCTCCGCCCCACTACGCCCGATGAGATCATGAAAGAGATCCTCTCGTGATGCGGCTCTTACTGCGCTCCAGCGCTTTCGTTCGCAGGGCCAAGAAAATTCTCAAAAAACATCCGCATGTCTCCGAAGACCTTCATTCTGCCCTGGAATTGCTTGCCACAGACTGCTTTCATCCCCGCCTGAAAACCCACAAACTTAAGGGTGAACTGGAAGGATCCTGGGCGTGCAGCGCGGGCTACGACTTGAGGATCGTGTTCAAGTTTGTTGAATACGAAGGATCTGAAGCCATTCTCCTGTTGACGCTGGGAACGCATGAAGAAGTGTACTGATTGATTCAGGGGGCTGGCGCAGAACGATAGCTCTGCGCTGCGAAGCAGCGCCCCTCTCCCAAAGCAGATAGCGCGGCCCCCCGTTTTTGGGGTCCGCGATTCTTCCTAAAGGAAAGGCCGCAGACCTTAATGAGGGAGGGCTGCGCCAGCCCGCGGGCATTGATTCATGCCAAAGGAACACGTCAATCCGAGGACCCTCTTTCCGAGCTTGCCGCACGGGTTTTCCCAAATCGTGGTTGCCAGCGGGAGAAAAACGGTGTTCATCTCGGGGCAAACGGCTTGGGACGCACAGAAACGGATAGTTGGCGGGGTTAGCCTTCTGGAGCAGGCAAGGCAGGCGTTGCGTAATGTTCAAGCGGCTATGGAGGCCGTGGGCGGCGCCTTAGGAGATATCGTTGCTCTGCGGATTTACATCGTCAATTATCAGCCCGAGAGCGCAGAAGCGGTGGGAAGCGCGCTAAGAGAATTCTTTTCTGAAGGGAATCCGCCAGCAAGTACCTGGATCGGGGTCTCGGCCTTGGCAGTTTCAGATTTTCTGATCGAGATTGAAGCGACGGCGGTCTTGGACTGAACAATGCGGCCTAGACAAGAGCGGGTGGCCACTGTCAGTGCAGTTCTGACCGTGGGTCTTCCTTTGATGGCGAAGGTATAGCCCGCTGGAATGGTCTCATATGAATCGTGGACGGAAAGGGTTGGTGAAGCGGCCGGAAGATTGGCGGTGGGCGAGTTACAATAATTTTGCTTTGGACAAGGTGACGGTTGCGGCGTGCCCCATTCAGATTGACTGCATGCACATGCCGCTGGGGTATCGGGCATGAGAAGAGCCCACGGTCAGAACTGCACTGACCGTGGCTACTCGCTTTCATACCTTCAAAACGAGGTCCGCGCCACCCGGTCAGCCCGCGGGTTGTTATGCAGGTAAACAAGAGTTGCAAGTCGCCCATAGGAGGGGCAGGAACCCATGAAGATCCTGGTTATCGGTGCAACGGGCACGATTGGCGCCGCCGTTGCGCAGGCACTCGAGGCGCGGCACGAGGTTCTCCGAGCCAGCCATACCCGCTCCGCGCTCAAGGTAGACTTGGCGGACCCTGAGTCGATCAGACGCCTCTACGCGAAGGTTGGCCGGATGGACGCCGTGGTCAGTGTCGCGGGTCAAGCCGCGTTCCGTCCCCTGCTTGCTCTCTCCGACGCCGATTTTACCCTCGGCCTCAACAACAAGCTCATGGGCCAGGTCAACCTGGTCCGCTTCGGCGTCGAGGTGCTCGCGGAGGGAGGCTCGTTCACGCTCACCACGGGGATCCTGAGCCGGCAGCCGATGCCCGGGGGCGCAGCCATCAGCATGGTCAATGCAGGCCTCGAAGGCTTTGTGCGCGCGGCGGCATTGGATCTTCCCCTTGGCCTGCGCATCAATGCGGTCGCTCCGGGTTGGGTTCGCGAGACGCTGGTGGCGATGAAGATGGATCCCATCCCCGGCGTGCCGGCCGCGCTGGTGGCACAGACCTACGTGAAGGCGGTCGAGGGGAGCATGACCGGTCAGATCCTCGATGCTGTTGCGGGCGCTGACTAACCGGCACTTGCTGCTGAAGGCCGCGCGCCGGCCGCAGCGCGGGTGCAGGAGAAGCGAGTTACGTTAGCCATTCGGGATGACACTCGACATGAGCAAATACGTCGTCTTCATGCGTGCGATCAACGTGGCTGGTCACGCCAGCGTAAAAATGAGCGATGTACGGGACGCGTTCGCCGCGGCTGGCTGCCGAAACGTCAGAACCTGCATTCAGAGCGGCAACGTCATCTTCGAGTCGCCGGCGAAAGACGCAGCGGCGATTCTTCGAAAGGTTCGGAGCAAGCTCGGTAACCTGCTGAACACTGAGCCGGACATCTTCTGCCGAACCGCCGGTGGAATCGAGGCGCTAGTCAGGCGAGCTCCCTTCAAGGACTTCGAAGCTGAACCGGGCGTCAAGTTGTACGTGGTGTTTCTGTCTCAGAGGCCTCGAAGCAAGCCGAAACTTCCGCTGATCTCGTCCCAAGAAGCTCTGGAGGCCGTTGCGATGAGCGACCGGGAAGTGTTCGTGGTCAGCCGCCGCAAGACGAACGGGTTCTTTGGCTTTCCCAACAATTTCGTCGAAAAGGAGCTCGGGGTTTCTGCCACCAGTCGGAACTGGTCAACGATCACCAAGATCATCGAGTTCCCGAAGATGGAAAACGATGAAGAATGAAAGACTACCACATCAACCCTGGGCAAGCAGACCACCATCGACTAGCAGCCACGTCCCGGTGACGTACGAAGCATCGCTGGACGCCAGGAAACGGACGGCTTTGGCGATGTCCTCGGGCGTGGCGAAACGCCGGAGCGGGATATTCGAGAGGATGCGCTGCTCATCCTCCGGGCAATTGCGCAGGTGATAGCGCAAGAGAGGCGTATCGGTGGCGCCTGGGATAACGCAGTTGACACGGATTCCGTCCGGGGCGCAGTCCAATGCCGCGGCGCGCATGAACGCCAGCAGGCCTCCCTTGGTGGCTGCGTACGCCGTATAGTTCGGATAGGTCTGAAAGGCGTGTCCGGAAGAAGAGATCACGATGCAGCCCTGCTTTTGTTTCCGCATCACTGGAATGACATGCTTGCAGCAGAGGAACGCGCCTTTCAAATTGACCGAAATCGTCTGATCCCAGTCTTCCTCCGAGGTCCCGGTCAGGGGCTTGTTGATCTGTACGGCCGCATTCGCGAACAAGACATCGATTCTTCCCCAACGTTCGACAATCACTTGCACGGCATGTTGCACTTCATTTGCGTTACTGACGTCGGCCTTGATGAATAAGCCCTGACCTCCGGCCTCTTGGATCAGGTTCACGGTTTCCTGGTCATTCGAGTCGTTCCAATCGATCACCGCGACATGCGATTTCTCGCCCCCGAAAAGTAGGGCTGTGCCACGACCGATGCCGGACCCGCCACCGGTAATGACAATCACTTTTCCGGCAAATTCGCTCATACGCGCCTCCGTGAGGTAAGTTCCTCCACTCTACCTCACTAAAGTCGAGGAGTCGAGAGTCGAGGGTTGAGAAGTTCGACTCCTCAACTTGTAAACAGAACGAGATCCCTCGCTGCGCTCGGAATGACACCCGCCTCAGGGGCGAGATTCGAAAGTCGAGGGTCGAGGACTTCGACTGCTCGACCCTTGACTCCTCGACTTGTTGTATTATCCAGCGATGCTAATGAAACTCGGTTCACTCGATTTCGCCGTCGTCATCACCTACTTCGTCGTCGTGCTCGGGGTTGGCTACTGGCTCAAGGGCAAGATGAAAACCTCTTCGGATTTCCTCTTGTCGAAGCGTTCTTTCTCTCACTGGATCACCGGCATTGCCTTCATGTCAGCGAACCTGGGGGCGCTGGAAGTGATGGGCCATACCGCCAATGGCGCGAAGTATGGTATGAGGACGAACAACTGGTACTGGATCGGAGCCATCCCGCCCATGGTTTTTCTGGGCCTGTTCATGGTGCGCTACTACTACACGAACGGCCTGCGTAGCGTTCCTGAGTATTTGCGCATGCGGTACGACCATCGCGCCCACATCCTCAACGCTTTCAGCTTCGCCACGGTCACCGTGTTGATGTCGGGAATCGACATGTTTGCTTTTGCGGTGGTTTTCCGCAGCATGCTGGGCTGGCCCTTCACCACCAGCGTGCTGCTGGCCAGCGGGGTAGTGCTGCTGTTTGTTTTTTGGGGCGGACTCTCTTCCTCCATTTACAACGAGTTCCTTCAGTTTTTTCTTATTGTGATTGGATTCCTGCCCCTGACCTTCCTCGGGTTGCACGAAGTGGGCGGGTGGAGCGGACTAGTGGCCAAACTGCCGGAGCAGTATCTTCACACATGGAAAGGCATGGCCGGCCCCGGCGATCCGCTGGGTGTGCCTTGGTGGGTGATGGTGGTGGGCATGGGCTTGTGCGCTGCTCCGGCGTATTGGTGCACTGACTTCCTGCTCGTGCAACGCGCCCTGGCCGCCAAGGATTTGGCTTCTGCGAGAAAAACCCCGCTGGTGGCCGCGATTCCTAAGATGCTATTCCCGGCCATCGTGACGGTGCAGGGAATGCTCGCCCTCGCCCTTGCACCCTCGATCGTCAAACACGATTACAACCTGGCTTTGCCAACCCTCATGGGTCGCTACTATCACAGCGGGATGCTGGGGCTGGGGTTGACGGCTCTTTTGGCCAGCTTCATGTCCGGGATGGCCGGCAACATTACGGCCTTCAACACGGTATTCACTTACGACATTTACCAGACTTACTTCGTGAAAAACCGCCCTGACCACCATTACCTGAGGGTGGCGAAGACGGCCACTGTGGTGGGCACTTGTATTGCCTGCGCCTCGTCCTACATCGTCCTCTACTTCAACAACCTGATGGACTACATGCAACTCATCGGGATTTTATTCATTTCACCTTTCTTCATTGTGTTCTTCCTCGGCATGTTCTGGAAGCGCCCGTCGGCGACTGCGGGCTTTTACGGAATGGTTGCAGGGCTCTCCGGAGCAACCCTCGAGTACGTGCTCTACCGGCTGGGCGTGCTGAAGTTCACTTCTCCCATGGCGTCGAATATTTGGACGGCCGTATGGGGATTCGCTGCCGGACTGGCGGTGACTGTGGTTCTCAGCTTCCTGACTGAAGCTCCCCCAGCGGAAAAACTCAAGGGGTTGGTTTATTCCGGAGCGAAAAAGGAAAAGGACCCCGCCCCTTGGTATCGCACGCCGGCATTCTATGCCGTCGTCGTGCTGAGCGTGTTCATTGTCCTCAACATCAAGTTCTTCTGACATTGGTGATTGGTGATTGGCGATTGGCGATTAGTGAATGGACAACCCCCTCACCCGTCCCGATCAGATCGGGACACCCTCTCCCCCAAGGGGGAGAGGGCAGTAAAGTTCGGATCAATTCTGCCTTCTTCCCCTTGGGGGAAGAGGGGCTGGGGGCATAAGCGCTAAAACAACTGTTAGGGAGGCTCGAAAGCCCGCCTGGGCGGGCGTCATAATATGGCCCACGGCGAAAGCCGTGGGGGAAAAAGGGGAAATGGAAATATTCCTCAAGCCCCGGTAGGGGCGACATAATCACGACGAACCGAGCGGGATCCTTATGTCGCCACTATCGTGGCTCAAGTTCTGCTCTGCACCTTGCACTCCCACGGCTTTCGCCGTGGGCTAACATTATGCCGCCCCTTTCGGGGCTCGAATCAGTGACGTAGCCTCCTTATTTTAACGCCTATGGGGGCTGGGGTGAGGGGGTTCCGACTCGCGAATTGAATGGTAATTACGTGACGTCGCCTTGGAACTAACAGTTTCCCCCGTAATCGTTTGAAAGGAGTGTAGGCATCATGCTTCCAGGCTTGCTCTTACTCATGGCGGTGAGCGCGCCACAGCTTCAGAATCCGGGCTTTGAAGCTTCCAAGTTGCTTGCAGGCTGGGAGCTGAACACGCCCGCCCAGGAGAGCCAAGGAGTGCAAGTTGTTTTGGATTCGACGCAAACCAAAGAGGGAAGGCAATCCCTCCTTATCGAAGCCCGCGAACCGGCGAGCTATTCGCTGAATCAGTGGGTCGTTCTTCCGGCCGGCACTCTCTGGCGCGCCCGAATCTGGATCAAGACTGAGATTCTGGTCCCGTCCGGGAGCGGTGTCGCGGGCGGGCAGATGGTGATTGATTCGCGCCAAGGTGTACTGGGCAGAAGCGGTCCGAGGTCCGGCACGTCGCCTTGGCAAGAAGAGGAGGTTGTTTTCGAAGCCCCCACTCCGGAGGACGTGAACATTGTTCTCGTGGGCCTCGAGAAAAGTGTGGGCAGAGTTTGGTTCGACGGTCTTCGCCTGGAATCCGTTCCGCGGCCCGTCGAGAAGGACGTTCGTATTTTTCACCAGAATGTCAGCAAGCTGCCGATTGACCTCAAGCAGTGTGGCCAATTCATCGAGCCCCTTTGCCGCCTTCTCCCTTCCATGCTCGCTCAGCAGGTCGAATCAACCAGCTTCGAAGAGGAAGCGGCCTGGTGGCCCAGCTACAAGAAGGAAATCGACAAGCCCTACCGGCCTTGGTACCCCGACGGGGCCGTGCACGTGGCGAAGTACTCACTGGATACCGAGAATCCCTTCAACGGCAAACGTTCGCAGAAGATCGAACTTCACGTGGCGCGGGCGCGGGCGCGGGCGGGGATTTCACAGGATGGCTTTTATCTTAAGAAGGGGATGGGTTACCGGCTTCGACTGCACCTGCGAGGTCGAGGAAACGTTCCGGTGTGGGCATCCCTGCTTGGCGATGGAGCCAGAGTTGCCGGTCCTGTTTCGCTGGGTCGCACCGGCGAGAGCTGGCAGGGTGTCGAGGCCATGCTGCGGGCAACACGCGACGTCCAGAACGCCACGCTGAACATCGAGTTTGAAGGTCCGGGAACCCTGTGGCTCGACCGAATCTACTTGATCGACGAAGACGCGGTGCTCGGCATCTGGCGGCCCGACGTCGTGGCCGCGCTTAAGGCAATGACGCCGGGGGTGGTCCGGTTTGGCGGGAGCTCGCTGGAAGTTTTTGAGTGGGATCAATGCATTGGTCCTTGGGACACGCGTGTGCCGTACACGACCATGCCCTGGCGCGGCCTCGAGCCGAATTTTGTCGGGGTCGAGGAATTCGTTCAGCTTTGTCAGTATGTTGGCGCAGCGCCTTTGGTTTGCGTTCGCTGGACGGGCAAGACCCCGGCGGATGCCGCGGCCGAAGTCGAATATTTCAATGGCGGCCCCCAAACCCGTTGGGGGAAGGTGCGGGCGCAAAACGGCCATCCAGCGCCCTACGGGGTGAAGTACTGGCAAATCGGGAATGAAATCGGCGGGCCCAAGTACGACGCTTCCGTGCGCGCTTTTGCGGAGGCCATGCGCAAGGTCGATCCCACCCTCAAAGCACTCTCTTCTTTTCCTTCTGCTGAAACGTTGCGCGCGGGTGGCGGCTATCTCGATTACCTCTGCCCCCATCACTACGAATGCGGAGATCTGGTGGGGAAGGACGAGGATTTCAAGTTTCTCGAAAACGAAATCGCGCGGTACGGTGGAGGGAAGGACGTTCGCGTAGCCGTTACGGAATGGAATACGACGGGAGGACAGATGGGGCTCACGCGGGGAATGCTCCAAACTCTGGGGAACGCCCTGAGCTGTTCGCGCTATCAGAACCTGCTGCACCGCTATGCGGACCTGGCTGAGATCGCCATCCGGTCCAACCTCGTAGACAGCTTTGGCTCGGGTGTTTTACTCCCCGGACCAGGCTGGCTCTATCTTGCACCCACCTATTACTCGCAGAAACTCTATGCCCGGGCCGCAGGCTCCTACCCGCTGCGGGTCGAACGCTCCACCTCGCTTCCGTGGCATCTCCAGGAGCCGGATCTGAGCGTCACCTTGAGTGAAGACGGAAAGACGCTACGCATCTACGGCGTCAATTCGACCGCAGAGGCAAGACAACTCAAATTTCATCTTGTCGATTTCCCTGCGTCGTTGAAAGGCGGCACGGTTTGCATCCTGCGAGATCGCGAAGCAGCCGGCACTCCCGAAGTCATGAATAGCCGGGATGACCCCAGCAGGATTACTCCAGTCACAAGCTCAGTGTCTGCCAACGGCACGGATTTTGATTATGCCTTCGCGCCCTTCACCGTGACGCTGCTCGAGCTTGACCTCGGCGGATGACGCTGCGTTTCGTAAATCGGGAGGGCGGGGCTTTAGAGTCTGTGTGAAAACTCGTGGATTCCCGCTTTCGCGGGAATGACAGGTCGGAATACAGCCCCTAAATCCAGCGCTGTCACCCCCGCGGAAGCGGGGGTCCAGCCTGGCCAATGC
>Ga0182027_10010228_pt1 | contig 13366 bp, 7 predicted proteins | sample 712E1DmetaG_FD_121300 | JGI IMG/M metagenome (GOLD analysis project Ga0182027, IMG submission 121300) | Permafrost microbial communities from Stordalen Mire, Sweden - 712E1D metaG (Illumina Assembly) | ecosystem: Environmental > Terrestrial > Soil > Wetlands > Permafrost | place: Sweden...
CCGGACGAAGAATCCCGTCAGCCCGAGCATGAGCACCACCGCGAGGGCAATCGGCCACCCCACCCGGCCCATCTGCCAGCCAACGTATGCAAATACACCGGCCACGAACAGCCCGGCCGCCGCTTCGCGCACGTCGCGCCAGAATAGAATCCGCGCCAGCCGCCGTCGCTTGGCTTCGAATTCATCCCTCAATTTTGCGAAATCGGCGTCAGTGCCCGACAGCAGCGATTGGCCGGCCCACACGTTCTTCAGTTCATTCCAGTTCATCGGCTACTCCTTTCAACAATACGGCGAGGTGTTTGCGGGCGCGGGTCAGCGCAACCCCGACGTGGTTCTCTGTGAGTCCTGTCACTTCGGCAATCTCCCGGTAAGCCAGACCGTCGAGCATGAGCAGCACGAGCGCCCGCTCAGAGGGCGGCATGGTCTGCAGCGCCGAATAAAGTTGTTCGAGCAAGTCCTTGTTTCCCGCAGATTCGGCCGGGGTCACCGCGTCGGCGGCCAACAGCGAGACATCCGCCTCCGGCTCAATCCGGCGGTCCCGTCGTTGCGCGCCCCGGCGCCAGGTCAGCGCCGTGTTGAGGCACACCCGGTAGATCCAGGTCGAAGGCTTCGCCTGGCCGGCATAGCGCGGCAGCGACAACCACAACTGAAACATCATCTCCTGCTGCAACTCGGCCACATCGCTCTCGCCGCGGGCGAATGACCGCGTCACTTTTACGAAGATGCCTCGATGCTCTTCGAGCCAGGCTTGAAACGTCGCTTCGTGGTTGGCGGGCGGACTCATCACTTTTGATTAGTGACCGCCGGCCGGTGATCCTTACACGGGAAGTTTCGATTTCTCGTGCGCGGCGTGGGCGAGCGAGACATCGAGGTATTTCTCGGCCCAGAAACGCAGCCCGGCCTGTTCTTTGTCGCTCAGCTGGCGGACGACCTTGGCAGGCGCCCCCAGGACGAGCGAGCCCGGAGGCACCATGGTTCTTGGCGTCACCACAGCTCCCGCACCCACGATGCTGCGCCGCCCGATGAGGGCGCCGTCGAGGATCGTCGATCCCATGCCAATCAGACACTCGTCCTCAATGGTGCACGCATGGACAATCGCGCCATGGCCGATGGTGCACCAGGCTCCGATCAGGGCGTCAAGGTCGTCCGCCAGATGCACGATCGCATTGTCCTGTATATTGGAGCCTTCGCCGACGACGATCCGGGCGATGTCACCGCGCAGCACCGCGCCGTAGAAGACGCTCGACTTCGGGCCGAGCGTCACATCGCCGACCACGGTCGCGTTGGCGGCCACCCAGTTGGCCTGGGCGGTATCGGGAGTCTTGGAGAGATGGGCCTGCAGCCGTTCCTGGGTGGTCATGTTGCCTCATTTCTTCCTCACCACCACGGCTGTGCCGTAGCAAAGCACTTCCACAGCGCCTCCCCTGGGCTCGACGGAAGAGGCATCGTAGCGGACGCCGATCACCGCGTTCGCCCCGAGCTCGGCCGCGTGTTGTTCCATCGTCTCGTAGGCCTGGCCGCGGGTCTGCTCACACATGGTCGTATAAGCGCCGATCTTGCCTCCGATGATGTTCTTCAAGCCGCCGATGATGCCCTGCGAGATCGTCGGGGAACGGACGATGATGCCACGGACCATTCCCTTGTGTTCCGTGACTTCATAGCCGGGGATTTCGAATGTAGTTGAAGCGAGCATAAGGATTCCTTTCCCAAGACGTTATCGTCGGGAGTGAATTGCGACAGACAAATAGTCGCGGAGATCACCGGTGCAATCCACGCAGCTGTTCGAACCTGCAAACCGTAGCGGCGAGCGCCAGCGAGCCGTTGGCGACTGCTTCGCAACCTTTGTCATTTAATAGATGACATCATCGATCTGTGGATTTCGGTTCCTGGTCCGCTCGCTGGCGCTCGCGGCCACGCAAATCAATTGCTCGGCTCCCCACGCCGATCACTACCATCAATCCGGAATTGCGCCGTCGTGCTCAGCCGCCAAACCGGGCATTTTCCGGCATCGAAGGCTCGTCCAGAATCTGGATCGTGGTGGACGGTCCGAGATCGGCGGCCGCCGTCCACGAGCGCAAGACCCAGACGACCTTTTTGTCTGGCGTCACTTCGATGGCCTGGACGGGCGCATCGGCCGGATCGACCTTGCCCGACCATTCGTTAAACCAGTTGTTGATGATCGTGTTTCCGTTCGGAAGGCGCACGGCGATCTGCAGGTTGGTCATCGGAAATTCCGGCGTGTCGGCCGGCGTCCATTGCCACACCGTCTCCTTCTGGCGGTTCACCTCGCGCACGGCCGCGCCGCCCGCGAGCAGGAAGTTCCCATTCTTCAGCGGCGTCGCCGACCAGATGCCGCCTGGCACGTCCATCGACCAAAGGACCTTGCCGGTGACGTCATATTCGCAAACGCGGCCGAGGTCCATGTGTGCGACAAGGAGCGTGCCCGCATCCGTCAGCCGGGCGTGTCGGAAATGTCCGTGGGTGCCCTTGGGGTTCTTCACCGGAACGACGAACTCACCCTCCATCTTCCCCGTGGTTTTGTTGAGAACCGCGACTTTGGCGGGATCGCCGTTCTGGATGAACACCACCCGGTCCTTGCCGATGGGCTGCGCGGTATGAATTTCCGTATTCACCGGCGCATCGTAGTTCCAGACCACCATTTTGGCGGCGTTGACCTCTGTGATGCCGAATTGGTGCGCAAACAGGACGTTCCCGTCAGACGACAACACGGCATCGCTGATCTCCCCCTTGCCGGGATGCGTGTACGACCAGACGATCTTGCCGCCGCGCACAATGTACATCCGCTCCTGCTGCCCTTCGCCGGCGTAGAAAAAATCGTGCTCCGCGAGACCCTTGCCCGGAAGAGCCGCCGGTGCTTGCGGGGGCACCTCCACGGCGGACGGTCCGGCCACCGCCTTCGGCAAGGCTTCGGTGGGCACGGCAAGGGCCGACCCTACGGCCTTTGGTGCAGCAGCGGCTTCTTTCTTCCCCTCCCCCATCGGAAGATAAATCAATTCGATGCCCTTGCCGTTGACGGGATCGAGATTGCGCGAATAGCGGCGGGTGGCATCGGCGTCCCAGTGTTCATGGACGCCGAGGCTGGCGACGGGCTTGCCGCCCTGCACATAAGCAGTTTGGGAGGGTGCGTGCTCCGGATCCGCCATCTCGTAAAGGTAATCGTCGGCGTTCTCCCGGATAAGGATGCGGGGCTGGTTGATGGTCGGATCAAGGTTGTTCGCTGTTTGCGAGTGGAGGATGTCGAGCCCGACGGAGTCGAGCGCCACGCCGTCCTGTGAAGCGAGCATGCTGGCCGGCCAGTCGGGGGTCTCGTAGGGCTCGACGCGGTTGTTGAACGGCGGATTGGGAAAATGCTGCGGGTACGAACGCCACTTGCGACCACTGTACAGACCATCGAGCAGGTAGAGGATGGTCTTTGCGCCAAGGTTGGGCGAGGCCGCAAGATCCACCATCGGCGAGTATGCGTGCGGAATCGCCTCCTGGGTCGTGTTGATGGCGGAATGCAGCTCCCAAGTCCCCTTGATGGATCCGAAATGGTTCTTTCCGGTCATGCTCACCGCAGTTTGCCCTGCATCGCCATCCTCCATGTTGTCGTAGGGATACGAGTGCAGCTTCAGCAGTGCAAAGTTGATGAGATAGGTGGACTGCTGGACCTGCTTCGGAATCAGGCGGGCTTCTTTGTATTTTCCATTTGAGTACGCGATGCCCTCGACCCAGTCGGCGGCTTCCAGACCATGATGGTCGCCGAATGCCGGATTGAGGGGCTGCCCGGCCTTGGGCCCCTCATTCTGAACGAACCGGACGTCTTTGAACTCGGCCCACACCTTCGTCAGAATCGTCTGCGGGATGGTGCGGCGGGCGTCGTAGACAATGATGTCGGCCGGCGCGACATGTCCCTGGTTTACCAACTGGCGCACGATTGCCAGCACCGCCTGGGGCGCCGCGTCGATCTTGTTGTCGGTCTTCTCGGGCAGGTCGCTGTTGTTGAGATTGATTTTGACCGCAATGGTCTCGCCCGGTTGGTAGCCGCGCTCACCCAGTCCCCTGGCACGTTGGTTATAGCTGCGGAAAATCCCCGTCCATGCCGCCTCGTCAGTCTCCGCCCCGGTCAGGCGCCGCAAAACAGCAGATACCATCGCGTCAACCCGGGCCTGGTCAGTATTGGCGTCGGTCCACCATTGGTCGGAATCCTGCCTCCAATTTCCAGCCCACTTCGTGGCCGCCGGATCCCGCGCCCAGACAACCCGGCCGGGAAAAATGCCGCGGGCGACGCCAACCGGCACATTTGCCACGCCTGGAGCCCAGTCAAAATGCGCCGGGGTCGTGGGAACCAAGGCCTCGCCGGCGATTGAATTCAAGGCCGGCAACCAGACCAGTGCGGTGGCGCCGGCGCACAGCCCGGCGATTCTGAGCCACAGGCGCAAAAGTGTCGGCACGAACGATTCTGCGGTCCAAACGGCGGGGGTGATGAACATGCCGGCAACCTTGCGCCTTCCGCAAAAAAAGGGGAGCCAATTTGATTAAATTTTTGCAGCAGCGGTCACGTTCGCTGCCTCGCCGTCAGCGCCAAGCCATTGAGCGTTGGCGGTGACGGCGCACCGCCCTCCAAGAGAAATTATCGCCTGCGAGCAGGCTTCCTACACCGATCATCCGATGCATCATCATCTACGTGTAGGAAGCGAGCTTGCCCGCGACCTGTCCTCCGTCTTGTCCGCCATAGCTTCAGCGACGGCGGAAGGCCTTGCGAAGGAGGATTTCGAAGCCAGGTCCAGGAATTCGTAGATCACCGCCAGCGTGCGCGCGACGGCCCCACGATTGTTCGCGTGCCAGGCGAGCGCCGCCGCGCTCATCCGCGCGCGCTGCGCCTCATCTCCGAGCAACTCGACGCACGCTGCAACCAGTTCGCTTTCATTGAGCACCTCGCGCGCGCCGCCGCCCGCGCGCAATGCGCGGGCGATCTCGCGGAAATTGCTCATATGCGGGCCGAAGAGCAGCGGCTTGCCAAGCGACGCCGCTTCCACCGGTGACTGCCCCCCATCATGGGGAGGCAGGCTCTTGCCACAAAACACGAGGTCGCCGAGCTGGGTGAGCGTCCGGAGTTCGCCCGTCGTGTCGGCGACGGCGACCTCCACTTCATGCGGCGCAACCCCACGGGAACGCAGGTGAAAACGCAGGCCCGCCTTGCTCAACGCCCCGGCGACCGCATCGCGTCGCTCGGCATGCCGGGGCACCAACAGAAGCGAGACCGCCAGCCCCCGGCTGCGGGCCGCCTTCAGTGCCTCGACGAGCGCCAGTTCCTCGCCCTCCCAGGTTGACGAGCCAAGCAGCACCAACCCATCCCGCAAGCCCAGCGCCCGCCGCAACTCGCGCCGGTGCGGCTCTTCCAGCGGCAAAATGGTAAGATCAAGCTTGATGTTGCCCAGCGTCCGCAGCCGCTCCGGGGGGAACCCCAGCTTCCGAAAACGTTCCTCGTCCTGGGCTGTGATGGGGAGGCTGCAGGCGATGCTCCCGAGCAGCGGCGGAACCAGCCACCGCACCGGCGCCATGCGTCGGAAACTGCGGTCCGACAACCGGGAATTGATGCTGAGTACCGGCGTCGCGTGACGCCGCGCCTGGCTGATGTGCTCCGGCCAGCGTTCGCCTTCCATGAGGATGGCCAGGTCCGGCCGGACACGTCTCCAGGCGCGACAGCTGAACCACCACCAATCCAGCGGAAAGTAACCGAGCGCCATGACCAGTGAACCGTACCTGTCGCGGGCGATCTGATAAGCGGTGCTGGTGGTTGTGGTGAGGTAGACCTCAACCGAATCGTCCTTTTTCAGCGCCTCCAGCAGTGGACCGATCGCCAGAATTTCTCCTACGCTCACCGCCTGCAGCCAGATGCGCCGGACGCCCGGCCGTTTGGGCGTCAACGGCGGCGTCGCGCCGAACCGCTGACCGAAATTGCGCCCGTATCCTCCGCGTCTCCGCATGCGCCGAAAATAGTACGGCGACGCCAACAACAGCGCGGGAATAAAAAGCAGCCGGTAAAGCCAGATCATTGTCCCAGCACCCATGCGAAGATGAGCGGCACCACGATGGTCGCGTCGCTTTCGACAACGAATCTCGGTGTGTCGGGGCTCAGCTTTCCCCAGGTGATCTTCTCGTTCGGCACCGCCCCGGAATAGCTGCCGTAACTGGTCGTCGAGTCACTGACCTGGCAGAAATAGCCCCAGAGCGGCACACCGGTCCGCTGGAGATCCTGGTGCAGCATCGGCACCACACAGATCGGAAAATCGCCCGAAATGCCGCCGCCGATCTGGAAGAAACCGATCGAGCCCGCCCCGCCACGACGGAGCGGCCGGGCGGTGTTCGTGTACCACTCCGCGAGGTTCATCATGTACTCGATGCCCGTCCGGACCGTGTGGACGTTCTTCACGTCGCCCTGGATGCAGTGCGCCGCATACATGTTGCCAAGCGTCGCGTCCTCCCAGCCAGGCACCCACATCGGCATGTTCTTTTCCGAAGCAGCGAGCATCCAGGAATTCCGGGGATCGATCTGGTAATGCTTCTTCAGCCCTCCGCCGTGAAGAATCCGGTACATGAATTCGTGCGGAAAGCAGCGTTCCCCGGCACGGTCGGCCTTGACCCATTCCGCCAGCACTGCGGCCTCGATCCGGCGCATCGCCTCCATCTCCGGAATGCAGGTGTCCGTCACGCGGTTCATATGCCGGTCCAACAAAGCCTTCTCTTCCGCCGCCGAAAGATCCCGATAGTGCGGAACCCGCTCGTAATAGTTGTGGGCGACCAGGTTGAAAATGTCTTCCTCCAGGTTGGCCCCGGTGCACACAATGGCGTGAACTTTGTCCTGGCGGATCATCTCCGCGAGAGCGATTCCCAGCTCGGCCGTCGACATCGCTCCTCCCATCGCCACGAGCATCTTGCCTCCTTGTTTCAGATGGGTCTCGTAACCCTTGGCCGCGTCCATCAGGGCAGCCGCGTTGAAATGGCGGTAATTCTGGGCGATAAACCCGGACACCGGACCCTTGGACTTGGCAAAGCGGCGGTTGATGTCCTCGGGGCGCACGCGGTTTCGTCTTGCTTTCATGTGAAGAAAATAGAGCCGTGGCCGGCCCGTAGCCACAAAAAACCCAAACCAGCCCGTCGGGGGGCGCATCTCTCGATTGTCGGTGGATTGCGGACTTGGCACTGGCACGGGCAGCCTGCCCGCCGTAGCGCCCGGGCGAAGGCTGGTCCCGCCCCGTGGTCGGGACATCATGGGCAAGGTGCCCATGCCACATCGGGCCACCCTTCGTCCGCGGGTTGGCCTGTGTTGTTTGCTTCCTTGCCTTGCCCAATGTCTTGAGCAACTTACGTGATCATGATGTCCGCGTTGCGCCGCCGGTCTGTGCTTCTTTCAGTTCTGCTGGCTGTCACGTTGTTTGCTCCGCGTCCGGTCCCGGCTGCTCCGCCGTCATTCGCCCAGGAAACAAGCGATCTCCGCCCAGATCCGTCGGCAGTCTGGGGACGTCTTCCCAACGGTCTGCGCTACGTGCTGCTGCCGAACAAGGAGCCTCGCAACCGCGCCAGCCTGCGGCTCGTGGTGGGCTCGGGTTCCCTCTACGAAACCGAAGCCCAGTGCGGCCTTGCGCACTACCTCGAACACATGGCCTTCAACGGCAGCACGCACTACGCGCCCGGCACTCTCGTTGAATATCTGCAGCGCCTCGGCATGGATTACGGAGCGGATACCAACGCCTCCACCACTTTTGACAGCACCGTTTTTCTGCTTGAACTGCCGAACACCCAGCCGGCCACCCTTGCCGAGGGTTTCCAGGTTCTCGGAGACTACGCCGGCGGCCTGCTGATTGAAGCCCAACAGATCAACAAGGAGCGCGGCATCATCCTCGCCGAGAAACGCACCCGTGATTCCGTAGAGTATCGCTCCTGGGTCGCCGAGAACGAATTCCTGCTGGCCGACTCGCTGATCCCAAAACGCATGCCCATCGGATTGACGGAGGTCATCGAAAAGGCGCCGCGCGAGCAGTTTGTTGATTTTTACAATGCCTGGTATCGTCCCGAGAACCTCGCCGTCATCGCAGTCGGCGATTTCGATCCGGCCACCGTTGGCATACAAATCAAACAGGCCTTTGGCTCGCTCCAACCCCGCGCCCCTGCCCGGCCACAACCCGACCTCGGGCGCGTTGCCACCGCGCCCGGCTTGCATGTGGGTTTTCACCGGGAACCAGAGGCTGCCCGGGCGACGGTTTCCATCCAAACGGTAACGCCGTACAGCAACGAGCCCGACACCGCCGCCAAACGCCTCCGTGACCTGCCCCGCGACCTTGGTTTTCAGATGCTCACCCGTCGTCTGTCAATTCTTGCCAAAACGGAAAACGCGCCGTTTGCAGAGGGTTATGCCAATATCAGCGATGAGTACCGCTTCTTCCGCAACGCCTCCGTCGAACTACATGGCAAACCTGAGAATTGGCACACCTCGCTCACCGTCGCCGAACAGGAGTTGAGGCGGGCGCTCGAATTCGGTTTCCAGCCCGCCGAACTGGCGGAAGCGACCGCGAACTACCTCAATTCTCTCGACCAGGGAGCCAAGAGCGCGCCCACCCGCCGATCGGATGAGCTCGCCACCGAACTGATTTCCTGCCTGTTGCGCAACGAAGTCTTCACCCACCCCGACGCCGATCTCGCGCTGTTCAAGCCCGCACTCGATAAGGTCACGGTCGACGATTGTCTGCGCGCCTTCCGCGCGGCGTGGGCCGTCGACCAACGCTATGTGTTCGTGACCGGCAATATCGATCTAGCCAGGGGATCCGCCGCGCCCGAGCAGATTATTGCGGGCATTTATGAGGCCAGCCATGCCGCTGCGGTCAAACCGCCCGAGAGTCTCGCCCATGAGGCGTTTGCCTACACCGATTTTGGGCCGGCCGGCGCGGTCGTGCACCGTGAACACGTCGATGACCTCGGCGTCGATCTGATCGAGTTCGCCAACGGCGTTCACCTCAATCTGAAGAAGACTGACTTCGAGGCAAATACGGTCCGGGTCAACGTCCGCGTCGGGACCGGCCGCCTCACCGAACCCGCCTCCGAGCCCGGCCTCGCTTTGCTTTCCGATCTCGCATTCATCACCGGCGGACTGGGGAAACACAGCATCGACGATCTTCAGCGCCTGTTCGCCGGCAAGACCGTCGGCCTCGATTTCGATGTCCGCGATGACGCCTTCGACTTCAGCGGCGCCACCAACCGCGAAGACCTGCTCACGCAACTCCAGCTCTTTGCCGCCTATGTCGTCGACCCGGGCTACCGCTCTGAGGCGCAACGCCAGGCAACGAAAACCATCGAGGCGATGTACAATCAGTTTGCCCACACACCGACCGGCCCGATGCGTACGGAAGTTCCCTGCCTGCTCGCCAGCAACGATCCCCGCTTTGGTCTCCCCACCCGGGAGGTCGCGTCTGCCCGCACGCTCGACGAGATGAAGGGCTGGCTCACGCCCCAATTGGCCGGTGGCGCGATCGAGATCGGCATTGCAGGCGACCTCGATGTCGACGCCACGATCGCTGCGGTGGCCCGGACATTCGGTGCGTTCCCCAAACGTGCGCCCAAGCCCGGGCTCGCCGACGCCCGCAAGGTGCTCTTCCCCACGCCATTCACCAAGCGCTATTCGGTGCCGACCGAGATTCCCAAGGGTCTCGTGACGATTTACTGGCCGACCACCGATTCGCGCGACATCCGGATTGCCCGCCGGCTCACCCTGCTCGCCGAGATCCTTTCCGACCGGTTGCGGGTGAAAGTCCGCGAAGAAATGGGCGACGCATACAGCCCGGAATCCTACAGCGCTCCGAGCGACACCTTCCTCAACTACGGCTTCCTCCTCGCGGAGATCAGCATTGATCCGGCTCGGGCGCAGAAGATCGTCGACACGGTCCTCGCGATCGCCGCCGATCTCCAAAAGAACGGAGTGACTCCCGACGAGCTCACCCGTGCCAAGCAGCCGATCCTCACCTCGCTGAAGGAGACGGTGCGCACGAATCCCTACTGGCTCAACGCCGTGATCGGATCCTGTCAGGAATTTCCCCAACGCCTTGACTGGTGCCGCACGCGCTCCAGCGATTTTGAGGGGATCACCAAGGCGGAAATCGATGCGCTCGCCGCGAAATACCTGGACCCCGCGCGCAGCATCCGCGTGACGGTGCTGCCAGCGGCGAAGAATTGATTCCCGAACCGAACGGGAGCGCGTTGTCTTGCCTGCGCTTGCCCGGAAAATCACATCGGAACGCGTCCGCACCGCGGACGCCACAGCGAGGCAGACGAAGTCCGCCACGCTGCTGGGTGGTTTCTTATCCCTTGCCGCAGAATCCATCCTCTGCTCGCATCGCGGTTGCGTGACGCCTGCCGAATTCATTGTCAAATGGTCCGCTGCGGATCTTTCTGAGCGAGCTTCCTACCAGCAGCACTTCCTCGATCTCTGCGAACTGGTCGGCCACCCCAAGCCCGCCGAACTGGACGCCACCGGCGAGCTCTTCGCCTTCGAAAAAGGCACGGCCAGACAGGGCGGCGGCAACGGCTGGGCCGATGTCTGGAAACGCGGCTTCTTCGCTTTCGAATACAAGGGCCCGCACGCCAATCTTGCCCAAGCCTACGAACAACTCCTGCAGTACCGCGAAGCCCTCGACAATCCTCCGTTGCTCGTCACATGCGACACCCGCGACCTTGAAATCCATACCAATTTCACAGGCGCGCCGGCGAAAGTGCATCGGGTTGCGCTGGGCGAGATAAGTTCGGTCCGCGGTTTCGAGGTATTGCGATGCCTTTTCTTCGAGCCAGACAAGCTCCGGCCGGGCGCAACCAACCGCGCCATCACCGAGGAGGCCGCCTCCCGCCTTGGCCACATCGCCGAGAGCCTGCGGCAGCGCGGCATCGACCCTCACACGGTCGCCCAGTTTCTCGACCGGATGGTCTTCTGCCTTTTCGCCGAGGACATCGGACTGCTGCCGCCAAAGCTTTTCTCCCAAATGGTCATCCGGCACCGCTATAAGCCGACAGTCCTGAAGCAGATGATGGGAACTCTGTTCCAGTGCATGGCCCACGGCGGTCAGTTCGGCATCGATGAAATCCGCCACTTCAACGGCGATCTTTTCACCGACGCGCCTGCGTTGGAGCTCACGGCTGACGAGATCAACGCCATCTATGAAGCCGCGCAGCTCGAATGGAATGCCGTGGACGCATCCATTTTCGGGACCCTTTTTGAGCGTGGACTTGATCCCGCCAAACGCGCCCAACTCGGCGCCCACTACACCAGTCGCGAGGACATCGAAACCCTGGTCGAGCCAATTGTGCTGGCTCCCCTGCGCCGTGAATGGGTGGAAGTGCGTGCAGTGATCTTGAACCTCCTTGCCACCGGAAGGAAACAGCCCACCAAAGCCGACACGGCCGATCTTCTGGCCAAAGGGGAGACGCTGGTCCAGAAGGGAGAACTCCTCGTCAGGAAGAGTGAGCAACAGCGTGCCACCGGTGAGAAGTTCATTGCGGAGGGCCGACAGTTGATCGCCATGGCGCAATTCGGTGCCGGCTGCGTCGAAGAACCTGCTACGCCCTACCTCGGCACGCTTGCGCCGGCGCAGCGTAGCAAAGCCATCGCAGAAGCCGATATGCTCAAAGCCCGCTTCCTCGATCGGCTGGCGCGCGTCACGGTGCTCGATCCGGCCTGCGGTTCGGGCAACTTTCTTTTCGTCACGCTGCAGAAGCTCAAGATTCTCGAAAAAGAGGTCATCACTTACGGCTCCGAAGCCGGACTGAAGGTCAGTTACATCCCGCGTATTGTGCCGTGGCAGCTTCGCGGCCTCGAACTCAGCCCGTATGCCCATGATCTCGCGCAGATGGTCGTGTGGATCGGTTATCTCCAATGGAGCCACGACAACGGATTCGCCATCACCGACAGCCCCCTGTTGCGCAAGCTGAGCGGCTTCCAATGCCGCGACTCCATCCTCGACCTCACCGACCCGGCGACCCCGCGTGTGGCGACCTGGCCTGCCGCCGAATTCGTCGTCGGCAATCCGCCTTTTCTCGGCGGCAAACTGCTGCGACGCGAACTTGGCGACGCGTATGTCGATGCGCTCTTCAAGACCTGGGCTGGCCGCGTGCCAGCCGAAGCCGACCTCTGCTGCTATTGGTTCGAGCAGGCGCGGGAACAGATCGCTGCCGGCCACACCAGGCGCGCCGGTCTCCTCGCCACGCAAGGCATCCGCGGCGGCGCAAATCGCGAGGTGATCAAACGCATCAAGGAATCAGGCGACATCTTTTTCGCGATCGGTGACCGCGAGTGGATCCTCGATGGCGCCGCCGTCCATATATCGATGGTCGGTTTCGACGACGGCTCCGAGAAGGAGCGAACCCTCAACGGCTGTCCGGTTCCCGCCATCCACCCAAACCTCTCAGCTTCTGCTGCCGACACGACTCAAGCTGTGGTTCTTCCGGAAAACCGCGGTCTGTCCTTCATGGGCGACACCAAGGTCGGCCCATTCGACATTCCTGAATCTCTCGCCCGCAAAATGCTCCCCGCCCGCAATCCACACGGGAAACCGAACAGCGACGTCGTGCGCCCCTGGGCAAACGGGCTTGATGTTACCCGGGTGCCCCAGGGCAAATGGATCATCGATTTTCCGCCCGGCATGGACGAACGCGAGGCCATGCTCTACGAGCAACCGTACGAATATCTTCGCCGCTACGTCCAGCCAATGCGTGCCACCGCACGATCCGGGGACAGGACTGGCGTCAGATGGTGGATCCATCAGCGTCCACGGCCCGAAATGCGCATCGCCCTCGCCAAGCGCGACCGCTTCATCGCCACGACCACGGTCTCGAAACATCGCGTCTTTGTCTGGCTGCCGCCGGAAACCCTGCCCGACCACCAGTTGATCGTCTTCGCCCGCGACGACGACTGGTTCTTCGGCGTGCTGCACTCTCGTTTCCACCAGATCTGGGCGCTGTGCCTCGGAACGCAGCTTCGCGAGAAAGAATCCGGCTTCCGCTACACGCCGACAACTTGTTTCGAAACCTTTCCATTCCCCTGGACGCCGGGCACGCCGCTTGGCAAGCTGACCCGCGCTCAAGACGACCAGCGCACGGCCATCGCCCAAGCTGCCCGCGCCCTCGACGCGCTTCGGGCCGACTGGCTCGGCGACCGCACGGATCCAAAACGCACGCTCACCGCGCTGTACAACGACCGTCCAGAATGGCTGCAGCAGGCGCACGCCTCCCTCGATGAAGCCGTTGCCGCCGCCTACGGCTGGCCGGCAGACCTGCCGGATGACGAAATCGTCACCCGGCTTTTGGCGTTGAATCGGGACCGCAC
>Ga0182027_10010229_pt1 | contig 13366 bp, 10 predicted proteins | sample 712E1DmetaG_FD_121300 | JGI IMG/M metagenome (GOLD analysis project Ga0182027, IMG submission 121300) | Permafrost microbial communities from Stordalen Mire, Sweden - 712E1D metaG (Illumina Assembly) | ecosystem: Environmental > Terrestrial > Soil > Wetlands > Permafrost | place: Sweden...
GGTGACAAACTTGACGGCCTCAACAGCCTGGATGGTGCCCAGCATCCCCGCGATTCCGCCGAGCACCCCGGCCTGGGAGCAGCTCGGCACTGCGTTCTTCGGCGGCGGCGCCGGGAACACGCAACGGTAACATGCCGACACGCCGGGGAGAATGGTCATGGTTTGTCCGGTGAACCGCAGAATGCCGCCATGGGAAAATGGTTTCTTGGCCAGCACGCAGGCATCGTTGATAAGGAACTTTGCGGCGAAGTTGTCTGTTGCGTCAATAACAAAGTCGTAATCGCGAATGATGTCGCCGATGGTGTCCGCACTCACAAACACGTGGTAGGTGTTGACGGTTGTTTCCGGATTGAGGGCCAGGATTTTCTCCTTGGCCGATTCAACCTTCGGCCTGCCGACGTCTTTGGTAAAATGGATGATCTGGCGCTGAAGGTTGGTGAGGTCAACCGAGTCCGCGTCGGCAATGCCGAGTGTTCCCACGCCCGCAGCCGCAAGATACAACGCCGCTGGAGAGCCGAGTCCGCCGGCGCCGATGATGAGCACCTTGGAGGCAAGAAGTCTCGCCTGGCCTTCCACACCCACGCCTGCAAGCAATATATGCCTGCTGTACCGCTGGAGTTGTTCTTCCGTAAAGTCAATCATACGCACCTTCCCCGCACGCAGAGGCACCCCGCGTGCCGCGTTGCGTGCCAGTTGTCAACGACTTCCCCCGCCCATAAAATATAGGAAATCCACTTCGTCGTTTTCCGCCACACGTGACGTGCCGAAATCCTTGGACTGGGCAAAAGCGCCGTTGATCTGGACCGACACATACTCGGGCATCTCCACCTTTTCCAGGACAAGAAGTTCGGAAATCGTGGGGCTGCTCGCCGCGATCGTCTTTTCGACTCCGTTTACCTTCAGATTCATGATCAGACTCCCTCTGGATCAGGTCGCACCGGAATTCCCGTTATCGAGAATCGTGGTTCGCAAATCGGCACTTGGTTCCTTCCCATCCGTCCCATGCGATCCCAGCTCTCTTTGCCTTTACGTCCTCTCTCATGTACGGAATGTTTATGCACTACCTTAATATCCCTCAATTTTTGTGCCAAATTTTGGGAGAGTCAAGCACCACCACCAGAGGTGGCGGCCTGTTTTAGTGCGGCTGGAAGCACTCCAGTGCTTTTGCGAGGCAACACGCTCCACTGGCGGCGCCAGTGGTTTCCGGAAATGCGTGTAATGAGCTTGGCTTGCGATAGGGATGGGGCGGAGATCGAGATTGAAGAACCCGCAGCAGAGCTGCTAGGACCGCGATTGCAACTGGATGTACGCCCCAGTGAGCAGCCTGCAATCCTTCTTTCCCTAAGGAAAGGTAGACTTAATAGTCGCTTGCTAACCCCGGAGCACCAGGACTACGACTGCATACAACACTGCAGGAGTAGACGCGACAGCGAACCTCCGAGGACCGCGATTACAACCGGATGTACACCCCAGTGAGCAGCCTGCAATGCGCTCGCTGTGGGATTCAAATGGAAACCGGGAAAGAGGCAACTTTGGCAAAAAGCAGCTGCTCGCGGAAGCCGGGGCATTTCCGGGTCAGTGTGTTCCCGTCTGCCCCGTAACGGCCTCTACGCTTCCCCAATGTACTTCGTAAACCCTTTAACTTTTCAACTTCTCAACTCGCTAGTCCCTCGCCATCGACAGCACCCGCACCGCTCGCGCGCCCGCATCAAGCAGGGCCCGGGCGCAACCGCTGGTTGTGGCACCGGTCGTCACGATGTCGTCAACCAGCACCACTCCTCTGCCGCGCACCAGGTCCGGTCGCCGCACGCAGAACGCGCCGGCCAGGTTCCTGAGCCGAAGTTCCTTCGACAATGCGGTCTGGGTCCTGGTCGATCTTCTCCTTTGCAAAGCATTGCCGCAAAGCGCAATGTTGGTGGCACCGGAACAGGTAATACCGTTCGCAAGGCGTTCCGCCTGGTTGTAGCCGCGTTTGAGCGCGCGCAGGAAGTGGAGCGGCACGGGCACGGCAATGTCCATGCCTTCCCAGAAATCATTCGGGACGAGGTGCGCATACGTTTTGCCGACGTAAAGGGCCAGGCTCTTGAGATTGCCGTATTTGAAGGCGTGGGTGATCTCCTTGACGGTATCGTCAAAATCGAACAGGGAATAGATTCGCTCGAAGGGAAAGTCCCAGGCATATCCGCACGCACATGCGGCAAACCGGCGGTCTTGGGCGCACAGGGGGCACGCATCGCGGTTGTCATGATTCCGGGCAAGCCGCACCACGCAGCCCTTACACAACCACGGGTTTCCCGGCGAGCACGGGCCATTGCACGCGATGCAAAGGGTCGGAAAGAAAAACTCCGCCGCGTTGCGGCCGGCGCTCCGCAGGACGTTGGCGGCAAAGGGCGCCACGTCAGGCAGCGGCATGTGGAGGAGCCGGTTTCGCCGGGTCTTCCTCTTTGGAAAGGAAGTTGCGCAGGATGAGCCCGGAGAACAGGATAAAGAACACGATGCAAATCACCTGGTTGTGGGAGAGCGGCCCCAGCCGTTCGTGCGTCGTGTAGAACCGTGTGAAATCCACGCCGAAGCGCAGCACGGAGTACATGATGCCCGTAAGGAAGAACCGGAATCCGACGAACGTTTTTCTCGTTCCGACAAGCAGAATGATAATTGCGATAAGAAGGCCGCCGCCCGATTCGATAAGCTGTGACGGGATGAGGGCATGCGCATGGATGTCGTGCATGTACGCGCCCGCAGGGCTGTTTGCGGGAAAGGCCACGCCGCAGGAGGACGAGGTTGCCGAGCCGTAGCAGCAGCCGTTGAGAAAACAGCCGATGCGCGTGAGAAAAATGCCGAACCCCAGGCTTGCGCACGAGAGGTCGGCGTAGGGGAGAAACGGCTCCTTTTTGGCGCGAAAGTACACGACGCCGGCAACGATTGCGCCGATGAAGCCGCCGTACATCACAAGCCCGCCGATGCCGAGGTTGCCGCCGTGAAAAGGATTGAAGATGCCGGTGAGGTCGCCGGAGAATTCCTCGAAGTGAAGAACCACGTAGTAGAGCCTCGCGCCGACGATGGCGGAGAGGATCACCCAGAATCCGAGGTCCGAAATAACGTTCGGGTCCAGGCCGGCGCGCTTTGCGCGCCACGCGGCGAACCAGATGCCGATCAAGAACGACATGGCGAGCATGAAACCGTACGAATGGATAGGAAAGCTGAAAATATGGAATAGTATGGGGTGCATGTAATTGCGTCGTCCTTTCGGAAATGTGCAAAGAGTCCGAGCGAAGAAAATAAAACGAGCGTGGCAGGGAGTGGTATAGAAGTTTGAACGGCGGCAAAAGGACGCCACCACCATGAAGGCGTTGCGGAAACATGACGCGCTCAATGCGCAAGCGTTGAGCTTCGCGCATGTTTCCGCAGAGAGGGGTGTGGGTGCAGATCACCGCGCGCCCCTTTGAGGCGCGCGGAAGCTGCACCCCAGGATTGCGCCTGCCCAACAGGAAGGGCAGAAAGCGCATACTTCTCCCCACCAGAGACATTTGATTAGGAAGAACTAAAAGTCCTGTTTGCTGTATCTCGCATTAAGCAAGAACCCGAGCAGAATCGCAATAGTCAAAGTGAACGACCCGCCGTAGCTCAGGAAGGGTAGTGGCACGCCCACAACCGGCATCATGCCCAGCGTCATGGACACGTTGATGAATACGTGAAACGCGAGCAGCGATACCGAGCCCACCACAACCAGGTTGGTGAACCGGTTGCGCACTACCTGTGTGGTGGTGTAACCGCGAATAATGAGAAAGAGGAACAAGAGCAGAATAGCGGTGCAGCCGAAAAGGCCGAACTGCTCCCCCAGTACGGAGAAGATGAAATCGGTATGCTGTTCGGGCAAAAACGACAGTCGCGTCTGCGTGCCCTGAAGGTATCCTTTGCCCATCACGTTGCCCGAGCCGATGGCGACCTTGGACTGAATCACCTGGTAGCCGGCGCCGGCAGGGTCCATCTGTGGGTTGATAAAGGAGAGAATGCGCTTTTTCTGGTAATCCTTGAGCACGCCGTTCCAGGCCACGGTGGTGATGCCCGCCGTTATCAGGTTGAGCGCCACAACGCCCACGAGGATGAGCATGCGCGGACGGGTGAGATAGAGCACGGCACACAGGATTACAAAGAACACGCCCCAGGGAATGGCTTCCCAAATGCCCCCGTGGGTGTTGAAGGTGAACGCAAGGATGAGCGGAATAGCCGAGAGCGCCAGTGACACGGCGGGCGAGAACAGGAAAAAAAGTTCCAGAAAGGTGAGGCCGGCCCAGTACAGCATCGGAATTGCCATAAGCCCCAGGATGAGTGCGGTGCCCAGGTCCGGCTGCTTAAGGATGAGTCCGAAGGGCACCATGATCATGACGCCCGGAAGCAGAAACGAAGAAAGGCGTTCCAGCGAAATTGTCTTTGTGGAAAAATACCTGGCAAGCGCGAGAAGGAGCCCGATTTTCGCGAACTCGGAGGGTTGCACACGCAGGCCCGCGATGTTCACCCACCGCTCCGCTCCTTTGGACACGACGCCCGTAAAGAAGCCGTACAGGAGAAGGAGCAGGGACGCGCCGTACATCACATATGCGAACGAGAAGTAGAATCTCGTCGGAATGGAGGTGACGATGAGAATGATGACGGCTCCGCTTGCGATCCAGATTATCTGATTCCTTGTGGAATGAATAAGCGGGCCCGAATCGTAGATGTGCGTGGCGGAGAATATCAGAAATACACCAACGATCCACAGCGCCAGCGCCGTGAGCACGAGCGGCAAATCGAATTCGGTTTTTTTCTTTATCTCGAACATGATGGTATTGTCAATTCGCCTATCTTGATTTGTGCTTGTCGGCAAGCGCGGTCTGCGCGCACGAGTCGGCAATTCTCTTGCCTTCGGGATCGTGGCTGAAGTAATACCGCAGCACCGCGCCCGAGATGGGCGCCGCGATGCTGCCGCCATGACCCGCATTTTCCGCGACCGTCGAAATCGAAATCACCGGAGCCTCCGCCGGCGCACACCCCATAAACAGCGCATGTGTTTTCTCGCCCTGCGGGTTCTGCGCGCTGCCGGTTTTGCCGCCCACCGGCACATTGGGTACGTTGGCGCGTCCTCCCGTGCCGCCCGCCGACATCACCTCGATAAGCGATTTGTGAAGCGTTCCAATGATGGCTGAGTCCAGATTAAGCGTCTTGAGCACCGTTGGGTTCTGCTGGGCAATCACCATGCCGTCGCTGTTGCGGACTTCTTTCATGAGAAACGGGCGATACACGCAATTGCCGTTTCCCAAAGCGCCGGCGAGCATGGCGAGTTGCAGCGGCGTAACAAGCTGCGTTTGTCCGATGGCCATATCCATTGCCAGGCCCTGGGTCCATACCCAGTGTCGGGATGCGAAGCGGCGGTTGTATTCCTCTTCGCCAGAAAGCCATCCGGATTTCTCTCCGTACAGGTCAATCCCTGTCGGCTGACCAAGGCAGAAGAGATCCGCAGCCTTGTTGATTATCTTGTCTCCCAGGCGCAAGCCTGCCTGATAGAAATAGACGTCGCACGAGGCTTTTACCGCGCCGATCAGGTCGAGGCTGCCGTGGCCTTTGAGGTCCCAGCAGTGGGCAATGCGGCCGCCCAGCCGGTAGTAGCCGTAGCAGGGCGTGGGCATGTGCGTTGTCCCGGAAATCTTGCCGCTCATAAGCCCTGCCGCCGCCGTGACGAGTTTGAACGTGGACCCGGGCGGATACGTGCCGGCGATGGCGCGGTTGTTGAGCGGAAGGTTCGGATCGAGCGCGACGGTCGCCCAGTTCCTGGATCGCTGCGCCGCCGCCGCGGAGAAAATATTCGGGTCCACCGACGGGCTCGACACCATCGCAAGCACGCCGCCATCACGCGGGTCAAGCGCGACGGTGGAACCCTTGAACGTTTCGGGGAACGAGTCGGCCGCGACCGTCTGCAGGGCGGCGTCGAGCGTGAGATACACGTTGCTGCCCGGCACCGGGTCGGCGCGGGGCATGTCTTTGATGGTCCCCAGGCTCTTGCCGTAGGCGTTTACCTCCACGTATTCCTGGCCGTCCTTGCCGCGAAAGATATCCTCGTACTGGCGCTCGATGCCCGCCTTGCCGATGAGGTCGCCGTAGTGGTAGCCCTGGTTTTTGAGGGAGTCGAATTGCGTTTCGGGAATTTCACTCATGTAGCCCAGCACGTGGAACGCCTTGCGTCCCAGGGGATACTCCCGCCGTGATTCGGTTTCCACGGTGATGCCCGGCAGCTCCATGGAATGTTCTTCGATAATGGACACCACTTCCATGGACACATCTTCCTTGAGTCTCGCGGGGTCGAATCGCCGCCGCTGTGCGTCGCGCAGCGCCAGCCACAGGTCGGTGCTGTCGAACACCGGCCGGCCGTTTGAGTCGCGGATCTTGATGAGGTTCTTTACAATATCGGAGCGTTTCTTCACTTTGTAGGGGAGCACGCAGATGGAGTACGACGGCCGGTTGCGGGCGAGTACCTGGCCGTTTCGGTCCAGAATGAGGCCGCGCGGTGCCTTGATGACGCGCAGCTGCATGCCGTTTTCTTTTGACAACCGGATGTTGAGCTCGGCCTGGATTACCTCGAGGTAGAAAAGACGCGCCACCAGGATGGAGAACAGCACCGCCACCACGATTGAGAGCCGGAGGCTCTTGCTCGCCCGTTCCTGCTGGTCGTCTTGAAAATGCGAGCTTATGGGCATCGTTTGCCCTTACTTTCTGGCCAGAGGCTTCACCAGCATGTCCCACGCGAACCACAGCGCCGCAATGGCAATGGAGTAGATCGCCCGGGGCAGCGTGTGCAGGAGCAGCCCGCCAAAAATGGTCGATACGGGATCCCCCAGTTTTACTACCTGGACAATAAGGAAAAGCGAGTCGTGAATGATGAAGGCTACGAACAGAAGCGCCATCTTGATAAGCGGGTCGGTGCGCATCATGCGCTCGTTGAACAGGCCCAGAAAAGCGCCGGTCACCATTGCGACGAGCGCGTTTTGCCCGAGAAGCGAGGGCGAATACAGGTCGACGCCAAGGCCCATGAAAAAGCCCACGAAAATACCGGGCATCACGCCGTACCTGATGCAGAAGAAGAACAAAACGACAAGAAGCAGGTCGGGCTTGATACCGGCTATGGCAATAACCGGCACGAACGACGTCTGCAGGATAAGCGACGCCGCGAAGACCAGGAGCCATTGCGCTATCTGAGCAATCATTTTCCATTCTCAAGGGAATCGAGTTCACTCTTGAAGGACGCCCATTGCGGCGACATCTTGATCACAAAGACCTCCTCCATCCGGTCGAAATCCACTTCCGGTTTTACAAACGCTTTCTTGAAAATCGGATCGCGGTTTTCCTCCAGCTTCACGACGGTGCCGGCAAGCAAGCCCTTTGGATATATGCCGCCCAGGCCCGACGTGACGATGGTGTCGCCGACGGCCACGTCCGCGTGGGCGCGAAACATGATGAAAAAGTCGCCGCCGTTTGTGGTCTCCAGAATGCCGATCTCCCGGGTGCGGTCGATCATGACGCTGGTGCGGTTAGCCGGGTCTATGAGGAGCTGGACGAGGCTCATGCGGCCCATGACCTGCACCACTTTCCCGGCAACGCCGCGGCTCGTCATCACGGGCATGTAGGGCACAATGCCGTCGTCCCTGCCGACATTGACAATTGCGCTCCGCGACAGGTACGACGGATCGCGTACCACCACGCGCGCGGGCGCCAGGGTAAAGGAAAACTGGCGGGAGATGCCGAGAAGATCGGTGAGGCGCTCGTTCTCACGCGTATTTTCGGTAAGCAGGGCAACCTTTACGGAAAGAGAAGCAATCTCCTCCTTGAGCTTGCGATTTTCCGCGAAGATGTTCTTGATGCGCGTGGTCTGGTTGATGTAGAACTGGAACGGATAGAAGACGCTCACGGTGAGGAACCGCGCAATGCGCTGCTGCTGCATCTGCGGGCTGTTGAGCATCCAGATGCTGACGATCGACAGGATAAGCAGCGAGGTGATGTTGCGATGAGATGCGAAGAACCGGATAATCCACTGCATGATCTGCTCTGGGGTGGCCCCGCGGGGGCGAAAAAAACTACCGTCTCCTGCCGGTATTCAGGAGCACGGGCTTGTACATTTCGAGGTTCTCGATGATCTTGAGCGCGCCTCGTGCCACGCAGGTGAGCGGGTCGTCGATCACGTTCACCGGCAGGTTGGTCTCCTGGCGCAGCCTCTCGTCGAGCCCGCGAAGCAGCGAGCTTCCGCCCGTCATGATAATACCCTTGTCGAGGATGTCGGCCGAGAGCTCGGGCGGCGTCTGTTCGAGCGCCTGTTTTACCGCCTCCACGATGGTGGAAATAGGCTCGTTGAGCGCGTCGCGGATCTCGGTTGACGTAATGCGAAGCGTCTTGGGAATGCCGGCAACCAGGTCGCGGCCTTTTACCTCCATCTCGAGTTCGTCTTCCAGCGGGAACGCGCTTCCGATCTGGATTTTTATCTGTTCGGCCGTGCTTTCGCCGATGAGAAGGTTGTACGTTTTCTTGAGATACGAGACGATGGCCTCGTCCATTTCGTCGCCACCGACGCGGACCGACATGTCGCACACCATGCCGAACAGCGCGATAACCGCGATCTCGGCCGTGCCGCCGCCGATGTCGATTACCATGTTGCCCGACGGCTCGTTGACCGGGATGCCCATGCCGATGGCCGAGGACATGGGTTCGGCAACGAGATATACCTCGCGGACGCCCGCGCTTTCGGCAGAGTCGATGACGGCGCGTTTTTCCACTTCGGTAATGCCCGACGGCACGCCGATAACGGCGCGCGGCCGGAAAAAGGACGGATATTTCTGCACCTTCTTGATAAAATGCTTGAGCATTTCCTCGACAAGATCGAAGTCGGCGATGACGCCGTCTTTCATGGGCCGGATCGCTTCTATTTCACCGGGAGTTCTGCCGAGCATGCGCTTTGCTTCGAGTCCGATGGCAGCGACGCGTTTTGTGCTTTTATCAAGAGCCACGACGGACGGCTCGTCGATGAGAAGCCCCCTGCCGCTCACGTAAATGAGGGTGTTGGCGGTCCCCAGATCAATGCCAAGATCGTTGGACAGAAAAGGAAAAAGAGCCATATGGCAAGCCTCTTATAGTCAAAGAGTGGAGATAGCTTAATTAATAAAACACTGGCAGAAAGGGCGCTTTTGGCGTTACAAACTAATAGGTTACGCGTGTGCCTACGCGTCAGTCCGCGCCCAATAACGAAATATACAATAATAACCGCCAGTTGGGTATAGAATTGTATCCCCGGCCGAGACCTTTGGACCAATTGCAGGCTACCGGCCCGGTGGAGACGGCTGCTGCTTTACGGATGCCGAATCAGCGGGGGCCTGAGGCGGTTTGGGCGCCGTGATCGTTTGCGTGGAGACCGAATCGGCCTTTGGCCGTGCCGGTGCAGCCGCCAGGCTGTCCCGCACAGCGGCGGGTGCCGGCGTTCCGATTATTGTTTGTGAAGCCGGCGCAACCGTGTCCGGACGCGACGCCGCTGCACCTTTGGCTTCGGCGGGCTTTGCTTCCGGCGGATTGACTTCTGCTGGTTTCACTTCCGCCGGTTGCATCTCCAGCGGTTTCGCCGTCGCGGGTTGACGGGCAGCAGCAGACGTCTTCTTGACTGATGCCTGTTTCGGAGGCACAAGCGTGTAGGTGAGCGCGAAGTACGGATTGAACTCGATGTCGGAGACCAGCGAGGTCACGGCGCACGCCATGTCGAACGACAGCATGGCAAAGCGCAGTCCGGCGCCCACCGACAGGACATCGGTGTCATAATTGAACCGTTTCCCTATTCGCAAAGCAATATACCTGGTGAGCCATGCCTCGACGCCCACGGGAACCGAAACCCTGTTCCCCAGCTGGGACAGCGACGTTACCTTGTACCCCACGTCGCGGTACACGACATCGCCGGTAACGGTGTAGCCGATGCCGAGCAGCGTGTCCGAATAGGCCGCGCCGGCGCGGCCGCTGCGCGGCAGCGGGGCGCCCTCTCCGAAAGCTCGCGTTTCGTCAAGTCCACCCGTGGTGGAACCAAGTTGGAACACGGCGGCCCCGAGCGTGAGCCTGTCGGGAATGAGCCGGTAGGTGAGGCCCGCCGACACCGAGATGCCGTAGGAAGTGGACGACACGATCCTTTCCTGCATGCCGTTAAGGCAGATCGCAAGCCCCAGGTTTTCGCCCTTGTAGCCGAAGCAGAGCGACAGGGCCGAGCCGTCGTATGAGCCGGGAACGTTGTAATCGGGACCGTTGATAAAATCCGACGGAATGATGCCGCCGATAAACTCATTGGTGAAATTGACGGCGGCGAACATGTTGAGAAACGTCCATGCGCCTTCGCAAAACGCAAGCGTATTCTCGGAAGGGAGCGGCGCGTAGCCCAGGTTGAGGTACGGCTGCGCGTCAAGCGCGGGCGACGCGGGGTTGTACACGCCAAAACCCGCTCCGCCGAGCGCGGTTCCGGCATACCCCATGCCGACCTGCCGCGGCGACGGAAGAAAGTCGAGGAACTGGAACCCGGACATGGATGCTTCCTGGTCGGCGGCGAAGACCCCGGAAAGAAGCCCGGCGGCAAGCAGGGAAAGCAGCGGAAACGATACGATGGATTTTTTCATGATTGGTCCAAAAGATACATCGGGCCGTGAGAATTTCATTATGTACCTATGTGCTGATCTCCGTAACTTCTTCAACTGTCAACTTTTAACTTTCAATTAGAACCCATATACGACATCAAGCTTCTGATTTACCCCCGCCCATACCTTGTCGGTGGTGAGCGCGTAGTTAAGAACCAGCCCCCTGTGGAGGAAATTGAGGTCGAGCCCGAACCCGGCGCTGATGCAGAATGCGAAATTCTGCCAGTAGTAGTGCGTATCGGACGTCATGTAACGGTTCATGGTGATGTCGCCGATGCCGGCGCGCAGCCGGAACGTCTGCCACCGACGCCATTCCGCACCCGTGAACAGCACGGCTTCCATGGAGTTGAGCTTCGTGAATGTGCCGTCCACCGCGTACCCGTCGATATCTATGTCCCACACAAGAGGGTATCCTGCCAGTATTCCGCGCCAGGAGCTCGCGAGCACAAAGGCGGGCATTATCATATCGGTGAGGGATGTCGGGCTGCCCAGACCGCTTGCGCCGCCGGAGTTCTGCTCCAGAGATTGCGACACCTGCCAATTCATGGCGATGCCCGCCGGAGCTCCGGACAGGATTTGCAGCGGGCTGACGTCGCGAATAGCGAGCGCAATTGTCAAACTGTCGGTCAATTTGTATTGCGCGGCGAACGAAAATCCGCCGACCGCCGTTGCGTCGGAATATTGCAGGCTGGTGCCCACGTACGACGTGGGAATCTGCTGGTAGAAGAAACCGATGGAGAGCCCGGCGCTCAACCGCCGCGTAAAGAGGTAGCTGAACGCGGCTTTCACCGTGAGCGTGGTGTAGGCCCCGTTGTCGAGCTTTTCTTCTGAGGCATTGTACAGGTCGTTGAGAAAAGGGTCGCCGCGGTACAGCGCACCCAGGCCGATGCCTACGCGCGGCGGCAGCTTGAATTCCAGGTCGGCGAACGCCTCCGTTTGGCCCTGCGAATACAGTCCCGTGCCAGCCGAAAGCACCCTTTTGTCAATGAGGCACAACTGCGCGGGATTCCACCACGAGGCAAAGTACGACGGGGACGCACTCTGCGCGCCGCCCATGGCCGCCGCCTGCGCGTCGACGGGCGCGCGCAGGTAGGCACCCGCTTCGCCGCCGGTCTGCGCCCAGGTTGCGGCCGACCACAACGCGGCAACAAGAAGTGCCGTTTTACTTAGCAACAATGATTTTTCCAAAAGAACGCTCTCCGCTCTGCGCTGTTATTCTGAAGTAGTACACGCCGACGGCGACGCGTTTTCCCGCGTTGTTCGTGCCGTCCCAGGTATCCCTCACACGGTCGGTGCTTCTGCCGTTGCCGAGGGGATCGTCGGTGCCCGCTTTACGGTCTTCGTTGGTGATGATGTTCTTCACCAGCGCCATGTTCCAGTCGTACACCGCAATGGTCACCTTGGAAGCCTTCGAAAGGCTGTAGGCGAAAATGGTGCGTGTCTCCTGCGTATAGTCGCCGGTGAGAATGCCGGGATAGGCGTAGGTCTGCTTGAGGCCGGATTCTATCTTCCTCTCGCGGTGGACGTACGTAAAAGGAATCCTGCCGCGCTCGCCCTTTCGTTCGTCTCTCGTAAAGAAGAGCCCGTTATTGACAACACCGGAAGAAGCGGTTCCGATCCATAGCGAGCCTGAGGAATCCGACGATGGAAGATACAGGACATCGGTGACGTTGTCCGGCGTATATCCGTCCATGGCCGGCGACATCCTGTCGTTGAGAAACGACTTGGGGCTGCAGATGAGCGTGTCGGTTGCGGTGCGGACAAGGGTGTCGCTCCTGCTGCCGGCAGCGGCGCGAATGTTGTTGGGCTTTACGGAAAGATATACGATGCTGTCCGGGCCAAACGTAAGCGACGTCGCGTTCGCGAGAAAGGAATAGGTTGCCCAGCTTGCCGAAGCCGTGTCGAATCTGCACAGTACCGTGTCCAACCCGCCGCTTGCGCCCTTGAGCGTGATGCTTGCGTACAGCAGGGGAGAGCGGCTGCTCGAAAACACATCGACGTATCCGTTTATTGCAGCGGACGAGGAAGAGAGCTTTGCCGGCAGTGTGTCCCACGAGGTGTCCGCAGAATTGAACCGGTACAGGGTCGACGGGGTGAGAACGCACAATACTGCGGAGGTTGTTCCCGAGGCCAGGACGCTCGCGGCGATCACACGCTTCGACGCATCGGGGAACGGGGTAATGCCGCTCACCGTGTCGAGTTTTGTCGCGGCAGGATCGATGCTTCTGTTTACTTTAGGAAAAAACGCGCGCATTGCCTTATCCCCGGGAGCCCATCGCGCCAGGCCGCCGTCCATGCAGGCGAGCCAGAAATAGCCGCCTGCCCAGACCACGCTCACGGCCTTGAACGCAGAGCTGTCCCGCTTGGTGTTGGAAAGCAAGTCGGGCCTGAACGGCAGCGTTATGCTGTCGTACGAATGGGACGCGTGCGTGTAGTACCAGAGTCTGCCCGTCTTAGCAAACGGCGCGGTGTCGAGGCATGCCACGGCCACGCCGCCGCCGAAGCCCAGGGCAAGAACAGACAGCGACGCCTTGTACCCGTGCCAGCTGAGCGTGTCCGACGTTGCAATGGTGTAATTGAGCCCCTGGTCCGTTACCATCCAGAGCGTGTCGCCGTTGCCGGCAAACCCGTAGATATTGTTGCTGGTGATTTCCTTTGTGGGCAGGTCGGCCGCGCTTGCGGCGCAC
>Ga0182027_10010230_pt1 | contig 13365 bp, 12 predicted proteins | sample 712E1DmetaG_FD_121300 | JGI IMG/M metagenome (GOLD analysis project Ga0182027, IMG submission 121300) | Permafrost microbial communities from Stordalen Mire, Sweden - 712E1D metaG (Illumina Assembly) | ecosystem: Environmental > Terrestrial > Soil > Wetlands > Permafrost | place: Sweden...
CACGAGTCGTGACAGCCCGGCGAGAAGTGCCCGGTCTGCTGGCCGCAGAGCAGGTCGGTCGACCTGGCGTCGCAGGACCGCTACCTCGTGGCGCAACATGACTATTTCGATCGCCAGGTCGTCGTGAGCTCGGCACGAGAGGCAGACGAGCTGGATCACGCGTACGAATGCCACGTAGAGGAACGAGAGCACCATGACGAGGCATCCTCCCCCTTGGGACTATGGCACGAAAGGTCCTGGTGGCAGCCGCGGACGGCCTTCTCGGCACCCACAGGTCGACGGCGCCCGGCCGAGCCGTCGGGCGACAGCGCCGAGCGGCTCACCGACCGACAGCCCACGGCTGATCTCCTCACGATCCGCGAGCGACAAGTGCGACGGGCCCGGCGACCACACGATCTGGCCGGACTCCCGCTTGCCACGAGCGCGCACGACATACTTCACGGTCGAGCGCGAGCACCCGATCTCCGCTGCGATCTCGCGGATCGTCCTTCCTTCTCGTCGGAGCCTTCGCGCGTGCTCACGTTGCTGCAGCGTCAGGTGCGGTGCCAAGGAAACCTCCCGGTCGAGTCAACTCACAGTCGTCGACTCACCGAGCTGTTGCGCGGATCCCTTGAGCCCGCCTAGCCATACTGGCTACGTTTAGCCGGACTGGACATAACTAGGCGGACGTTGACTCCGGGGGAAATATGGATGTACCAGCACTTATGCGTACTGGACAGTACCAGCTGGACGGTACATTTACAGACTGGCAGTCAAGGTTTGATCGGCACTCTCCCGCTCCGGTCGAACTCGCTGAGGTCGGGGTAGGCGACTCAGGTCCTGAGAACTCGTCCAGCCTCGCGGTAGGCAAACTTCCCACCTCGGCAGGCCCGCTCAGCAAACTCCCCACGGTGCGTTGGAAGAAAGGCGATACCGGTCGAGATCGCTCTATCTGAGGCGAACCTTGAGAGTTGAGCTCTCCCTGACGATCAACGACGGTGAAAGCATGACCGTCCTGGGGCCGCCCGCGTAGCCCTCAATTCGACTGAGGAGCAGGCGAGCGGTCTCCGCACCAAGTTCATAGCTCGGCTGTGCAACGCTTGTCAGGGGCGGTCGGACCAGCGAGGCCCAGGACATGTCGTCGAATCCGACAATTCCAACGTCGTCGGGAACTATCAGTCCCGCCTCATCAATGGCGTGCAGTGCACCGATGGTCATGAGGTTATTAGCCGTAAATATGGCATCAGGCCTGTTGCGTAATGCCAGCAGGCGGCGCATCGCAGCATGGCCCTCGCTTTCAGTAAAGCTTCCGGTTTGAACTAAAGAGTCATATACAGCGACACCCGCCTCTTCATGGGCAGAACGGTATCCAGCATATCGTTCTGCCCCAGTCGTGCTCTCCATGGGCCCTGTGATGCAGGCAATGCGCCGGAAACCATTCTCTATCAGATGACTCACAGCTTGCTTCGCGCCCCGCACATTGTCAACGAGGACGCAATCCACGTCGTAGCTCTTCAAGCGCCTATCCGCAGTCACGACCGGCACATTGCGCGCAACTAACACGCCCAGATCCGCATTGCTGTTCGATGGTACCAGAATGACGCCACGAGCTTGTTCGGCAACTGCCAGACCGAAAAAGGAGGCCTCCGTCTCCGGATCCTCTTCCGCGTTGCAAAGAATCAGCGAGTATCCAGCCGAGCGGGCGACATTCTCAACCCCGCGTACCATGTCGGGAAAGAACGGATTCCGGATATCGGAGATGATCAGTGTCCAGACATGAGTGCGCTGCGTGCTGAGGCTCCGAGCGATATTGCTAGGTTGGTAGCTAAGTGCGTCGATCGCCTCGCGGACCTTTGCCGCGAGGCGAGCATCGACCCTGAGGTTGTTGTTGAGCACTCGAGAGACCGTGGCGGTGGAGACGCCCGCCGTACGCGCGACGTCGGAGATGGTGCTCACTGCCTAAGCGACCGAGCCCTCTTGACAGTCCTGTGAAGGTCTGGTTAACTGTCCGATTGTGAGAAAGCGGTTTCTCAAACCTACCTCCCTTGTCAGCTGCATCGCAGAATTATACCAGGTTTGTACCGGTAGTCCACCGGGAAAGCGCTTGCTGGAGATAAGCGCGACTCATCGAGAGTCAGGGCCGCAGCGCATGTCGGGAGCTTGTTCGTCGGCGTCCGCGTTGTTCTTGAAAGATTGTTGAGGTTGGCGTCATGACGACCATCAAAGGTCATGGTTGCACCGGCGCGCTCAAGGAGATTGACGGCCGCCCGGCCCGTCGGATCTCCGCTGGGAGGGCCGAACTCACCGTGCGGAGGACCCTGGCGGGTTCACAGCCCGAGTCTTCCTGCTGCCGGAGCCGCGGGAGTCGTCCTCGCAATCATAAGGTTCTCTGATTTTCGTTTCGTCCAGTCAACAAGGAGGTTAGGAAGTTCAGCGCAGTGAATTGCAATGATAGAGGATAACCCGGAGGAGAGGTATGAAATCGTTCATTAGTCGCAACAGGCCCCGGCTGGCTCTGGCTAGTGTGGCCTGCGTATCCGTTCTTGTGCTCGGTACTGCCATGTACGGCGGAACCGCAGCGGGCGCCTCTGCCAAGCCGCCCGTGCGCGGCGCGGTCCCAGCGAGCCCCTCAATTGGATCTGGCGGGATCTCGCTGACCGTCGGTGCTGTCTACCTCGACGCCGAGGGTTTCTATGGCGGAATTGAGGCGGGCATCAAGACAGCGGCCAAGCAGTACAGCTTGCACCTGCTTCAGGAGAACGTCGTGGCAGACGCGGCCACGGAGAACAGCTTTATGGAGTCGCTCATCGCGGCCAACGTCACCGGTATCGTGACGTCGCCTGTGAACGTCACTTCGTCGGCGTCGGCAATTATCCAGGCGGTCAAGAAGGGCATTCCGGTGGTGTGTTATAACACCTGCCTTAAGCCGGCCGACACCGCCAAGTACGTCAGGGCGTTCGTGACGTCAAATCAGTATGCGATGGGCGTGTCGGACGGCAACTTTGCGGTCTCGTACTTCAAGTCGAAGCATATGGCAGACCCGCAGATTGGCATGATCAACTGTGCGGTGTTCGAGGCCTGCTTGCAGCGCGACCAAGGCTTTGAGAAGACGCTCAAGGCTGGTGTTCCGGGTGCCAAAGTCGTGACCAACCAAGAGGCGATCACTCTTGACAATACGACGTCGGTGGCCGAGGAGGAGTTGGTTGCTCACCCGAACCTTTCGGCCATTTACGCCGATGAGGAGTCAGCAGCCGAAGGTGCTGTCCTTGGGGTCATCGCAAAGAAGCACCAGGGCCAGACGGTGGTGTTCGGGAGTGACATCACCGTAGAGGAAGCCAACTACATGCTCAAGTACCCGAAGATTCTGGTTGCGACAGTGGGCCAGCAGCCTCAGGTGATGGGATTTGACGCGATGCAGCAGCTCATCAACGTAATCACGCACCACAAGGTGACTTCCTTCATCTACGTCCCCACCTTGTTCTTCACCAGCAAGCAGCCGGCCGCTCTGCACCACTGGCTCAACGAACCGATTCACAAGAGCGGTCTTCCGTGATTGAGGGTCGTAGCTAATGCAGCTCGGGGCGGCGGCATTCGGTGGCGACGCTGCCTCCGGCAGCGTCGCCCTGAGCTGCCGGGGACTGTCCAAATCGTTCCCGGGCGTCCGGGCCTTGTCTGATGCGACGTTGGAGATCGCTGAAGGCGAGGTCCGGGCGCTGGTAGGTAGCAATGGTGCGGGCAAATCCACGCTGATCAAGATCATCATGGGAGTGAACCAGCGGGACGGTGGGGAGTTGTCCCTGTGGGGGGAACCGGTGTTGGTTGATTCCGTCAAGGAAGCCCGCTCACGCGGGGTAGCTGCGGTGTATCAAGAGCTCAGTTTGGTGCCGAGCATGACTGTCGCCGAGAACATAGCAATTGGTCGATGGGGCGAATTCGAGAGATTCCGCTGGATCGTTGACACTCGGCGCATGCGTGCTCACGCAAGGGATGCCCTTGAAACGCTTGGTGTGGACATCAACGTCGATGCCGAGGCCGGCGAGCTTACGATGGCACAGCAGCAGCTCGTCGAAATAGCGAGGGCATTGGCACTTAAGGCACGACTTCTTGTGTTGGACGAGCCGACAAGTTCGCTCGATGCTCACGAGGTCCCAGCGCTGTTTGCGGCCATCGCGGGTCTGCGCGAGCAGGGCCACACGATTCTCTATATTTCTCATCGGATGGTCGAACTTCGCCAGGTGGCTGACAACGTGACGATCATGCGGGACGGTTACACCTTGGGGACTTATCCGATCGATACGGTGAGTGGCGAGGAGGTCGCAGCCCTGATGCTTGGTCACGCGGCATCGGAGTCGCTTCCGGAACGCCGAGAGGTCGGTCGAACTTGGTCAGGCTCAGCTACGGCAACTCGTTCCCAGCACTCTGATCGAGAGGTCATTCTTGAGGTTCGCGACGTCTCTCTGCCGCCACGCGTCGTGGACGTATCCCTCGAGGTGTGTAGGGGTGAAGTTGTCGGCTTGGCTGGGCTCATGGGGTCGGGACGAAGTGAGGTGTTGCGTTGCATCGCCGGCCTGCTGCCAGCGGCTAGCGGGGACGTGCTGCTCGAAGGGCGCTCTGTCAGGTCAAAGGGGGCTCGGGCTCGCCTGGCTGCGGGAATTGCCTTCACCTCCGAGGACCGACGACGTGAGGGGATCTTTGCCGCAATGAGTGTGGCCGAGAACCTGGCGATGTCCTCGTGGCACAAGGTCACGAGCCATCGACTGGTATCGCGACTGAAGGTCGTCAAGATGGCAGCCGAACTGATGACGCGCCTCGGTATCAAAGCCGGACCGGGACAGGATGTCGGCCAACTCAGCGGCGGTAACCAGCAGAAGGTGGTCTTGGGCCGCGTGCTGGCAACGGAAGCCCGCCTGCTTCTGCTGGATGAACCAACTCGCGGCGTCGACGTGCAGTCAAAGGAGGAGCTCTACAACCTAATGAGAGAAATCGCGAACGAGGGAAGAGGTGTCCTTTTCGTCTCCAGCGAGTTGCGAGAGTTGGAGATCTGCGACCGAACTTACATTGTCAGGGAGGGAAAAGTCGTCGGGCACCTAGACAAGTCTGAGTTCACGACGGAGCGCGTGACCGCGCTGGCGATGGAGGGTGGGTCATGAGTCAGCCTGAGAACGCCGCTCGGGATAAGGGCCGTCAAAGGCTCACCCGTGGGCGCGACGCTGGGCGTTCGCGCATTGATGTCTCGTACCTATTGCGCGGAACCCGAAAGAATGTGGTCGGCCTTCTTGGGGCGCTGATCGCGCTCTACATAGTCTTCGGTATCAAGGCGCCCAATTTCTTGACCGTCAGCAACCAATTGAGTATTGCCCTTAACACCTCCTTTCTTGCAATTCCGGCGTGGGCCATGACTTTGGTCATAGGTTGCGCGGAAATAGATATGAGCACAGGACCGGCGGTGGCGTTCGCCGGCGTCTTTCTTGGTCTGCTCGTGACGAATTACGGTATCCCGCTCCTCTTCGGAATCATTATCGTACTGGCTGTCGGTACCCTTCTTGGTGCCGCTATCGGCTGGGCGCGCGCATACTTGAACGTTCCGACATTCGTCGGGTCGCTGGCGTTGTATCTGGGCTTGCGATCGCTGGCGGAGCTGTTTTCGAACGCGATTCCGATATCAATTTCGAGCAGTTTCCTTGGTAACGTGGGCACCGGATCGGTGCTGGGATTCCCGAATCCTGCCTGGATCGCCATCGTGCTCTTCTTCGTGTTCCTGGTCGTGGCTCGGAAGACGCCGTTCGGCCGGTCATTGTTGGCAATCGGAGGCAATCCGGACTCTGCCCGAGTCGCCGGCGTGCCCGTGGGTCGCAGGAAGATCGCGGTTATGGCCATCAGTGGTGCTGCGGCCGCGCTTACTGGAATCATTCTCGCCGGCCAGCTGGCGAGTGGGAACTCTGAGGTCGAACAGGTTCTTACGTTCCAGGTCATCGCCGCGGTCATCATTGGTGGAACGGCTCTTTTCGGTGGGCGCGCGTCGATGCTCGGTACGCTGATCGGAGTCGTCTTCATCGAGACCATCACTGACGGGCTGATCCTGCTAGGCGTGAACACCTATGCCGATGGCTTCGTGACAGGGCTGCTTATTTTCGCGGCTGTGACGATTGGGACCGGCGAACTGCGCCTGAGGCGCAAGGCTCGCGGTGGTCGTGGTCGTCGAGTGCGACAGGGCCGGCCGGCCGTGGCATCGCCAGCCAGCGATGCTTTCGCTGGGCCTGAGTCCTCGGCGATCGCTGGTGGGTTGGCGAGAGTTATACCCGAGTCAGGATCGCAAGAAGGGAGAGTCTAATGAGGGCTGCGGTGCTCTATGGCATTCACGACATGAGGTTCGAAGACCGCCTCGAGCCAATACTTGCTCCGGGGCAGGTGATCGTGCGGATAGGCGCCGTCGGCATCTGCGGGTCCGACGTTCACTATTTCGCCCATGGTCGCATTGGCCCATATGTGGTAAATAGTCCCTTGGTGCTCGGCCATGAGTGTGCAGGTACGGTCACGGAGGCCGGCCCGAGCGTAACCTCGGTGAGCGTTGGCGATCGTGTGGTCGTTGAACCCCAAAGGACCTGCGGTCTATGTTCGGAATGCACAAGCGGCCGCTACAACCTGTGCCGGAGTGTCGAGTTCTTCGCTACGCCGCCATACGATGGCGCGCTGCAAGAGTTCATGGCCGTCCCGGAACGGATCGTTCACCGCCTTCCCGCGACCATGAGTATGGAACAGGGCGCGCTGATCGAGCCGCTGTCGGTAGCCCTCGCAGCGTGCGACGTTATCGACGTGGCGCCCGGAGACCGGGTGTTGGTGACTGGTGCCGGGCCGATCGGGGTTCTCGTGTCGCGGGTGGCGTTGGGGGCTGGCGCGGCGGAAGTTGCAGTTTGCGATGTCGAGCCGTCGAGGTTGGAGTTCGTCGGCCGGCAGGCAAGGACTCGGACAGTTCTAAGTGGGGAAGGAGCACTTGTATCCGTGATCGGAGATGACTGGGACGGGTTCGTGGAATGCTCGGGCTCTGGCATGGCGCTCAATGAAGGCATTGCCTGTGTCCGTCCCGCTGGCCGGATCGCCCTGGTCGGAATGTTCCTCAACGATCAGGTCACGATCGCTCCGACGCAGCTGCAAGCGAAGGAACTGTCAATGAAAGGCGTGTTCCGCTATGCCAACCAGTTTCCTCGCGCGATCCGGCTTCTTGAGTCAAATGTGCTCGAAGTGATGGACCTGGTGACCGGCCGGTGGTCGTTCGAGGACGTCGCCAAGGCCTTCGAACGGGCTGACAGTGACCGAATTCACGTGCTCAAGGAGATGGTGACGCTGTGACAACTGACAAGCAACCTGCGCCCCTAAAGGAAGCCGGAGTGACCACCAAGTTCTGGTTGGACCGGAGATCCCACCTTCGATGGCTCGAGGATCAGGCTGATCGGCTCTTCCGCTTCTACGAGCAGGCCTGTGTAGATCCGAACGGAGGCTACTTCGCTATGGGAGGTGACGGACGGCCGCAGGCTGAACCGATCCGAGACTTGGTCGGAACAGGTCGAATGGTCTTCTGCTTCTCGCTCGGATGTCTTCTCGGCCGTCCGGGCGCTGCTGAGATCGCCGATCACGGAATACGCTTCCTTACCGACCAGCTCCATGACGACACTCATGGCGGCTATGTGTGGGAATGGCGGGACGGCGCCCCGAGCGATGACAACAAGTTGGCCTACGGTCACGCTTTCGTTCTACTCGCTGGGGCCGCGGGCGTTGCCGCGGGCCGTCCACACGCTTGCGAACTTATGGCCGATGCCGCCGCGGTCCTACACGAGCGATTCTGGTCGGAGGAACACGGTCGTCATGCGGATCAGTACACAGCGGACTGGTCGGTGCTCGACCCCTACAGGGGCCAGAACAGCAATATGCACCTGGTTGAAGCCCTCTCGACCACGGCTGCTGTGACGGGCGACCTTTCCTACGCTGACAAGGCGGTAAGGATTGCCGACCACATAGTGAACGAAGTAGCTAGGAGTCGGTCGTGGAGGATCCACGAGCACTATAACGAGCGGTGGGAGGTCGACGGCGACTACAACCGGAATGACCCGGACCACATGTACCGACCGTACGGGACCATCCCCGGACATGCCTGCGAGTGGGCCCGCCTACTCCTTCAGCTTCACTTTCTTCAGCCGAAGGGGTCGACCTGGATGCCAGATGTCGCGGCCGAGCTGGTCGACAGAGCCTTTGAGGACGCGTGGGAGCGTGACGGCAAGGCGGGCATGATTTACACCGTGGACTCCGACGGCACGCCAAGGAATTGTGACCGCTATTGGTGGACCCACGCGGAAGCGATCGGTGCTCTCACCGTACTTGCCTACCATTTCGGCCCTGAGCGGTATGAGGCGCGGTACCGTCAGATTTGGGATTACATTCAACTTCGTCTGATCGACGGAAGCCATGGAAGCTGGTATCACGTCGTCGATGCCCTCGGTACTCCTCGGTCCGGCGTGTGGAACGGCAAACCGGATCTCTACCATGCCCTGCAAGCCTGTCTCATGCCCTTGCTTGCCAGAGATGGGACCAACCTCGTTCTGTCGGCCCAGCGAGCGTCGTAAGAGGCTCTTAGCGATCCTCGAAGGTTAGCGATGAGCCTCGACAATCAGGAATGTGGCGGTGGCCAGTGGCCGCTTGCAAGACGCATGAGGACTCCGTTTTCGACGCGGCGAGACGGATTCGAGCGCCATCGAGCTGCTTGGCCCGAAGTGTTGTAATGCCTTGCATAAGGATGAAGGAGATGCCATGAACTCGAGGGATCGGGTACTTGCCGCACTGAATCACGTGGAGACCGATCGTGTACCGATCGACCTCTCCGGCTACAGATCATCAGGTATTTCGGCTATCGCCTATCCTCGCCTCCGAGCGTATCTAGGCCTTGAGCCCAGACCAGTCCGGGTATACGACATTCAGCAGCAGCTTGCAATTGTGGATGAAGACGTCCTCAGCCAGTTCGACGTCGACACAATCGAGCTCGGACGTTCATTTGCCCTCGACGACGAGGACTGGGCAGACTGGACTCTGCCCGACGGCTCGCCCTGTCAGGTGCCGGCCTGGACCTTGCCTGAGCGGGTCGACCGGGGCTGGGTGATACGTTCCCAGACCGGCCGGATTATTGCCCGGATGCCGGACGGGGGTTTGTACTTCGAATCAGCCTATTTTCCATGGGCCGAGGAGGAGCCTGATCACGGGAAGATCGTGGAGGCGATGGCGGAGTGCATGTGGAACATCCCTACGCCCCCAGGCCCGTTGGTCGAAGGGCCGGATGGTGACCGCCTGCTTGTCGAGGGTGCACGGCGTCTCCGCGAAAGCACCGACCGAGCGATTGTGGCCTTGTTCGGCTGCAACCTACTGGAGTGGGGCCAATTCCTCTACCGGAACGACAACTTCCTGGCCATGCTCGCAGCGGAACCCGACCGTGCCCACGATTTGCTTGAGCGGTTGACTGAGTTGCACATGAAAGGTCTCGAGAAGTTCCTCGGGCTGGTCGGACAATACATCGACGTCATTAACTTCAACGACGATCTCGGCATGCAGACGGGCCCGCAGATCTCGCCCCGGATGTACCGTGAGTTCTTCAAGCCCCGCCATGCTCGGCTGTGGCAGCGCGCAAAGGATGCCGGTGTGAAGGCCATGCTGCACTCGTGTGGCGACATACGCCTTCTTCTGCCGGACCTCATCGAGGCCGGCCTCGACGCCGTCAATCCGGTGCAGGTCAGCTGCAAGGGTATGGAGCCAGAGGGCTTGAAGCGCGACTTTGGCAAGGACATCACCTTCTGGGGCGGAGGCTGCGATACCCAGTGGTTGCTATCGCATGGCACACCCGAGGAAGTCACCAAGCACGTCAAGCACCAAGTCGAGGTTTTGCGACATGACGGCGGCTTTGTCTTCCAACAGGTGCACAACATCCTGGCAGATGTCCCCCCGCAGAACATCGTGGCGATGTTCGACGCCGCTCGGGCCTAGCCGGATGTCGTGAACAGGGCGCGGCAATAGCGCTCGTGTGTGACGGGCAGTTGATCGTTGTGGTCTTGTAGGCGAGGAGAATGGAGTAGGAACGCATGGCGTTACTCGAGGAGCTTCGTGAGGCAGTCATAGAGGGACAGGCAAAGCTCGCCCTAGCCAAGGTGGAAGAGGGACTGGCCGACGGCATCGAAGCGGGCATCTTGCTGAGAGAGGGTCTCATCGCGGGCATGGCGCAGGTCGGCAAGCTCTACGAGGAAGGGGAGATCTTCGTGCCCGAGATGCTGGTGGCGGCCCGGGCCATGACGGCCGCCCTCTCGGTGCTCAAGCCCCACCTTGTCGAAGAGGGCGTCGCCTCGAGCGGCAAGGTGGCCATCGGCACCACCCAAGGTGACCTGCACGACATAGGCAAGAACCTCGTGGCTATGATGCTCGAGGGCTCGGGCTATGAGATCGTCGACCTGGGCGTCGACGTCCCGGCCGAGAAGTTCATCGAGGCGATCAGGAACGGTGCCAACGTCGTGGCCATGTCGGCGCTTTTGACAACGACGATGACCAACATGCAACTCGCCATCCAGGCAATCACAGAGGCCGGGCTCAGGGACCAGGTGCGCATCGTCGTCGGCGGGGCGCCCATCACCAAGTCCTACGCGGACGAGATCGGGGCCGACGGCTACGCGGAGGACGCCTCCAGTGCGGTGCGCCTCGTGAAAGAGGTGCTTGCCGCCTGAATGTGATCAGAGATTGGGACCAGAAACAGCCGCCTCCGACCCCGGGATGCCCATGCCTTTCCGTGTCTTTGGACGCGCCCGCGCGTCGCGACAGTTTTCCTGGAGGCCCTCCAATACCATCCGACTCCTCTGATCCTGGCGGCCAGATGAGCGTGTCTCCCGCTTCCGCCGGGAAAGTAACGGCTGATGCCCCGCGCAAACCGACTCTTCGTCACCTACTTGAGGACACCGATCGATTCCTGGTAGCCGTCGAGCTGGTCACGAGCCGCGGTGTCATCAGCGATCTTGCCGGCCAGCGGGCACTGAGTCACGCCCGCGCCCTGGCCGAAAGTCCCCGCATCGACGTGCTTTCCATCACCGACAATCCGGCAGGCAACGCCATGCTCGCGGCCGACACCCTTGGTGCCGAGCTCCGTGCCCAGGGTCAGGAGGTGATCATCCACCTGGCCTGTAAGGACGGCAACCGCAATTCACTTGAGAGCCGGGGCTGGAAGCTCGCCTCGGAGGGCTTCGACAACATCCTTGCCCTCACAGGCGACTACCCCAAGCCCGGGTATGGGGGCATGGCCCGCCCTAGCTTCGACATCGACTCAGTAGGACTGCTCTCGATGTACTCGGACATGAACCGGGGCCTTCGCGACGTGAAGGGACGGAGGATGAAGGCGACGAACTTCTTCCTCGGTGCCGTCGTGACGAACCACAAGCGCTACGAGCGCGAGGTCATACCCCAGTACTTGAAGTTACGGCGCAAGATCGAGAACGGGGCCCGTTTCATCATCAACCAGGCCGGCTACGACGCCCGCAAGGACGACGAGCTTGTGCGTTGGCTCGCGCTGAGCGGCCTTCAAGTTCCGGTCATCGCCAACGTCTTTCTCCTCTCGCTCGGCGCGGCCCGGGCCTTCAACGCCGGGCGCGTCCCCGGTGTCGTCGTCACCGACGAGCTCGTCGCCCTTGCCGAGCACTATGCAGGCTCAGCCGACCGGGGACGTTCGTTCTTCTTGGAGCTTGCCGCCAAGCAGGTCGCGATCGCCCGAGGCGTAGGCTTTCGTGGCGCCTACCTGGGCGGCAAGCTGGATCTTGCCGACTGCGAGGAGATCCTCGCCCGGGCCGAGGCCTTCGGGCGAGATGGTTGGAAGCAAGTCGCGGGCGATGTCGGGTTCGGCTACCCGGACGAGTTCTACTACTTTGAGCGCGACGATACGACGGGCCTGTCCACCTCGGAGGTGAGCGGTGCCCTCCTCGCCTCGCGCACCAAGGCCGCGCGACGACACGCCCGCTTGCGCACGCCGATCAACTATCGCACCAGCCGCTTGGCACATTGGGCCGTCTTCGATCCGGAGGCTCCCTTGTTCGGGGCGGCCCGGCGGTTCTACTCCGCTGTCGAATCCGCCCCGGCGCCGGCGCGTAAGGTCCTTCGCGCAGCTGAGCATTTCTCCAAGGTGCCGCTCTATAACTGCAAGGACTGCGGGGACTGCTCCTTGCCGGAGATCGCCTATCTCTGTCCTGAATCTCAGTGTGCGAAGAACCAGCGCAACGGCCCTTGCGGAGGCTCCCATGACGGCTTGTGCGAGGTAGCCGAGCGCGAATGCATATGGGCTCGCGCCTACGAAAGGCTCAAGCCCTACGGAGAGGAGATCTCGATGCTGGACGGACCAGTCGTCTTCAACGACTACGCCCTTCGTGGCACGAGCGCTTGGGCGAACACTTTCTTGGGACGGGACCACACCGCCCGTCCCGCGGCCGGACAGGAGGACGTGAAGTGAGCACGACCGGTCGGGACTTCGTCGTCATCGGGGAGAACATCCACGCCACTCGCGTGCTCCTGCAAAAGAGCGAGCGGATCTCCGCCAACGAGGAGGGTGAGGAGGCGATCGTCTTCGTCGACGAAGAGGGCGCCACCCGCCACTTGTGCATTCCTGAGTACGAGAAACACTCGCAGCCCTACCAGGAGGGCCGCATCAAGCACGTCCGCCTTGCCGTGCAGGTTGCCATGGCGGGGACCGAGCCCGACTGCTCGACTGCCCTTTCCTATCTGCGCACGCTCGCTCAGCGTCAGGTCAGATCTGGCGCGCACTTCCTCGACGTGAACGTCGACGAGATCTCGAACAAGCTCGAGGACCAGCTCGAGGCGATGCGTTTTCTCGTCGGGACCCTGGTTCCCCTTCTCGACATCCCGCTCTCGATCGACTCGTCCAACCTCGAGATCATCGGCGCAGGTGTGACGGCGGCAAACGAGGCGGCGGGTACTCGCGTCGGGCCACCGATGCTCAATTCGGCATCGCTTGAACGTATAGAGGCGCTCGAGTTGGCGGCGCGGCTGAAGGGGCCGGTCGTGGTCACAGCTGCTGGAGAGTCCGGCATGCCGACGAACACCGAGGAACGAGTGGCCAACGCCAGCCGGATGGTGGAGGCGTCGCTCGTAGCTGGCGTCGAGCTGGACCAGATCTTCGTCGACCCCCTCGTTTTCCCTATCGCCGTCGACGGCGAGTACGGACGGCACTGTCTCGACGCGATCGCGGAGCTGCGCCGGCGTTTCGGTGCCGACATCCACATCACCGGCGGCATGAGCAACGTCAGCTTCGGGCTTCCGATGAGGCGGTTGCTCAACGACGCGTTCTTGGCATTGGCGATCGAGGCC
>Ga0182027_10010232_pt1 | contig 13364 bp, 11 predicted proteins | sample 712E1DmetaG_FD_121300 | JGI IMG/M metagenome (GOLD analysis project Ga0182027, IMG submission 121300) | Permafrost microbial communities from Stordalen Mire, Sweden - 712E1D metaG (Illumina Assembly) | ecosystem: Environmental > Terrestrial > Soil > Wetlands > Permafrost | place: Sweden...
AAAAAAGTCGTTGATGAAGTCAAAAAAGCCGGCGGCAAAGCAGCCGTCAGTTACGACAGTGTCACTACGGTCGTCAGCGCCGCCAAAATTATCAATACCGCGACCAGTAATTTCGGGCGGGTGGATATTCTGGTGAATTGCGCCGGCAACATCGTCGGCACTTCGACACTGGACATTACCCAGGAACAGTGGGATGCGACCCTGGCGATACACATCGGCGGGCATTTCGCCTGCAGCCAGGCGGCGGCACGCGAGATGGTCAAACAGAAAAGCGGCGGCAGCATCATCAACTTTGCTTCCCGCGGCGCTTTTCCACTTTTTGAAGCTTCTGGTTCATCCTACGCCGTGGCTAAAGCCGGGATTCTGGGTTTCACGACATCGCTCTCCTCAGAGCTAAAGAAGTACAATATTCGGGTCAATGCCATCTGTCCCAATGCCAGCACGCCGCTCTTCCCCTCGGTTGACCCGCGCGGCGGCATGGGCATCCCCAAAACCACCAGTCTGGACCCGTCCGATATCGCGCCCATGATTGTTTATCTGACAACGGATGCTGCGAAAAATATCACTGGGCAGTTCATTTACGCCGCCGGCGGCGACTTTTGTATTTTCGATCGTCCTTTGCAACCCAAGATATACGTTCGTAAAATAGGTAAATGGACGGTTGATGAACTTGGCGAGGCTATTCCTGGATTAGGTTTAGGGCAATGAGCAGTAAGATTAATCGTTAGCTGCATTAATTTTCTATTTTAAAAATGGAAATATTAAATTCAAACATTTGTCAAACTTTGCTACAGGATAAGACATTAGTTTGATTCCAGTTGCAAAGGTTTCCGGACACAGTTTGATATTGGCCACGAATTCATGTTATCAATATTCGATAGCGAATATTAAAACGTAGTATAATTGAAAAGTGAGTTAAGTCACATCTTGGAATATTGATGATATGCGAGAATATAGAAACTGCGGAAAGGAGGATTGAAATGACGACTGTACAAAATGAAAACAAAACAAGCAACCTAGGGAGCTGGCAGCAATCATTCGTTCCGACATATTCCGAGCGTGTGAAAAAAGCGATGAAACGTGTAACTCAAACACCGGAGATTTGTTTAGAACATGCAAGAGCAGAGATGAAAGCCTACGAACAGTATAAAAACGAATCTAGGATTATTCAACGGGCACGTTTTCTTGAGACCTATCTCAAAGACAAAACGATTTATATTCTGGATGATGAGCTCATCGTTGGTAATGTAAACAGTAAGGTCCGTGGTCAAACTATATCCGGCACTTCAGGTCGTTATTTTGCTTTTCAACTTAAGGAAGCATATGAAAACCCCGCCAAATCGTCGGAAATACGATTACAAGCGATAGGCATGGAGGGTGTAGTTTATCCGGAAGAAAAGAAAGAACTTGAAGAAACGATCCTGCCCTATTTTAATGGAAAAACTCTTCTTGAATATAATTATGAGCGGATTGATGAGGAGCTAAAGGAAAAAACTTGCCAGGTAACTTCTCCTTGCCAACATATTCCAAATGTAAACCGCATGTCGATGTTACGTGATTCCGGCCATCAATTACCTAATTTTGAAAAAGTTCTGCTTAAGGGACTAGCAGGCATCAGAAAGGAAGCAGAATGGTATCAGTCCCAGCTTGATTTACCATATTCGCACCTTGGAGAAAAGGACAAGAGGGACTTCTATAAAGCCGTTCTTATCACTATTGATGCCGTTATAGCTTACTCTAAGCGGTATTCTGACCTGGCGCTTGAAATGGCCTCCAAAGAAAAAAATCCAAGACGTAAAAAAGAACTTGAACGAATAGCCGCTGTTTGCGCGCAAGTGCCGGCCCATCCGGCACGTGACTGGTGGGAAGCGGTACAATCAGTCTGGTTGATACATGCCGTGGGCGATTGTGAACTTCCTGGTGGTACCAATAACCTTGGACGTTTCGACCAATATATGTATCCCTGTTATAAGAAATCTGTTATTGACGATAAAACTATGTCCCACGACGAAGCTCTTGAGCTTTTGGAATTGTTCGAGATAAAAGTTGTATGTTCCCGGGGTGCCAGTGTGACTTTGGATGTGGCTGGGCAAACCCGTGATGGTAAAGACGCGTGTAACGATGTCACAATGCTATGTCTTGAAGCTGATGAGCAGCTAAGTGTTCTATCGCCCGAGACTGCATTTAGGATATGGGAAGGAACTCCGGAGAAATACCTCAAGAAAGCCGCGCAGGCGGTTCGTTTGGGAAGGGGTAAACCAAAATTCGCAGGTGACCGTAAGGCAATTCAGATGATGTCGAAGGGCTTTCCGGATTTAAGTATTGAAGATTGGCGGGAATATACGGTGTTAGGATGTGCCGCAACAACGCTGCCTTACATCAACATGCCGAATATGTCTGAAGGGGAAAGCAACGTCCCCAAATTGGTGGAACTGGTTTTGAACAATGGCAAATGCGCTCTTTGCGGCGAACAGATAGGGCCGCTGACCGGGGATCCAAGAACTTTTGAATCTATGGAAGCAGTAAGGAAAGCTTTCCGTGAACAGGTTTTCTATTGGATGATGTACTCAGTTAAGGGCACCAAGGTGTTTAAGGAAAGTCAGGCCCAGCTGTTACCGGCTCCGTTTAGCTCTTCTCTTATGGAAGGCCCGCTACAAAAAGGGGTAGATGTCATTCGCGGAGGAACTTGGTACACAACCTATGCAATGTACCTTGTTGGTTTGGCTGATTCTGCAGATTCACTTGCGGTAATCGATAAGTTAATTTATCGAGATCAGAAAATCACCTGGGACCAATTATTGGAGGCTACTAAAAATAATTGGGTGGGATATGATAATTTAAGACAAATGTGCATTAATAGCGTACCCAAATATGGTAATGATGATGACTTTGCAGATGAATGGGCAGTTTGGGTTATGAATACCTGGCAGGATAGCATAGATTGGATTAACACTCAGAAAGATCTTTTGCCATCTTGGGGAGGCAGGTGGCTTGGTAAGTCAGCCATCGGCAATATGAATGTTGACCACGGAAAACTAGTCGGTGGGTTACCCAACGGGCACATTAACCCCAGGCCGGTTGCAGACGCAATATCACCGGCGCAGGGTATGGATAGGAATGGGCCGACAGCGGTGATCAAATCGGCGAGCAAACTGCCGAAACATCGGCTTGCCGGTGGAGGGCCTTTGAACCTCAGGATCAGTCCACAACTCGTCGCCACAGACCGCGACATAAATAATTTTGTGTCATTTCTAAGGGCAATTGAGGCAATGGGATTGTATCAGGTTCAATTCAACATTGTATCAAGTGACATTCTGCGAAAAGCAATGATAGAGCCGGAAAACTACCGGGACTTAATGGTTCGGGTGGGGAGTTTTGTTTCTTATTTTGTCAGCCTTACGAAAGAAGAACAAATGGATATCATTAACCGTACAGAACACCAAGGTTTTTAAGTACGAAGCAACCCGATATCGATACTTCTCAAATTAGGGCTGCGCTATAATGGCTTTCCCCACATCTCTTCGATAGCAAATTCAAGGCCGTAATGTCTTAATGTCTCGGGGAGAGGTTTTCCGCTGTCGCTATCCCAACCCATGCCTTCGTAATATCTACGCCTGAGTTGATCCCATTGAGGTAAAATACTGATACCTTTTGATGGACCATCAACCGGGGCCGAACCATATCTGGGCGAAGGTGCATCCAGATCTGCTGTATGCCCATGTCGCATATTAAAACAACGCAGCAAGTTGACGATGCGCCTGCCAACATCCATTGCTTCTGAAGGAGTGAAATCCCAACCGGTGGCGGCACTCACTGCCTCACAAAGCAGTTTGAGATTAGTAAGTGTAGTAAAGCGGCATGTTCCAAGGCTATCCTCAAACTGAGCAGCTCCCTTGCAACCTAAATTGTAGTTGATGGTGTCTTCTACCGAGGTATCAGGCCTTGACAGACGGGGCAAATTGAGTCCAATATCCTGAGGTTTCAATACGTCATAGCCCTCATCACTACTCATCTGAGAAAGACAGGTATCAAGAAGCCTGGGCCAGTTGTTGCGGTGGTCATGACCACGAGGAGTATTACCTTTCATAGTGTGCAATGCAAAATCAAGAGCTTCTTTGCCAATATGTTTTGCTACTCTCATGGCACCCTCAGCAAGGATATTTCCAAATCCCTTTCTTTCTGCAATTTGGAGCATTAATTCATGTATTGCAAAGTAGTTTCCCCAACGGAGTTCAAGTCCGTCAGTGTCTTTAATCGTCAAAAGACCTTTTTCAAAACATTCAATCACTAAACCGATTGTCCAACCTGTTTCGTTGCTGTCCAATCCAAGTCGGTCAGCCTCATTGCAAAGAAAGATAGTTGCTGTGGCATCAGTAATGCCAACGATCGGTCCGAAGGCAGCAAGTGATTCATATTCCGGTTCCTCTCCCCGACAATCTTTGAATGGTCCTCCTGTAATAGTAATTGTGTTCAAGTGATGGGTTCGGCAAGCCCAACAAGGACTCGGTTTTGATTCAAAATGGCTTCGCATGTAGTTAGTGCTAAATTTGTCTAGTTTTTCAGGTGAGATTTCAAAGACATTTGTCGAATAGTTTTTTACTGGAACAGTTCCGTCCTTGGCCATTACTGAACTGATTACCCCATTTGCTGTTCCTGATGAAAACACAATTCCAGTCTTATATAAATCAAAGAGTTGGTCCGAAATTTTAGAGATGCGCTCTCTATCCTTCAAAACTGGTCGCATCATACTGCGAGCGATGACGACAGCTTTGATCCTCTTGGATCCCATAACTGCACCTACCCCATTTTTTGAAGCGACATGCCCCTTGTCTACGAATATACCTGCATACCTCACCAGATTTTCCCCAGCGATTCCAATGCTTGCAATCGACACACTTCGATCGGTTGCTCCAAGTTCTTCCCTTATTAAATCATTCGTTTGCCAATTATCTTTGCCAACAAGTGCCGAAGCATCTTTAATTTCAGTCTCACCATCATGAATATAAATATATACCCATTTTTTAGCTTTACCTTGTAAGATAATGCCATCAACGCCCGCAAACCTGAGATAAGCTCCAAAGAAACCGTTGGCCTGACTTGCTGTAGCTCCATTCGTCAGCGCCCCTTTAGTAACAACTGCCACCGTTCCCGAGCCACCAATCGATGTGCCTCCCAAAGGGCCACTCGCAAAAATTAGACGGTTTCCTTCATCTGCCCACTCCACATCGGCAGGAACTTCGTCAAATAGAAATTTGGCGCCCAAACCGGTACCGCCTATCCATTTCCGCAATGTTGCCTCATCCAGATTCTCTTCTGAAACTCGTTCATGAGTGAGGTCAATTCTTAATATCTTACCGTTATAACCGCAGATATCAGCCATACCAACTTAACCCTACCATTTTTTATCCTCCCGCCAAAGAAGGAAGAAAAACAATCGTATCCTGGTCATTTAATTTAGTGCCTATTTCCAGGGGAATGTTAAGCAGTTTTTGATTAAGAATAATGTTAATGCCTTCGCTTACCGTCCCTTCGTCTGGGTTAAAAACGGCTGAGCGAAACATTGGATTAATTAACGCGATTTCTGTCAGTAAATCACGAAGGGTAGTTTCCTTACTAACCTCCCTGTCCTGAACAAACCAATCTGTAAATTCCGGACCCATAACATAGGCAAAAAAGGGAGGAATTTTTAATATTACCTTACCCATGATATCTCGCTCGCGTTTTATTTCCTGTGTTAAGAACACGTCAAAACAATATCAACTGGATATTGCTCAAAATAAATATCCCCCAAAATCCAAATTGATTCGATTCTGCCCTTTAACTATTTCCAATGAATTCGGATCGCTTACAATCCAGTTAATGTCGAATCCCCTCTATATTACTTGGAATTTCTTTTTTCCACGTCACTCCAGAAATCTATTTTTCTTAGCTCTTGTAACTTGGCTCCCATCGGTCCAGGAGGAGCCGCTTCAAATGACTCAATCGGAAATACTCCTGTTTCGCGGAACTTGGCATAAAAATCAATCAATGCCCTGGATACAACTGATGTTACTCTGCCCGTTACCCATAACTTGGCGCCAACTTCTTCATAATCTTTGGCGGTAGAAGTGTGCGGTCCCATCCCCCATATCCAGACATCCGGAGCCCCTATCTTTTTGTACAATTGCTTCAGTGTCTCTTTATTCCTTTCGCCGAATTTGGATTCCGGGGGCCTGAAATGCGGTAATATTACATCCACGCCTATTTTAAGACACTCTTTCGCTCGTATAATGACCTCTTCATCACCTAATTTGGCGCCGGAATCTATTCTCGCCACCAAGATAAAGTCTTTATCTTCCTTGTTTCTGATTTCTACCGCAGCACGCATTTTCCCATAATATTCTTCTCGCGGCAGAACTTCAACCAGGCTGTGAGGTTCGGTGGCTAGGATAAAAGGTGCCCGGTCACTTACAAACATTCCTGCAGCTCCGGCCCTAATTAAATCCCGTGTAGTGCGATATGCTGATAGCATTGCCCCAAAAGCATCATCGGCGTCTACAATCAGCGGGATATTGACCGAATCAGCCATGTACCTGGCGTTGTTTACAATCTCACTTGCAGTGGCTAAACCGATGTCGGGCATACCGAGTACCGCATCCCGAATCCCGGCTCCAGTCTGGAAAACTGCTTTAAACCCGACAGCTTCGACACACCTGGCGCTAAGACAATCATAGGCAGCAGGAACAATCAGAAGTCCAGGCTCTTTTAGCAGATTCCGTAGTATGGTAGTTTTTTTCATTTCATTTCCTTCGTCTGATTATTTTTCTATTCCTTCCGCAATTAATTTGTTGCCGTATGATTCGAGACCGCCTGCATCAACTATTTCCAGCAGAAAATCAGGGAATGGCTTGAACTTAGTGGACTTCCCTGTGGTGATATTTTTAATTGTGCCTGCTTTTAAGTCGACTGACAGTTCATCCCCTTGTTTAGCAAGCTTGTTGATTCCTTTGTATTCGATGATAGGTAATCCGACTGCAATGGAATTCCTGAAGAAGTTGCGGTCGAATGATTCGGCGATTACACAATCGATACCGCTCTGCTTGATGGAAACGTTTGATAAATAATGGTCATGGCCGCAACCCATGTTTGTTCCGACTACCATAATATCGCCTTTCTTTACTTTCTTAGCGAAATCAGGATCCACCACTCTCATGCACCATTCACCCATTTTGTCTGGGGCAATGATGCCTGCGTCCAATTCGCGGAACGACAAAATCTCAAAATCTACATCCAAATTATCGCCAAAAACCCAGACTTTACCTTTAAATTTTAATGCCATTTCTATTTCTCCTTATAGATATTTTCGCGGGTCTGTTATTTTACCCTCAATAGCTGAAGCTGCTACAGTGGCGGGGCTTCCCAGGTAAACCTGTGCGCTGTCGTCTCCCATTCGGCCGGGAATGTTAGTAGTGCTGGAGGTAATACAAACCTCATTCTTTGCCAGAGGCGTATAAAACCCAGGACACATACCGCAGCCGGGAGCGCATATTAAGCAACCGGCATCGAGAAGAGTAGAGATATATCCGGCTTTGTCGGATCTCGCCATGGAATCGCTGGAACCTGGAGTTACGTTAAACATGACTTTTGAATGAACTTTACGACCTTTCAGAATTCGGGCTGCCATCATTAAATCTTCATCGCGGCCGCTGGCGCAGGAGCCGATGAACGCATTAGTAACCGGAATCCCTTCAACATCTTTAATATTTCTAACGCCGGTCTGTCGGTGTGGAGGAATAACTACTTGGGGCTCAATCTTCGAACCATCAATCTCATAAACTTTCGCGTATTTTGCATCGGGATCGCTTACCAGCGGTTCGAAAGGTACGTTAGTCCTGGCTTTAAACCAGTCAATTACCTTTTGATCAGGATTTACTATTCCTAGCTTCGCGCCCGTAAACATGGCGAGACAACACATGGATAACCGCCCATCGATACTCATGTCTTCCATTACTGGCCCGGTGAACTCCATAACCTGATAAATTGCCCCGGTCGGACCGATTAGTCCTAAAATATACTCATAGACATCTCGGCCCATAATTCCATCTTTCAATTTTCCGGTAATATTGAACTTGATGCTTTCCGGTACCCGGAACCAGGTCCAACCAAACCTCATGAAAAAGTTGGCTGAAGCCGATAGACAACTTCCAAAACAACCGACGCCTCCAACCGTAATCGTATGGCCATCCGGCCCGGAGAGGTAAACACTGCCCGGTAACGCCCATCCCTTTTCGACTGCGAGATGATGGCAATTACCTACCCTACCCAGTTCCATAATATTTTCTTCGGGAACCCCCATACTCCTCGCCCATTCACTATTAAGCCGATGTGCCTCTCTGTTCGTTGTGATTGAACCAACACGTGTATATGCACCGCAATGATCGGGTGCTACCATCACTTTGGTCGGATCCCATAATTTGTCCCACCCTAATCTCTTGAAAGCCGGACCCACTTTCGGAGTGCTGTCCGTACCCATCAGAACGAATCTAACGGTCTTTCCGACTTTGACGTACTCACCGGGGGAAACTTCCGGTAATTCTGCTGCTTTCGCCAAAATCTTTTCAACTATTGTTTTTCCCATTTTTTGCATGCCTCCTTTTGGTTTTGACTAAAAATATTTAAAACTTCTGAAATATTTTATGTTTATTGGATGATTTTATCCTGATTAACTTTAAACAATACCATTATTGAAATCAATGATATTGCATTATTCTAAATAAATTTGGGTTTCATTAAGATAAGCTGAGTCTTTCGATAAATGTAATTTTAGTAAATCATCGGGTCAAGGCGATCTTTTAAAAAGATCGCTTTGGACCCGATGATTATACAATAATTTTATCCCATGTTTTATTTGAGACTTTGATCGATCCAGAATCTGGAGCCATAATAACCGAACATCATCGGACCTGACGATCCGCCTGTCATCGCAAATGATTGTCCGGCGTAACCTTTCAGCCATGGTTGGTAAACATTGAAACTCGATGGATTTAGCAAAGACACTACCCATTGTTGTTGTGACAAATATTCGTTTGCTTGTTGCAAGATTGACTTCACCTGGTCAATTGTAGTAGCCGCCAAAGCCGCAGGATAGAAGGCATCAAAAGTGGGGTCGCTAACCATTTCATAGTTGGCGACGTATCCCGTTTGATACCGAATAAACTGTCTGAACGGCTGGTAAGACATGCCAAGTGACCCTGATGAACGAAAGGCTAAAGCATCTTGCAGGTGCTGAGTTCTTACATAGTTGGTCCAGGTTGTGGGATCCATTGCTTGTATGCTCATTTTAACGCCAATAGCTGCAAAATCTGACTGAACAATCTCCAACAGGTTTAAATCGCCTGAACTATCGGCCACACAGTCAGTGGTAAATCCATTGGGAAAGCCGGCAGCAGCCAGCAGTGCCTTAGCCGCTGTCGGGTCGTAACTATATTGGTCCTTTAGCGATTGCGGCCATTGATCATATGGGAATCCCCACCCTTTTAAATCAGATGAAGTCAAAGATTGAGGATCTGCTGAGCACGTACCCCCATAGTAGTTAGTGGCTATGCTTTGAAGGTCAATTGCCTTTTGCAATGCCTCTCGAACTTTTTGATTATTAAACGGAGCTTTGTCCACCCTTGGGTCAACAGTCCCTCCTTGAGTACCAGGCATCGTTAACTGAATGATGCCTGGATTGGTTTTCTGCATTGCTTGGGCATTTTGCAATCCAATATTCTCCATAACGTCAATCTTGCCGGTACGCACGGCTGCCAGGCCGGTGGCCATATCCGGAATCACCAATATTTTAGCCGAATCGACGTATGGCAAGCGATTTTGCGGATAGCGTTCATCATACCCCCAGTAATTTGTATTCTTCACCAAAGTTACTGAACTTCCGCTAACGTAATCCTGCAGAATAAACGGCCCAGTGCCAATAGCATGGTGCCAATCGTTAAGATTTCCCCATTGAGTCACTGCTTCAGGTGCAGCCAACGGATCTTCCCCAACCGCTTCCATTGATTCTAAAATGAATTCAACATTTGGAGTGTTAAATGTAAAAACCACAGTAAAATTATCAGTTGCGGTCACAGATGTTAAGCTGGTTGTCAAAGGATTAGTCGCTAAAGCGGGACTTGGAGTGGTAAAACCATCGCCATGACCGAAATCCCGGCCGAAATTATAAACCACATCATTCGCCACAAATTGCCGACCATTTACCGGTGATATATTTTGCCAGTAGACGTTTTGGCGCAAGTGGACAATGTAAGTTCCAGGGTTCGTAAATTCCCATGTCGCCGCAAGAAGCCCATTGACGTAGTCTGTCGGTCGGAAACCAGTACTAAAGTCGAACACCGATGGATTTAACGCCCAATCATCTCCATAAAGTCCTTCCATAAACGCGGAGTTGCAAGTAGCTAGTGATGAGCTGTTATATGGGTCCCAAAGCCCAAAGTCAAGTGGACTGTAATCAGTCAACGTGCCGCCATATTGAGGGGTACCAAGTGTATCCCACCAGTTTCCAGTAGATGTTGTGGTTACAATAACAGTCGTTGCAGTAGACGTCGTTGTGGTCTGAACTACCGAAGTTGTTGGAGTTGTGGCTACCGTGGTGGTCTGAGATGTAGTGACCGGATTTGTCGTAGATGAAGAAGTTGTCGAGGAAGCGCTTGAACAAGATGCAAGTATAAGAGATGTTACCAATAGACAAGATAGTGTTACCAGGATAAATCCCTTTTTCATTTGCCCCCCTTTTTTAAACTCCTGACTATCCATAGCGATATTCGTTATGGAATAATACAAATTAGAGAGAGCATACCATCATTTTTAAGTTTTGTCAAGAAAATTCTCACTAATTATATTGAACATTTTTGGACAAGAGTTACAGAAATAATTTTACTTCCGGTGCATATCAAAGCGTTACGAGAAACCACAGGAATGCGAAAATATTATTTGATCCGTTTGGTTCTCTTTCCTCTTCGTGTCAAAACTAAGAATTCCTAGTTATTAGACAAATGCAAAGTAGAAAAAGGCAATAATATTATTTGGAGGAAATATGGAACAAACTATATCCACAGTTAAACTCGAAGATGGAAAAATTATTAATCTTACAATAGACCCTCAAAAGGTGTTAAAAATTATTTCTACTCTCTGTAAAGCACATCAAGTAGATGCGATACATAATAACCCATAACTTCACTCAAATTAATGTTAGTTCCACGCTCATTTTGACTAAATATTCGCTCCCCTACTCCATCCGCCTTCATTTTTTCGATGGGGAAACTTAATTCATCATTACGTTCTTGAATCCTTTTGACAAATTCTTCCTTCGTTAAACTGATAGCCATTTTCCTTCTCCTTGCTCCAAATTATCCCCATTATACTCTCTACTTTGCAATTTGTGAATCTATCATTTGTAAAGTAGAATTCGCTGAAATACTTATTGTCAACTAGAGACACGAAGAGGAAAGAGAACCATTCGTTTTATTGCGTAGCGCAACCAGTTTATATATACTAATAATGGGTAGAATTTGTTATAGCTAAAAGGAGAAATTCTGTGGAAATGGAAAAAATAATATCGCAGAACAGCAGCATGTACTCGCGATATTTAATAGGTAAAGTCAGACATTACATGAACAGGGCCAGGCAAAATGAGCTGAAGCCTTATGATATATCACCCCGGCAGGCAACGGTGTTATTCATCCTTCATAGTCTCGGCCATAAATCTACTTTGGCTGAATTATCCAAACATAGTGACAGACAAATAAATACGCTTTCCCAGCAAATAACAAGAATGGAAAAAAATGGACTGGTACGTAAGGTCAGACAAACACCTAAATCGGCCCTTATTAATTTTGAATTGACTAAAAAAGGCAGTGAACTTTACAACAAAAGCATTGAAGAAAGCTCGGTTGAACAGATAATGTCTGTTTTAACGGAGAATGAACGGCAGCAGTTAATATCGCTGCTTAAAAAAATCGCAACCGCTGCCGAAAAATATTAAAGATATAATTATCAGAATTTTTAGTTCAACCAACTAATCAATTATTAGATTGTGCAAAATTTTCCAGTTGATCCATATTAGTATCTTTTGAAATCTATTTAACCATATCGATGACATCAGCAAAAAGCTTGTATGCATCTTGAGATGTCTTAACAATCGCTTGCATTATCCATTGACCAGGCTGTTCGTGTAGATATACACCCCAAATTTTATTTTTATTGTTGTACCAAAGTTCAACTTTGCCTTCCCGCTTTTTTAATGTCCACTCATGTTTTGCTTTTCCGGCTGCCAAATCCAACATGTCTAGCTTCCTTTTCGGTTATTTCTTATTATACAAAATTTTTGAACGGTATTGATATAAATATATGAATTTACAAATTGATATAATACTACAGCATTGAATTAGAGGATAACATTTTCGGGATATATTTTGTAAGTTAAGTGCTAATTCCTTCCAATTGATGATAGTTTTTATAGGTTAAGTGAGTTTTTTATTTTAATAAAGAAATGGAAATTTATATTTCCTAATACATTGATTGATTTTGCCCCCATTTATCCGTAGTTTATTTCATTAATTTAGAATCCTTTGATTTTGAAACTAAACAAATTTATTTAAGATGGCCATAGTTCTTTGGCGACGTCGTCCATGCCGCCGAGCGAAAGCAGCTTCGCTTTGCTGGGCTTAGTAGTGAAACGGTCCCAGTCCAGATAACCCATGCCCCAGTAGATTTGCGCATCGATATCCGCCGTCACGCCGGCCAGCGGACCGACGGTTTGCGGCGGGTTGCCGATAATCCGCGGCGGGACTTTCCAATTCAGTTCGCAGATGCCCTCCCGCAAATTGAAAACATGCCGCATGTCAACTATACGTTCCCCGGTCTTTAGCATATCGTCCCAGCTGTAGTCCCAGCCGGTCACCGCTTTGAAAACCCCGACCATCAGCTCTTCACTCTCCGGCCACCGTCCGAAGTGGCACAATCCCGTGACGTTAAGGAAATGGGTATTAACAAAACTGAGGGGGCCGAAAAGGGTAGTGTGCCGTCCGGGTGTGGCATCCATTTTATAGCGCGCCGCGGGGCTATATTGGATACCGGGCGACATTACTTTCGGGTCGTGCATCGCCACTTCCTGCCCGCCGATATGCATCGCAAATTGCTCGGAGCCTTTCCCGATGATTTCGGACGCCCGTTTCACGCCGTTGGCCAGAACATCCCCGATGCCCTCACGATTCGCCAGCTTCCGGGTCATCGCCACGATGGACCGGTGGTTGCCCCACCGCAGGTCGATGCCGTCCGTATCCTGCTGTGTCAGGATGCCGTTTTCATACAGTTCGATGGCGAAAGCGATA
>Ga0182027_10010233_pt1 | contig 13363 bp, 9 predicted proteins | sample 712E1DmetaG_FD_121300 | JGI IMG/M metagenome (GOLD analysis project Ga0182027, IMG submission 121300) | Permafrost microbial communities from Stordalen Mire, Sweden - 712E1D metaG (Illumina Assembly) | ecosystem: Environmental > Terrestrial > Soil > Wetlands > Permafrost | place: Sweden...
ACTTTGCCGGCCGGCCATTGCCGGACGACATTCAAATCGAAAATTTGATAATGCTCCTCCTTGACGCGGGGTTTGACGCGTTCCATGGCCGTTTCCAGCAAATTTGCCTGCCAGTCCGCCTCCCAGATGGCTTCGAGCCCGGCACTCACCGGGTCGGCGATTTCGTCCAGGCTGGTCGAAGGGTTGGACCGGTTATTTCCCGCCGGGATGCTCCGATCCCGTTTTCTCAACTGATCAACAATCCGCCAGCGGGTGAGGTTCCGCAACCAGCCTTTGAATGAACCCAGCGTGCGGTCGCGTTTGAATTTTTGAATGTCTTTCGCAACGGAAATGACGGTTTCCTGGACAACGTCCTGGGCCTCGGCGTCCGTCAACCCGGACTTGAGGGCAAACGAATAAATCAACCGCCAGTAGGTATCGAAAAAATCCTTCCAACTGTCCTGGTCCTCCCGGTCCTGCATCCGGCTCAGGAGCGAGTAACGCGTGGGAATCGAATCTTCCGACAGCATCGTCATCACGGCATTCATACCTTAACAGTTCGCAAAAGGCGACGCGGTTCTTTCAAAAATGTTTGAAACAAACACCGGGACACGTCAAACAAAAAAACAGCGTCGGCGAATGGTACAATTATTGTAATAGCTATTTCAATAATTGTACAAATAGCATGACAGGTCTTTCAAACAAGCGGCGGCGGGTCACTTTAACGGTGTGCGCTTTTGCTGCCGCAATTCCTGCTGCTGGCGCAACAGTTCCATGCGGTCAGCCTCGGAAACTTCCGGCTGGCTGGCGCGCTGGATGGATGCGGCAATCTGGCGATCCAAAAATTGATTGCGCAGCGACGTGATTACATCCGTCAGTTGCCGGTCGGGATTCGGCAGTTTGCGGTCTTCGGCGACGGCTTCGGTGACGAGGCTCCGCATTTCCGGCGATTCGCACTCGTCCAGAAACGCGGCGAGATTTTTCCAGCTTTCATTCGTCTGCGCAGCCAGCCGTTGCGTGACAATTTGCCTGACCAGCGGGTGCAAAATCCAATTTACGTCAAGATGCAATGCCGCCCAGCCGACCAAATCGTCATGCAGCAACAAAAGTTTCAGCAACCAGAATTCCCTCTCCGACGGACGCGGCATCTCTGTTTCAGGTTCCATCATCGGTTCGCCAGACTCGGATTCCTGAACCTTGAACCCTGAACCTTGAACTTTGAACTTTGAAAACTCAGCGCGCACGGCTTCGGGGGAAACTCCCAGGCGCAGAGCAGTCTTTTGCGCGTATTTGTCCACAAGCACGACGTTGCCGGTCTTGTGGACGGCCTCGGCCATGCCGCTCAGAATGGCGTTTCGGCCTTTGTCGCTGTTTGCGTTGTCCAGTTTGCAGAGCCGGTTTAAATAGTAATCAAAAAATCCCTCGGCATTTTCCACCAGCTGGCGGAATGCTTCGCCGCCGTTGGCCTTGATGAAACTGTCCGGGTCATGCGGCGCGGGCACCACAGCCACACGCACGGCCAGTCCGGACGCGAGCAGATGATCCAGCGAACGCACGGCGGCATTTTGCCCGGCCTCGTCGGAATCGAAGCAGAGCACCACCTCGTCCACGTAGCGTTTGATGATGCGGGCGTGTTGTTCGGTGAAGGCCGTGCCCTGCGGTGCCACAATGTTTTGCATGCCAGCCATGAAGCACGCGATCAAATCAAGCTGGCCTTCGCACACGATGGCGAACCCGGCGTCGAGGATGGAGCGCTTGGATTTATCCAAGCCGAAGAAGACCCGGCTCTTGGTGAAAATGGGCGTCTCCGGCGAGTTGACGTATTTGGCGGTTTTTTCATCGCCGGACAAAACCCGTCCGCTGAAGCCGATCACCCGGCCCTGCTCGTCGCAAATCGGGAACATCAACCGCCCGCGAAAACGGTCGTAGTAATTGCGGATGGTGGATTGCGGATTGCGGATTTCCGCTTCCGGGTTTTCGTTGTCTGTTTTTTGATTTCCGCCTTCCGCTTTTTCGCTTTCCGCTTTTCTGATAATAAGTCCGGCCTTTTCGACGAGGGCGAGGTCGTGGCCTTTGCTTTTGGCCCAGTTGACGGTGTCGTCCCAGAGGTCAGGCGCCGCGCCGAGGCGGAACAATTTCACGGCTTCCGCCGACACGCCGCGTTTGGCGAGGTAGTCGCGGGCGGTCTGGCCGGCGGCTTCATTGAGCAGGCAATTTTGCCAGCGCTGGGTGATTTGCTCGTGAATCTGGAGCAACTGGTCCTTGATATGGCGCGATTGCTGTTCGGCGGGGTTTTGGTCGAATTCGAGGGGAATTTTGGCGCGTTCGGCCAGCCGGCGGACGGCGTCCATGAAACCGATATTTTCGTATTCCTTGACGAAGGTGAACACGTCGCCGCCCTTGTGGCAGCCGAAGCAGTGGAAAATTTGCTTGTGCGGATTGACGTTGAAACTGGGTGTCTTTTCCTTGTGAAACGGGCAGAGGGCGGTGAAGTTGGCGCCGGCGCGTTTCAGCGGCAGATACGACCCGATGACGTCCACGATGTCGCTGGCGACGCGAATGCGTTCGCGGGTTGCGGTGGAAAGCGTGCCAGCCATGCTCGTTCTGCATCACGACGCGACGACGCAGCGGTTATTTTTTTAAATGGATACCCGGCTTTTTTTTCTGTTGATTGGCGGCCGGCGGAGCGGTGTCAATAAGCAGCGTGCCGAGGTAATTCGTGAGGTAAGGCCCGGTGAAGGATTTTTTGAAAACCGCTTCCTGCACGGACGGCATGGTGGGAATAAAATCACCGCTGTATCCTTTCTGGCCGCCGCCAAACCAGCGGTTGTTGTATTCCTGGCGCGCCTGGATGTCCGCCTGGGTGTAGTAAGGCGCATTCAGCAGGGCGAGCGCGGCCAGCAACAAGCAGGCAAAACGAATCATGCCGGAAAACATTCCCAAATAGTATTCGCCACTGCCGAAAAAATTGCTGCCGGTCAGCAGGGGGACGAAAATCCGTTTGAGAATATAAAACACCATCCACACCGCCAGCGCCAGCGTGCCATAGCCCAGCAGGGCACTTGCCAGTTTGCCCGTTTGCAGCGTGTTGGTGTAGGTCGGCGCAATCAAGGCATAACCCATTCCGCACACCACGACCAGCGCCAGCCATTGGAACATCGGCATGACTTCTTTCGTCATGCCATTTCTGCGACCGCGCCACAAACCGAAGCCCAATACGGCCACAAGCGTAATGTCAAACCAATTGAACGGCAGATTGTTGAGAGCCATGGATTGTGGAACGGCAGCTATCATGCCTGCGAGATTAAATCTTCCCATTCAGAATGCCAGTCAAATTTCAAGGCGGATTCGATGAAAGCCAGATTTGAATGTCCCCCGCCTGCGGAATGCGCGGATTCACTTCCAACACCTTCAAATAATGCCGCCGGGCCCGCACAGGGTCGTACAATTGCTGCGCATAAAGATTTCCCAATGCCAAATGCGCGCGCACTTCATTCGGATTTGCCGCCACGATTTTTTCCAACTCGTTCACCGCGTCGGTCACGTAACCCGCCGCCTCGAGCGCCAGCGCGAAATTGTAGCGCGCGCCCGCCGAATCCGGCTGGATGGCCAGCGCCATTTCATAAGCGGCGAGCGACTGATTGTAATTCCGCAGCCGGTATGCCACCGCGCCGTAATTGTATTGCGCCTCGAACCAGCCCGGGTCCAGTTCCGCCGCCTGACGGTAGGATTGCATCACGTCCTGCCAGCGCGAATCCTGCTCAAACTGCCGCGCCCGCGTGAACGCGCCCGATGCCGTCCGCCGGTCGCCCGCCGGCGGTTTGCGCGGCGAAAGATACAAGTAACGCGGAAACGCCAGCGGCGTCGGCTGAACAATTTTTACCGGCGCAGGCGCAATGACCGGCGCAGGCGCGAACGTGGATGCAGTGTGGGCGGTCGGACTAGCATTGGCCAGCGGCAACGGCGCTGAACTGACGCGGTTGTTATCCGAAACCTGTGCTGGCAGGGGCGTCACTCCATTTTCATTGGTTTTTTCCGGCGCGGACGAACGAAACCAATTTAGCGGATTGAGCCTGGACACGGCGTCCGTCTTCCCGGTTGCCGGCTCCGGCGGCGCTGTCGCCAAGGGCGTTCCGATAATCACCGGTTCCGGCTGAACCACCACTGGCTCCGGCTGGATTTTCACGACTGGCGCCGGAGTGGCCGTCCCGCGCGGCGGAGTGGAACTGGTGTGGGCAACCGCCTGCGTTCGTGGCGGCGCCGCCGCATGAACCGCGCTATTGACCGGCAGCGGGTTGGCCACTGCGACCGCCGCCGGCTGCCCCAGGCTGTTCGCGATGTCATTCACCGCGTCCCAATTCGCCGGGCGCGGCGTCAGCGCCAGATATGCGCGATAATTTTGCAGCGCCAGCGTGTTGTCGTGCAAATACTGCTGCGCCACCGTCGCCAGGTTCAGCAACGCCGGCCCGTAATCCGGTTTTTCCCTCGCCGCCGCCGCAAAAAATTGCGCCGCTTCACGCGGATGGCCGCGCTCAATGCGGGCCAGTCCAAAACCATTCAAGGCTTCGGCGTTGTTGGGATTGAGGTAAAGCACGGTGCTGAAACTTTTTTCCGCCCCCGTGAGGTCCTCCGCCCGAAGCTGCGCCAGGCCGAGCTTGAGCCAGCCTTCGGGCGCCTTGCTGCGCCGCAGTGTGTACGCGGTGAACTCGTTTTCCGCCGCGTCGGGCTTGTTTTGTTCCAGCCACAAACAGCCCAGATTGTAATGCGCCTCCATCAAATCGCGGTCGAGCGCCAGCGCGCGTTGATAAGCCGCCACGGCGTCGTCTGTCTGGCCGGCATGCTGGCAGGCCACTCCGAGATAATTCCAAGCCTGCGCATTGGTGGCCAGAATCGTCGTGGCGGTCTTGAACTGCGCCGCCGCCCCGGCGTAATCGCCGCGTTCCAAAAGCTTTTTTCCATTGAGCAACGCGCGCGAACCGGACGGCGTGCAGCCCGCCAGAAACAGGGCAAACGCCAGGAAAAGCAAAAAGAGAAGGTGGAAGATGGAAGATGGAAGATGGAAACCGGCGCGCCGCCCAAAAATTCCATTCTTCATCTTCCATCCTCCATGCCCGCTTTGCACATTTTTTGTGGCCAGCATCGGCGTTGGTGGTAGCATTCGCGCCCTAAAGTGTCAAGAAACGCGCAAACTCAATTCGTCCGGACGGTTCGCCGGCTGGTGCTGGCAGGCGCCGTCGGACTGGCGTGTTTTCCCCTCCGGGCCGCCGATTCGTTTCCAAATCTTTTCACCAATTCAATGGCGCGCGTCGTCACCGTCGAAAATGCAAACGCCATTGACGACTACCAGCCCAATGCCAACGTGGTTCAAACCATGGTTGATCGCGGCCTCACGAATTTCACCGGCCAGGCCACGGTCGCCGCCGCCTGGCGCTGCCTGGTCTCAACACAGGACATCATCGGCATCAAGGTTTTCTCGGCTGCGGGGATGCTCAGCGGCACCCGGCCGGCCGTCGTCGCGGCGGTAATTCACAGCCTGTTCGACGCGGGCGTGCCGGCGCAACAAATCGTCATCTGGGACAAACACGAGGACAATTTGCAGGCCGCCGGGTTTTTCACGCTGGCCACGCAACTCGGCGTGCGCGTGGCCGGCTGCGCGGAAACCGGTTACGACCCGACGAATTTTTATCAGCCCGACACCGCCATCATCGGCAACCTGGTCTGGGGCGATCTGGAGTTCGGAAAAAAAGGCGAAGGCGTCGGGCGAAAATCCTTTGTTGCCAAAATTGTCAGCCAGCAAATCACCAAAATCATCAGCATCGCGCCGTTGCTCAATCGGGAAGACGCCGGCGTTTGCGGACACCTTTACAGCCTGACCCTGGGCAGCGTGGACAATACCCTGCGGTTCGAACGCGACGCCGGACGGCTTGCCGTCGCCGTGCCGGAAATTTACGCCCTGCCCGCAATTGGCGACCGCGTCGCGCTCAACATCACCGACGCGCTCATCGGCCAATACGAAGGCGGCTCGCGTGGCCTGCTGCACTACTCCATCGTGTTGGATCAACTTTGGTTCAGCCGCGACGCCGTGGCGCTCGACACCCTGGCCATCAAGGAACTCGACCGCGAACGGCGGGCATTTGACGCGCCGGAATACAAACTTAACCTGGAGATTTACGCCAACGCCGCCCTGCTTCAACTCGGCGTGAACGACCCCGCGAAAATCCACGTGGAAAAGCTGCGCTAACTCGCCGCGTTCCGTTACCACGCACGGATTGACGATGACCCGGCCGACAGGTAAAACATTGCCACCGGATGAGCGGAGAACCGTCAACGTTGAACATTGCGTACCTCGCGCAGGGGAGAATTCGCGTCAAGACCGGAAGCGAACCGCCGCGCACCATTGACAGCGTCTTTGGCAATTCCATCCGCGAAAAAGCGGTGCGCGCCCAGCAAAAGCACTCGTGGAAGTCGGCCAAGGCCGATGCGTCGCCGTTTTCCGGCGCGGTGTTGTGGGGCAAATCCGCCCTGGGCGGGGACATTCCGCTGGCCATCACCAGCATTTGCGGAGGCAAGGAGGCCGGCGGGCTGGTGTATTCGCTGGAAAGCGGCAGCTTGTGCGCGCTGCTAGAAGTGGACGAATCCGGTGCCGAAGAACGCAGATTGTGGAATGACAACCGCACGCAGATCCGCCATGTCTCCGTCTCCCGATCCACCGGAAACATGGTGTTCAGCGTGCTCCATGAAAATGGCACCGCCAATATCGGCATCAAAATCTCCGGCGAAAGCGGCATCAAGGAGATAACCGAAGGCGACTCCTTCGACACCGCGCCCCGATGGCTGCCGGGCGAAGGGCGGAAAATTGTGTACCAGTCCGCCGGAATTGGCCGGAACCGCCGGGGACAATTTCTGGCGCTTGGACCCTTCAGCCTCCAGCAGCTCGACACCCAGGCGGGCGAGTTGACCACCCTGCTCGAAGACCCGCAATACGATTTCCTCGCGCCGCAGGGCACGACGGACGGCCGCCTGTTTTACATCCGCCGCCCGTATGCGGAACACGCGAACATCCACCCCCTCCGTCTGCTCAAGGAAATCCTGCTGTTTCCCTTCCGGCTGCTCTACGCGATCATTCAATACCTCAACTTCTTTTCCGCGATTTACACCGGGCGCAAACTGACCTCGGCCGGCGGCCCCAAGGGACGCGAGCTGGACATGAAACAGATGATGATCTGGGGTAATCTCGTCCGCGCGCAACAGCCGTCCGGCATGGAAGATGAAAGCGCCGACCTCGTCCCGAAGTCATGGCAGTTGCATTGCCGCACCGCCGACGGCAAAACCAAAACCCTGGCCGGCGGTGTGCTGGCCTATGACACTGACGTGGCTGGCCGGGTAGTTTACACGAATGGAAACGCGGTGTTTCTGCTTCACCCCGACGGACACAAGGAGCGCGTCTTAAGTGAACGCATGATTGAGCAGGTCTTTTTTGTTGCCGCAAAGTTGTGAGGGATTAAGATCCATCCACCCCCGCCGAGATCCACGCAATGACTCAACCCAATTGCGACAATAAAAACAACGATCGTAGATTTTATTGTCGCTGACGACTGGGGTTGTCAATCGGGTTGAAACGTTCGCATCTGTTCTGCGGCCTGCTTCATCACTTCCAAACGATCACGCCAGGCGTCCCGGCCAATGTATTCGCGTGGCAACAGTCGAGCCGGCAACAATGGATCGATTTCCATCGCTGCCTTCCAAGTATGCTGCTCCTCTTGCAACCAACGGTGAAAAACCGTTGCCGCTGTCTTGGTATTGAGGCGATTGCGTGGCCGCTTGGCCAGCAACTGCCGATAGGCGGCATAACGCGCATTTATCTCCACGAAATCCCATGCGCCAGCGACAATTTCCGAGTCGGTTTCACCCGCACAGGGACGAGCATCCAGCACGATGAGGGATTCCACATCCACCGGGCCGTCGGCCAGCAGACTGCGCTCCGCCTTCGCGTCATCGGGAGTGATCCATACACTGTTTTGCAAGCAGCCAAACCCGCGATGGTGCAGTTGAATGCGAAGTTTGTCGCGTGCAAGCCTGCAACTCTCCGGCACGTCAAAGAGCACAAGCCGCCAGCGTCCATCCCATTTCCGTTTCCACTGGGCAGCGGGGTCGCGGCCACCCAAAGCGTGCAGGCGGCCCGCCTCGGTCAACCGGTGCAACCGGGTGCTGGAACCGGCAGGCTGGCGTTCGAGCAACTGCTGTCTTTCCAATCGCTGCAACTGCCGGAGAAAGCCGTTTCGGTACGCCCACCCCTCAAACGATTCCGTCAAGTTCCGGAAAGTGGGTTGTGAAATCATATCGCAAGTCCAAAGCAACATCCACAATAATCTCTCGGTTTTGGCATTCATGGCCCTCATGTTGCCAGATGTCGAAAATTATTGAGACAATAATATCTACGATCGTTTATTATATTGTCGCGACAGTTAAATCTACGATCGTAGTGTATATTGTCCATGTGACACGAGAGGTTCTCGCCAGCGCTTCAAACCAGGAGCAGGCCGGGGTGGTTGCCGGTGACGCTTCGTCCACCTTCGGGCGTGACCAGATAGGTGTTTTCACTGCCCACCATGCCCACACCCGGCACGCCTTTCTTGGGTTCGAGCGCCAGCACCATTCCCCCAGCCAGCGGTTCGTCGAAACCCTCTGCCAGCACCGGCGGTTCGTCAATTTGCAAACCGACCCCGTGCCCGAGGAAATTCGCCCGCCGGTTGCCAAAGCCCATGAAATTCTTCAGAAATTCCCGGCCGAGACTTTCCATGGTCTTGGAATAAATCTCCGAAGGTATCGCACCGGGTTTCAACATCGAAGCCAGCCGGCGCTCAATCTCCACACAACGCCGGTGAAGGGCCATCACCTCGTCCGGCAGCGCCCGGCCAAACATATAAACCATCGTCTTGTCGGTGTGATAACCATCCATGGCGCAACCGACATCCAGAAACACGAGATCGCCCTTCCGGAGCTTCCGATCACGGCTGCCCAACACTGGCGCCGCGGGACCGACGCCCACACACCCGCCCGGGCCATCAAAGCTCGTCGGATAAATCGAGTTCTCCCCAAAACCCAGTTGCGCCACGGCAATGTCCACGTTGAACATGCCGAAGCGCACGGTTCCCTGATGTCCCTCGCGCACCATGAGGGAATAAATCTCACACGCCAACTCCGCCTCGTTCATCCCCTCGCGCAACATCGCCGGCACGTTCTCTTCCATGACGCGCCGGTGCATGGCACCGCAACGTTCCATGATGGCCAGCTCGTACGGACTCTTGATCGCCCGCACCCGGCCGATTTGCACATCCAGCGACGCCACCTCCTTGCAGGGAAAATGTTTCCGGAATCGCTGGACCAGCGCGAGCGGGACCAGTTCAGTTTCGAGGTGAATGATCTGCCTTGCCACTGCCGCTGGCACGGCGGACACCGCGTCGCGAAAGCTTTTCATTGGGCGGATGTCGGGAAAAAGCGACTCGTCGCCGGCCCGTTCGAAACTCCGGCGCACCCAGAAGACGGCTTCGCCGTCGCGGGGAACCAGCAGCAAGCTGTCCTGCATTGTGCCGGTGAAATAGTATTGGTTGACCCGGCCAAAGAACGCGGCCAGTTCCCAATTCGGGTTCTCGGCATCCATCCGCGCCCGGAAACGCTTCATCCGGTCCGTCAATTCTGAGAGTGGGACTTTTGTCATAACATTGTCCACGCCATTATGCGGCCCGCTGGCCGGCGGGAAAGCAAAGAAAAGCACTAACAGAAGAACACAAAGGTCTATCAGTACGTTTAATCCATACCGTTTGAAATAATGTATATATCTTGATTCAATCCCGCAAATTTGCCTGAGTGCCAAGCAAGCTTATGTCGAGATTGGGACGATACCCGCGGCGACGACAGCTACCCTCTCTGCCCGTGATCAAAGCCGGCGGCAAGGAGGTGGCTGGCGATACCAGCTTTGGTGTGCGTACAAACCGGTTTGGGTTCAACATTACCGCGAAGAGCAACTTGGTCATAGTGGTGGAGGCCTGCATTCTGGCCAATCCCACCTGGATTCCGCTGCAAACCAACATGCTCCCAGCCGACTCGTGTTGTTTCAGCGATCCAGCCTGGACGAATAATCCCGGCCGGTTCTACCGCCTTCGCTCGCCGTGAGGCGGTGGAGTGCGAATTGAAAACCTTGTAATAGAAGCCGCGTAAAAGGCTTCGCCTCACGCGGTGGGGCTAGCGTCCCGGATTTTGGGTCGCGCGGCGAGCTGTTTCCCAATCTTTGTTCCTTGGTTATCTTCTGTGGAAACACGCGGATCCCGCAATGCGGGACTGTCCGTGCTCCAAGTTTGCTTGGGTTTGCGGGCTTACTCTTCTTTCTCCATTTTATATGCACTCCTAGCTTTTTTGAATAAACTGGGCCATGCGGTGGACACAATTATTCAGCGCGCTCGCGGCCAGGAATTATCGCCTGTTCTTCGCCGGACAGATCATCTCGCTGGTCGGCAGTTGGATGACGCAGACAGCGTCGCTGTGGCTGGTGTATCATCTGAGTTCCTCGGCGTTCCTGCTGGGCGTGGTCGGGTTCGCCAGCCAGATCCCGATTTTCTTTTTCGCGCCGTTTGCCGGGGTCTGGGTGGACCGGCTCAACCGACACCGGCTGCTGGTGGCCACGCAGGTTTGTTCCATGCTCCAATCCTTCGCACTCGCGGCTTTTGCGCTCACGCATACGATTGGCATTCCGCATCTGATCATCCTGAGCCTGGTGCAGGGCGTCATCAACGCGGTGGACATGCCCACCCGGCAGTCGCTGGTCGTGGAATTCGTCGAGCGCAAGAAACATCTTGGAAATGCCATTGCGTTGAACTCGTCGCTGTTTAATCTCGCGCGGCTGATCGGGCCGGCCATCGCCGGGTTCGTCATTGCCGGATTCGGGCCGGGCCTCTGTTATCTGGTGGATGGAATCACATACGTAGCGGTCATCGCCGCGCTGCTCGCGATGCGTCTGCCCAAACGTCCGGCGCGGCCGGTGCGGCAGCATCCGTGGATCGAACTGCGGCAGGGGTTTCGTTATGCGTTCGGCTTCACGCCCATCAAGGTGCTGATCCTGCTGGTGGCGGCCATCAGCGCGATTGGGTTTTCTTACACGGTACTCACGCCGGTTTTCGCGCGGGATGTGTTTTTCGGCGACGCGCGCACACTCGGCTGGCTGATGTCGGCTTCGGGCATCGGCGCGTTGAGCGGGGCGTTGTATCTCGGTTCGCGCACGACGATTCGCGGGCTGGGCAAGGTCATCACGTTCGGCGGAGCGGCGATGGGCGCGGGGCTGATTGGTTTCGCAGTGTCGCGCTGGCTGCCGCTGTCGCTGGGCTGCCTGACATTGACAGGCTTGGGCGGCGTGCTGCTGATGGCGTCGAGCAACACGCTGATTCAATCGCTGGTGGACGATGACAAACGCGGGCGGGTGATGAGCATTTTCTCGATGGCGTTCACGGGCACCATGCCGGCGGGCAACCTGCTGGCGGGTTTTCTCGCCGCCCGATGGGGCACGACGGTTACGTTGGTGGGAAGCGGCGCTCTTTGCATTGTCATTGCGGGCCTGTTTTTCCGGGCCATTCCGGGGATGCGCGTTGCGGCCGCGCCCGTGCTGGCGAAGCTGGACCCGGCGGTGTTTGAGCCCATTGTTCATCCGGCGGTTGAGCCGCCTTCGTAAACTTCCGCCCTCATCGAATGTCGGCGAAACAAGCCGGCGTGCCAAGAGGGTGAAGACCAAAGGTTGAAGAATGGAAACAAACGAATTTCAACATTAGGCCAAAGCAATGTCAGAGCCGACTCACGTCGGCTGCTACGGTTCAAGGGTTCAAGGCGCGAATTTGTTCGTGGAAATCTCACACCGCCCTCGCACCGTCCGGCGGAGAAATCATTGTGATCGCTTATCGCGCGCTGTACCGTTGAATCGCGACCGGAAAATGAACGTGTATCTTCAAGCCGGCCTCCGACCGGACATGAGCCAGCTACCGCCGATCAAGTCCCACGTCCATGCCGAGGTACCGGTTGAGCAGGATCAGGAGATGTTCGACCGAGTTGAGGGGGCCGGAACTCACGGCGTCACCCATGATTATTTGGGGCATCGCTGAACTGTCAACGGCCAGCCAGTTGGCACGGTGAAGCCGGCAATCGGTCAGGAGTTGTTGCTCGATCCACGGATCCGCGAGGGCGGATTCCAGCTTGTCCGCGCCGACCAGTTGCGCGGCATATTCCCGGGCTTGTTTCAACGGAGGAGGTCTCACCGTGGCAAACATCCAGTCATCGAACTGGCGCTGGACTTCGGGTTTGGCCCGCCAGACCGCCAAACCCAGGCGCGCATATTCGCAGGAACTCGGATCGGCGTGGGCCGCTGCCGGGATGAACGGATTGCATTGGGGGGAAATCGATATGGGCAAACAAACGACACCCAGTTGGTTGGTTAACAGTTGGCAGGTCCGCACGAGAATGGGGTGCAGGGCACGGCAATGCGAGCAGGTGTAGTCGAATAGGTACACGATGACATGCGGGGAATCCGGCGAACCGAGCATGGGCACGTCGTCGAACTTGATCAAAAACTGGTTGCTGTAAAGCGACAGGGTCCGGGGCGCAATCAACCGGGCATTGGGAGACGCCGGCTGATTCGTGGATGGGCTGACAAGCACTTGCGGGGTAGAATGGTTCGTGCTCCTGGGGCTGGCCGTGTTTTTGGCCACAGGCAGGACCTTGACCACGTTACGTTGTTTTTGGAAAAGCATTTGCCCGCCAGCCAGCACCACGACCCCGGCAAACCCGATCAGGATGAGAGAAAAAACCGCCGGGCGCGGAACGCCCCGCTTGCCTGACCCGGTGGTCCACATCGGCGTATCCGGGTCGGCGGCCAGGGGAATGTTTTTCAAGCAAAGGAGCGCCGCGACAAACCCACAGGCATGGGCGGTCATGCAAAACTTGCAGAACGCCTTGAGGACGAAAACCTGCAACCCGACAAACCACAGGGCGGCGCCAGCCACGATGACCGAAAGGATAATGATGGCCGCCCACGATCCGCGCTGATCGTCCGGCGCAGGCCGTTTCTGCAAGAGAACCGTCACCCCCAGCAGCGCCAGATAAACCAGCACGGCCGGCACGCTGACGGGCAGGTCGAGCCAGTAGGCCCACCGGCTTTGGAGCACCGCATTGCAGCCGGACCCGGGACCACAACCGGCCGCCGGCCCGTTATGGATTGCCAGCCAAGCCAGATAACCAGCCCCAAGAATGGCCACCGCGAGCAACGCCCGTGCCCATAGGAGCCACGCGGGGGTTGATGGAATCGCCGGGTGTGTGGAATTATCGCTGTCCATTTTCTGGTTCCTGC
>Ga0182027_10010234_pt1 | contig 13363 bp, 14 predicted proteins | sample 712E1DmetaG_FD_121300 | JGI IMG/M metagenome (GOLD analysis project Ga0182027, IMG submission 121300) | Permafrost microbial communities from Stordalen Mire, Sweden - 712E1D metaG (Illumina Assembly) | ecosystem: Environmental > Terrestrial > Soil > Wetlands > Permafrost | place: Sweden...
CTAGGGCCTGGCGCTCGGTCACAAGGTTCTCTGCCTGCATACGACGCTGGCGGGCAAGTTGTGCCAGTTCCATCTCTTCTTGGCGCCGCAGGCTGTCCCTATCGGGAGCCTGGGTCAACGGCCACTCGCGTCAAACGGGCCGTGCCTCAAACCCTAAGTAGTTGCATATGCAATGATCTGGTAGGATGTTCCCATCGGCACCGATCTAGCAGCAACGAAACGAGTTCATCATGTCAAAGCCAACCCTCGCCATCGTCATCGGCAGCACCCGTCCGGGTCGCGTCGGCCCCAAGTTCGCGGCCTGGTTCCGCTCCCGCGCTATTGCCCACGATGGCTTCGACGTCGAGCTGGTCGATCTGGCCGAGCTGAACCTGCCGTTTCTCGACGAGCCGAGCCATCCTCGCCTCCGCCAGTACGTCCACCAGCACACCATCGACTGGAGCCGCACTGTCGAGCGCTCGGATGCCTTCGTCTTCGTGACGCCCGAGTACAACTTCGGCTACAGCGCAGCGCTCAAGAACGCGATCGACTACCTGTCGCAGGAATGGGCCGACAAGGCCGTCGGCTTTGTGAGCTACGGCGGCGTGGCCGGGGGAACACGTGCGGTTCAGCAGCTCAAGCAGGTAGTGACGGCGCTCAAGATGATCCCGGTCGCCGAGTCGGTGAACCTCCCGTTCTTCGCTCAGTTCATCGACGACTCCGGCGCGGTACGGCCCAACGAGGTGATGACCCGGTCGGCCGACGCCATGCTCGACGAGCTGGCCCGGATCACCGCCCTCATCCGGCCGAACATGCCGGTAGTGACCGAGCCTGGAGTTCTGGTCGGCTGACAGGACCGAGACGGCAAGAGCACGCCATCGGCGCCGCTCGCCCAGGTAAGCCGGTCCGTCGGTAGCGTCCGGCGGAACCGGCGGCCCGGCTCCGGTAGACTCAGCCGCCATGAACGGCGTCATTGCCCTCGTCGGCTCCGGCGAGTTCACAGCGGCAATGGCCGAGGTGGACCGAGGGCTGCTGGCCGCCACCGGCCGCGACCGGCCGCGCGTCGCGATCGTGCCGACAGCCTCGTGGCCGGACGGCGAGGCCATCTTCAATCGCTGGGCCGCCCAGGGCGAGGCCCATTTCGCTGCCCTCGGGGCAGTGCCGGTACCGGTCCTCATCGCGGACCGGGCGGCGGCCGATGCCCCGGCGGCCGTCGCCGCGATCTCGGAAGCCGACCTCGTGTACTTCTCCGGCGGCAAGCCGGGCCACCTCCTGGCGATGCTCCGAGACAGCGCCGCGGGTGCCGCCCTGCGCGAGGCGCACGCCCGAGGGGCGGTGATCGCGGGTTGCTCGGCCGGAGCGATGGTGTTGGGCGGGCACCAGCTCCGCGTGGGTGGAGGGCGCTTCCTCGGGCTGGCACTGCGCTGGCAGGACGCGCTGGGCCTGGTGCCCGATGTCGTGATCGTGCCCCACTACGACGCGATCCCAGAGACGCTCGTGGCGCCGCTGGTCCTTGCCGCTCCGAAGGGCGCGGTGGTGGTGGGGATCGACGAGGAAACCGCCATCGTTGGTCGCGACGGCGCGTGGCAGGTTCAGGGACGCGGCCGCGTCACGGTCTGGCGCGGACTGCGTCGCGAGCGCCACCACGCTGGTTCGGCCGTCACATTCTGATCCGCGGCCGCTGGTTCGCTTGAGCTCGCGCGCTCGCCGGGCGCGCGGACCGCCTACGCTTGCATCTCGTAGCGCTGCAGCGTGCCACGCGGCACGGTCACAGTCATCCGGCGGTACGTGCCCCGACGCTCGAAGATCGCACGGCTCGCCTCCCGGCCCAGCTCGGCTCCGTCAACGCGCTCGGTCTGACCGTCGGCCCGTACCAGCTCGATCGAGGGGACGTCTCCCAGGCGGTAGCAGATCGGGACCTGGCAGTGAGTGAAGGCGAGACTTCCGGCGGGCAGATCGACCATCGATTCGGCGCCCGAGACGCCGAGCCACCCGAAGCGGGACGGTTCGTCGTTGAACTCGGCGAGGTGAAGGAGGCGCGGCCGGAAGCGGAGACGACCAGCCACGACCTCGATCCCGAGCTCGCCGAGTCGCGTGAGAATCTGCTCCTTCACCTGGCCGGTCATGCCCGGTTGCTGGGCGCCCCGGTGCCTCGGGGTGTGGGAGTAGGGGTCGGTCGGGGAAACCGAATCCGGTGGGCCTACACTGTTGGGGTTTCGACCCGCCGTTAGGAGACCAGAGTGGCCGGCAAGAAGAAGGACAAGAAGGGCAAGAAGGGCAAGTAGCCCCGCCCGCTCCGTGAGCACCGATGGCCCCTGGATGAGCGCCAGGGGCCATCGAGATTCCCGCGCTCCGGGTTCTCCGCGCGGATCATCCATATTCCGGCCGCCGGCTCGGCTCCAGGCGTGTCGGGCGCACTGATCGTCCGGTCCCGTGGACCGACGCCGGACACGACTAGGCGCAGGGAGCTGGCGTGATCCCTTCCATCCCGTAGTAGCGGCTGTCGGTGCCGAAGAGGTAGACCGACAGCCCGGCAACCATGGACAGCTTCAGACGACTCGTCCACGTGCCTTTGGTCAACGTTGTGGCGGGGGGGTAGTTGTAGGGTGGGCCCAGAACGCATTGCGAGATGGTGGTGGCTGCAACGTGCTGGGCGAGCGAGACGTAGTTGCGGGCTGTCTTGAGTGGGAAGTTGGTCTGGACCGTCTGGCCAGCGACGGCCAGGACGCTGGTGAGGTAGCCGATGCCGCCGGGGCTGATCAGCTTCTTGGCCAGGGCGATGAGCACGTCCTGCTGGCGGCGCGAACGCGTGTAGTCGTTGTCGCCGGCGCCCTCGCGAGAACGCACGTACTTGAGGGTGGTGGCGCCGTCCATGCACTGATAGCCCGCCGGAATGAACGTGCCGGTCGAGGGATCGTTGATGGCCTTCGGGTTCGTGACGCAGACGCCATGAGCGGCGTCCACGAGCTTGCCGAAGCCCGCGATGTCGACGATCACGTAGTAGTCGACCTTCAACCCCACGAGCCAGCCCGCCTCTTTAGCGAGTGCGGTGGCGGGAGGATCGGGAGCGTGGATCGCGCCTTCGGCGACCAAGTTCGCGAAGTTGTTGATCTTGGTGTTGATGCCGGCGCTGCCGCCCCAGTAGAAGTCGAAGTCGGACGTGTCGCGGGGGATGCTGAGGATGGCGGCCTTGTACGTTTGAGTATCGACGCTCGCGATGAGGATCGAGTCGTTCAGCGCGTGGTGTCGTCCGGCCAGGAAATCGACGCCGGTGAGGAGGACCGTGATCCGGTGAGAGGGCGCGGCGGTGGGACTGGGGCTCGGTGTGGGTTCGGGCGAACCGGTCGTGGTGGGGGTCCAGACCGCCGCAGGCGACGGGCTCGCAGTAGGCGGGGCGGCGGCGACGCCGGTGGGGGCCGGAGTCGGCTCGTCGGGGATCAACTGGTTGGAGGCGACATCGTTGTCGAAGTTGTAGGCCGCCAGTGCCAGGTCTGCCGCGAAGCCGTTGACCGCCACGAACACGATCAGCAGGATGCCGATCACGCCGGTGTCCATCCTGCTCGGCCGGCGACGAGGCCCGGCAACGGCATAGGCGTGGATCATCGACGCTATGCGCCACAGGCCAATCAGCCCGAGGCCAATGACGAAGGTCAGGGCGAAGGAACTGTCGAGGAAGCTGGCCCCGAAGTAGTCCAGGCCGTTCGTGAGTTGCAGACCCAGCCACGCGGCGGCGAGCACGACCGGAACCGCGAAGACCGCGGCCGCGACGGGGCGGCGACTGTAGAGCTGCCCGAGCCCAGGCCAGATGAATGACAACAGCGCCGCGACCAGCCGCGATCGACCCGCTGCCTGACTGGCCGGCGTGACGTCAGGTTCGCTCATCCGTCTCAGACCTCTGTCCGGCAATCGCCACGATTGCTCCGCAGCCCAGATTGTGCGCTGTCGCTTCGGGATCCCCTGGGAACCAGGGGCGCCGCGACCCGGTGGGACGTCGAACGGTCCGACGGTGTGACTCCGAGACCTATCCGAAGATCTCGATTTCGCTTCCGCCGGGACCTCGTCGGCCCGATGTCGCCACGCCTCCATCGTGCCTACCTCGGACTGCGGCTCGGGTGACTGGCGGTCCGTCGAGACGAAGCAGACGGGCCGGGCTCCCGCCGCCGCGCTCCTTCAGCCCCCGACCGGGAAGAAGCGCGAAAGGTGGTCGCGGTTCGCGTCGAGCAGCGCGTCGAGCAGCGGCAGCGCGACGTTCCACTCCGCGACCAGCGGATTCGACAGGAGCGCCCGCAGCGCAATCGTGCGGTCTCCCGAGATCGCCGCGTCTACCATCAGCCGTTCGTACGCGCCTGGAAAGCGTCGGGTAGAGGCTGGCCCAGGTAGGCAGTACCCGAGACGATTGGGAGAGTGCCGCGGAGAAGGTCTCTGAGTTCTACATCCGCACGACCCCGGAGCGCCTCTGGGAGGCGATCACCGACGGCGAGATCAGGGCCAAGTTCCAGTTCGGGAACCTGATTAGCTCGGACTGGATGCCGGGCTCGCGCTACGAGATGACTAACCCGAAGGCCCCCGGCCCCCCGGGCGAGGGCGAGAATCTCGAGGTCAGTCCGCCTCGCCGGCTGGTCCAGAGCATGGTCGCGCTCTGGAGCGACGACGTGAAGAGCGAGGGCACCTCGAGGGTTACCTGGGAGATCGAGCCGATCGGCGACTCCTGCCACCTGACCGTCACCCACGACCGGCTGCGCGACAGCGCGAACGAGGAGTTCTACGGTGGCTGGCCGATGATCCTCTCCGGCCTGAAGACCTGGCTTGAGACGGGCGAGATTCTCACCACGCCGGGATCGCTGCTATACGGCTGAAGATCACCGGCGATCCGACCCTGACCGGACAGAGACCGCCGGGCGAAGCGGCGGGCACGGGCCGAACACGAGACGCGGCTGGCACGATGCCGCGCGTTTGCTATCGTGGCCGTCATGGATCGTCGCGCCTCGGACTCGTCAGATCGGGTTGCCGGCGCACCCGCGCCGATCACCGCCTGGTGGCTCGGCCGGACTCGGTATCGCGACGCGTGGGACCTCCAGCATCGTCTCGTTTCGGCCCGCGCCGCCGGCGCGATCGGCGATCAGCTGCTGCTCCTCGAGCACGAGCCGGTCCTGACGCTCGGCCGCCATTCCGACCCGAGCCACGTGCTTGCCAGCCCGGGCGAGCTGGCCGCCCGCCAGATAGAGCTGATCCGGACCGAGCGCGGCGGCGAGGTCACCTACCACGGACCCGGCCAGCTGACCGCCTACCCGATCGTCCGCCTGGCCGATCGCGGGCTCTATATACGATCGTTCGTCAGGGCGCTGGAGGGCGCCCTTTCGGAAACGTGCGCCGCCTTCGGTGTCGAAGCCGGGCCGAAAGATGGATTCCCCGGTTGCTGGTGTGCGGACGGCACGCGCAAGATCGGTGCCGTCGGCGTTCGGGTGGAGCGCGGCGTGACGTACCACGGCGTCGCCCTCAACGTCTCCGTCCGGCTCGCCGACTTCGGCCTGATCGACGCCTGCGGCATGCCCGGTCTCGAATCGACCTCGATCGCCCGAGAGCGCGACGAGGCGGCCGAACCGCCGGTCGAATCGGTCGCCGGCGTAGCTGCCGCGTTCGCCCCGGCGCTCGCTCGGGCGCTCAGCGCGCCGCTCGTGGGAGCCCTGCCGCCTCGGGCAGACACGGCCCGAGCCCGCGTAGATCTCGAGAGGCTGATCGGGCACGCCACCTATGTCCCTTCGGCCGCGACCGTCGCTGGAGCGAGCTGATGGCACCCGGCCTCTTCGAGCTGCGCCGCGACGCCATCACCGGCTGGTGGGTCGCCACGGTCGTCGACCGCCAGTTCAACCGCGGCCGATTCTCCCTGCGCGCCGAACCCGTAGACGACGGTGGAGCATGCCAGAACTGCACTCAGCCGCCGGGGGACGGAGTCCGCATCCGGATTCTCAAGGACTATGCCTTCCACGTTGTCGGTACGAACGAGGAAGCGCGGGAGATGGAGCGCAGCCTGGCCCAGGTGGCGCTGTCGCAGGCCAGAGCTTCGGGCAGCTGGCGGACGATCGTCGCTCCCCCCGGCGAGCATCGGCCGCTGCAGCTCATCGGCAGCGGGCTGCTGCGCGAGATGCTGTCGGTCGCGCGCGGGGCGATCGCCGACGCCACCGGACTCGGCCAGACTGAGTACCTACAGGTCGTCCAGAACTGGGGCGCCCAGGCCGGCGCTCGAACGAACCATCTGTGCCTGGATCTATACGACCTGCCGCAGATCCCGCATCGCGTCTCCGAGGAGATCGGCGGCGCCGCGCGGTACCTGATCCGTGAGGGCGAGTGTCCGTTATGTCGGATCGCGCGCGAGGAGTCGAGGGCAGGCACGCGGCTGATCTGGCAGGACGACGCGAGCGTGGCATTTGCCCCTTTTGCCTCGCGCTCGCCGTTCGAGGTGTGGATCGTGCCGCGCCGCCATGCCGCGGACTTCGGCCGCGCGGAGGACGCGGACATCGCCTCCACGGCGGAGGCCCTCCGCCAGGTCCTGGCGCGCCTGGCGAGCCTCGACGGCCCTCCGCACAACCTCGTGCTGCACACGGCGCCGCTCCGCGAAAAGGTCGACGCGACGTACCATTGGCATTGGGAAATCCACCCGCGACTGCGCGAGATCGCCGGCCTCGAGCTTGGCACGGGTCTGCCGGTGAATCCGGTGTCTCCGGAAGAGGCCGTAGAACAGTTGCTACGCCATCGATCCGAAGGGGAATCCGCGGGAACGCCATGAGAATAGGGGGATCGTCACGGCGTCACAGCGGCCGAGGCGCCGCCGTCACAGCAACCTGGCGCGCGGAGACGCGCCTCTTCCTGACGGCATCCCGGACAGCGGCGGAATCGTCTTGGCACTCGAAACCACTACCTGGCGAATGGAGGCCGGCGTGACGGCCGCGGCCGAAAGGTCCGCCGATCGCGCCTTCATCGAGGAACTCTTTGCTCGCCACCATGCCGAGATCTACGCCTATCTGATCCGCATGATGCGAGACGCCGACCTTGCGGCCGATCTGGCGCAGGACACCTTCATCCGCGCCTACCGCGCAATCGAGAGCCTGGAGGACCGGGCCAAGGCCCGCGCGTGGCTATACCAGATCGCCCATCGTATCGCCCTCGACGAAATCCGCCACCGCCGCATCGTGCGTTTCCTGCCGCTCACCACGGAGTCCCATGGCGCCGCCCCCTCCGCCGAGCATCTGGTGATGGAGATGCGGCTGTCCGGCCCTCTGGCGCGCGCTCTCGCCCGAATCCCCGACCGGCAGCGAAACGCCCTCCTGATGGCCGAAGTCGGCGACCTCACAGGCCTGGAGCTGGCGGAGACGCTTGGCGTAAGCCACGTGGCTGCCCGGGCCCTCCTCACCCGCGCTCGCGAGAGCCTCCGCCAGGCCCTCGCCGACGAGAGGCGCCTGGAGAAGGAGCGCGAAGCAGCACTCGACGCCGCGTTTGCCGAGAAGACACGGGCCGCGGACCCTCGCCGCCGTGCCGACGACTCGAAGGGAGCCGACCGGTGAGCGACATGGATGCGGCGCGACGGGCGGCCGAGAGGGCCCACAAGAAGGCCCGCCTGCTCGCCTCGGAGGAGATCGACGCGAAGCTGTCCCCGGCCGACGCCGCATGGCTGGCGGCGCACCTGCGTGGCTGCGCCGCCTGCCAGTCCGTGGCAGACGACTATCGCGCCATCCACGACGAGCTACATGGGCTGGCCACGCCCGAACCCCCGCGCGATCTGTGGGCCCGGACTTCCGCGGGCCTGGACGCGGTCGATCGCAGTCGCGCCCGCCGCACCGGCCTGGCGGGCCTGGCCGGTCTGCGCCTGGGCTACCTGGTTCGAAATCGGTCGTCCCTGGCCTCGGTCATGGCCGTGGCAGTGGTGGTATTGGTGGTCGGGCTGTCTCTCTTCTCGCAGGGGCCGCTCTTCGCCCCAGTCGCCGCCCCCTCCGGCACGACCAACGTCGCTGTCATCAGTGCCGCCCCGAGCAGCGGCGCGCAGACGGCTCTGACCGTGGTGGGCGGCAACAGCTACTGGGTCGCGCCCGAGAACGGCCTGTATCAGATCAGAGGCGGCACCGCCTACTGCACGGGATCGCCGCAGAGCTGCGCAGTCACGAACGGCACGGGCACAGTCCTGGGCTCGGTCGAAAGCAAGACGGCGGTGTCTGTCGTGATCTCCCCGAATGCCACCCAGGCGGCCGTCTGGAACGCCAACAAGATCGTCATGCTGCCGCTTGCGCAGTCGGCGCCCAAGACCGTTGCAATCGACCTGCTCACGCCGCGTCCCACGGCGCCGGCCTCAACGGCTTCGGCCGCCGGGACTCCGGCCGCCATGTCTGATCTCGCCCAGCCCACCACGTCGGTGGAACCGGGCTCAACCGCGAGCGCCACGCCGCAGCCCGCCGAGAGCACCACTTCCGCACCTGCCGCACTCACCGCGGCCCCGCCGAGCGGCTCCCAGCCGACGGCAATCCTCGACGGCTACCAGATCGTCGGCCGAGCCCCCGAGTTCTCCGCCGATGGCCAGTGGTTCGCCTTTTCCGCCCGACCTGTGAACCTGAGCTCCGGCTCTGACGTGTTCGTCTGGCGAGTCGGGTGGGCTCAGGCCCAGGCGGTCACCACGAGCCACGCCGATCTCTTCGCCGGCTGGTTCGGGGGGCAGATCCTCTTCAGCGAGTTCTCCCAGGCTGACTCCCAGGCGAACTCGACGCCGAGCGCGTCATCGCCGGCGGTCGACGCCACGGACACTCCCGCCGCGACGGCTCCGGTCGCTGGGGCGGCCACGGTTACCGCGATCTCGTACGTTTACGACCCGCGCATCGCCGAGGCCTGGCAAATCGAGCGTCCGATGCTGATGCCGGTGGTCGACCCGACGGGCAGCTTCGTCGTGTACTGGTCCGGCACCGTGGCGTTCGACCAGGCGACCGGACTGTACGGGGCCGGTCAGGGCGACTTCTACTTCGATACCTGGTCCGACCTCAACCTCGTCGCCGTCGATCTGAGCGGCGCCGGAGGCCAGGCGCCGTCGCCCGCGCCAACCGCCGCCCCTTCTGAGACTCCAACCGCCGCCCAACCGACCGATTCGGCCAGCCCCCTGGCCACCCCCGATCAGTCGGTCAGCAGCCCGGTCGCGCCCGCCCCGGGAGGCCAGCCTTCCTCATCGCCGGCGAACTCGACCGGCCTGCCGCAGCGCGTGCCAGTCGGCTCCGCCCCCGGAATCGTGACGAGCTGGTCGGTTCGCTGGGACGCCACGGGTCAGTATGTGGCCATCTGGGTGGCCGATGCCGGGGCCACGGACGTTGGCCAGGTAACGCTGTTCAACGTCATTCCCGGCTCGAACATGCTCAACGTGGATGGCCTGCTGCTCTCGGCTTCGGCCTGCTCGAACATCCAGTTCGACGACTCGCAGTTCGTCTACACGTCGCCGGGCCAGGGCGGCGACGGCAAGACGTATCTCTTCCAGCTACCCGCGGTTCCGCCCACCCCCAATGCGACGCCCGAAGTCACCGCGTCTGCTGACAGCTCGGGATCGGGCCAGCCGGCCGTCACCGAGCCGCCGCCCGATTCGACGGATCGCCCGGGAAGCTAGCCGCTCCACGAGCCCAGGCCGGCCGGCCCGAATCCTTTCAGGGAGCGGGCGTCGCGGCGAGATGCGCTGTATCCTTCCAACGACCTTTAACGACCGGCACGGTGAGGCCGGGAAGGAGGACTGCGCCTGATGCGGGGCAGCGAGAATCGATGACCGACCGGCAGATAATGACCGGCGACGAGATCCGGCGAGCCATCGTTCGGATCTCCCATGAGATCGTCGAGAAACAGGCCGGCACGCAGGGCCTCGCGCTCGTAGGCATCCAGCGACGCGGAGTTCCTCTCGCCGGGCGGATCGCGTCCGCGATCGAGGAGCACGAAGGGGTCAGGCCCCCGGTCGGTGCGCTCGACATCACCTTCTACCGCGACGACCTGTCGCTGGTCGCGCAACAGCCGATCGTCAAGGGTACCGATCTGCCGTTCGACATGACCGGAACCACGATCGTGCTCGTCGATGACGTGCTGTACACGGGCCGAACCATCCGAGCCGCCATGGACGCGCTGATCGATTTCGGGCGGCCGCGGGCGATCCGGCTGGCGGTGCTGATCGACCGCGGCCACCGCGAGCTCCCGATCCGTGCCGACCACGTCGGCAAGAACGTGCCGACGTCGCGTGAGGAGATCGTCAAGGTCCACGTCGAGGAGATCGACGGCAACGACGAGGTCTCCATCGGGCGGCTTCTCCGCGTCGACGAGTCGGCAGCGGCGGATCAGCAATGAGCGTCGAAGCCGAGGCCGCGGCGGTCGGCCGCACCGCCGGCCACGCCCGGACTCAGGAAGTGGTCTGGCACCATCGCCATCTCCTGGACGTGGACGTTGTCACCTGGCCCGAGATCGAGCTGATCATGCGGACCACGGACGAGATGAAGGGCGTCCTCGCCCGCCCGATCCGCAAGGTCCCGGCCCTCAACGGACGCCGTGTGACCACGCTCTTCTACGAAGCCTCCACCCGTACCCGCGTCTCCTTCGAGACCGCGGCCCGCAACCTCTCCGCGGACGTCGTGAGCGTTTCCACGGCCACCTCGTCGGTGACCAAAGGTGAGTCGCTCGTAGACACGATCCGGACCCTGGAGGCCCTCGGCGCCGAGATCCTGGTGATGCGCCACTCCGTCTCGGGGGCGCCACATCTCGCGGCCGAGATCTTCGGCGGCCACGTCCTTAACGGCGGCGACGGCTGGCATGCTCACCCGACGCAGGCCCTTCTGGACCTCTACACCATGCGCCAGCATCTGCCCGACGGCGATCTGCGAGGCCGCAAGGTCGCGATCGTGGGCGACATCCTGCACTCGCGGGTGGCCCGCTCCAACATCTGGTCGCTGACCGCTGCCGGGGCCGACCTCTGGCTGTGCGGCCCGGCCACTCTCTTGCGAGGGATGGATCGCTGGGCCACGGCCTGGGACGGCGGCGCGATACCCGGCCACGGCCGGTTCCACGTGACCAGCGACGTCGATGCCGCGGTGCGCGACGCCGACGTGGTGATGGCGCTGCGGATCCAGCGCGAGCGCATGCAGGGCGGCCTGCTGCCATCGCTGCGGGAGTACGCCGCACGATTCGGGCTGAATGCGGAGCGTGTGTCGCTGGCGAAGCCCGAGGCGATCGTGATGCACCCCGGGCCGATGAACGAGGGCGTCGAGATTGCGCCGGACGTGGCGATCAGCGGTCGAGCCGTGATCACCGAGCAGGTGGCCAACGGCGTCGCCGTCCGAATGGCGCTGCTCTATCTGCTCGCCGGCGCGCACGAAGCTGCCGTCGGGCACGAGGCCGCCCGATGAGCCCGCGGTCGAAGACGGCCGGCAGCGCGACCGCGCTCGGCCCCGGGATCGGCGAGGTAGTCGAGCGGTTCGAGCTCGAGAAGGCCTGGCTGGTCGACCCCGTCTCCGGCCGCGAAGGCCCGGGCGAGATCGTCATCACCGGCGGCGTTCTCGAATCGGTAGTCTGGCTCGAAGGTGAAGAGGCGAAGGGCGTCTCGGACAGGGGCGTCATCGTCGCCCCCGGTTTCCTCGACCTCCACGCCCACTTTCGCGAGCCGGGCTTCGAAGACGCGGAGACCGTCGCCACCGGCACTGCCGCCGCAGCTCACGGGGGCTACACCACTGTCGCGCTGATGCCGAACACCTCGCCCGCCCTCGACGAGCCGGGCGTCCTGGAGCGCATCCGATCGGCCGCCCGCGCGAGCGGATCGCCCGTCGAGGTCCTCGCCTACGGCGCCGTCTCGGCCGACCGGGCAGGGGAGCAGCTCTCCGCCATGGGCGAGCTCGCCGACGCCGGCGTCGTCGGCTACTCGGACGACGGCGCGCCGGTTCGGACGCCGACGCTCCTGCGCAGCGCCCTGCTCTACGCCGGAATGCTCGGCCTGCCGGTTGTCGATCACGCTGAGGACCTCGAGCTGACCGCCGGTGCCGAAGCCAACGAAGGCTACGTCGCCTCGATCATGGGGTTGGCAGGCTGGCCGGCCGCGGCGGAGGTGAACGCCGTTTCGCGTGATCTCGCCGTCCTGGCGGATGCGCTGATTGACGAGCCCCGTGTCCGGCTCCACCTGACGCATCTCTCCACGGCCGCCTCGCTCGATCTGGTCCGACGGGCGAAGGATGCCGGGCTACCCGTTACCTGCGACGTGACGCCTCACCACCTGGCCCTCGCCGACGAGTGGATCGCCGGGGCGCGGCGCTGGTCGTGGGAGGCGCTCGGCCCCGACGGCTCGTCCCGCGACCCGTGGGCGGACGGAGCCCTCACCGCCCCGCCGTACAACACATCACTGCTGGTCAATCCGCCGCTTCGCACGCCCGTTGACGCGGCCGCCTGCCTGGCCGCTCTCCTCGACGGGACCGCCTCCGCGGTCGTCACGGACCACGCCCCGCACACGGTCGTGGACAAGGAAGTGGAGTTCGGCAGGGCGTCCAGCGGCATCAGCGGCATCGAGACCGCGCTGGGCGTGCTGCTCGCGCTCGTCGATGCGAAGAGGATGCCCCTCGCCAGGGCCGTCGCCGCGCTGACCACGGGTCCGGCCGCGACACTGGCCGGCTGGCCGGCGCCCGCCGCGCCCCCCGCCGCCCGCAAGAGAGGGCTCGTCGAGGGTGCGCCCGCCGACCTGGTCGTGTTCGACCGGGCCGACCGCTGGACCGTGACCGAGGACTCGCTCCGGTCCAAGGGCAAGAACTCGCCGCTCATCGGCCGCGAGCTATCGGGGCGAGTGCTGCTCACGATCGCGGGCGGCCGGCTCGCTTACGAGGATCCCGGGGCCGGCGACGAGTAGGCGAGATTCGGGCTCGCCGTCGGGGTCGCAACCAGCGGTGTCGGCGCTGCCCCTACTCGTGCGAGAATAGGAGTCCGCGCGTCCGCGAGCCAGGATGACCACGATCGGCCCGAGCGACGGTCAGCGCGACGAAGTGAGGAGAACGCGGAAACAGTGCCAGTCCTTGCGACCTTCTTCTCAGTCCGTAGAGGACGCGACCCCTTCTTCAAGTTCTTCATGAAGACGATGCTGCCCCGCCAGATGAAGCAGTACGAGGAGAAGTTCGGGATCAAGTTCATAGGCTGGTACAACGTCGCCCATGGCTGGGACTTCGACAACGTGATCCTGCTGGACCTGCCCGACTACGCCACACTGGACAAGCTCGAACGCGACGAGGCGACCCGCGCCCTCGGCCACCGCGCCGGGGAGTGGATGTTCGAGCGGCACCATTCGATGTTCCTCCGGGAGCGCATCGGCCCGGACCTCGAGTTCAAGGGATAGGGAGACGACCGCGATGGATACGAG
>Ga0182027_10010235_pt1 | contig 13362 bp, 12 predicted proteins | sample 712E1DmetaG_FD_121300 | JGI IMG/M metagenome (GOLD analysis project Ga0182027, IMG submission 121300) | Permafrost microbial communities from Stordalen Mire, Sweden - 712E1D metaG (Illumina Assembly) | ecosystem: Environmental > Terrestrial > Soil > Wetlands > Permafrost | place: Sweden...
CATCCGCAGCCGTAGGGTTGCAATCCATGCTTATGCGGATCGATGACAATCGAATCAGCCTGGTCGATGGCCGAGTAAGCCCGTTGTGCCGGCTCATCCAGCGCCTCTGGTATCAGCCGGAAGTACCCGCCGTAAGCCCCATCCACATGCACTCTGAATCCGTACCGCTCTTTGAGCGCCAATACCTCAGCCAGAGGGTCCACCGCGCCGATGGCCGTAGTGCCCAGCGTGACCACAACGGTGCCCACGTCGCCCTTTCGCAGTTCAGCTTCCAGCGCCTCCATGCTCATGCGTCCGTGGTTGTCAGCCTGTATCTCCGCATACTCCAACTTCAACACGGCGGAGATCCGCCGATGCGTATAGTGCGCCTGCTCCGATCCCACAATCCGCCGTCCCGGAGCCAACTGCCCGGCTACCCACAGCGCCTCCAGGTTAGCCAGAGTTCCGCTCGAGGTCAGATGGCCCAGAAACTCACTCCAGCCGAACATGCCGGCAATCTCCCGGACGGCTTCAATCTCCATCTCTGAACTGGCCCTGCCGCCGTCCCGCGCGTGGTTGTTCGGATTGAGATTCATGGCCAGCGCATAGGCGGCCCGCGCCACCGGATGCGGCGGCTTGAGCATCTGTCCGGCATAGAGGGGATGGAAGTAGGGGTAGTTGTCTGCCAGCCGATGCGCCGTGGCCTCCAGAACCCGCGTTATTGCCTCGGTATCGACGACCGATCCAAACTCCGGTAACGCCCCAAATTCCGCCTCAAGCAGCTCTGTGGCTCGAGACAGCAGACCGGGAACGGAATCGACAGGCATGGCGACCTCTCACAGTAACACAGCCGGGTGTGCCGTAATAAGCCCAGAGTGGTCAATAGGTTCCAGAATCGGGAATCATGGAGTGGTACGCGGAGTAAGAATTTCCGCACAATTTTTTTAAAAGCGATGCTACACTATCGTCAGCGTTAGAACCGAACCGGGCGTGAGCAGTACTCGCCCAACAAAGCAAGATTCTGCCAGTGGTCGCTCCGATTCATCCAGCGCAATCCAAATTCAGGAAATACGAACAAAATGGAACAAGGTACTGTGAAGTGGTTCAATGACGCGAAGGGCTTCGGCTTTATCTCGCGCCAGAACGGCGAAGACGTGTTTGTGCATTATTCGGCAATCAACTCAAGCGGTTTCAAGAGCTTGCAGGAAGGCCAAGCCGTGCAGTTCAACGTGGTGAAGGGGCCCAAGGGATGGCAGGCTGCCGACGTGCAGCCGCTGTAAATCTCCAGACCGGATTCCGGCAGAATCCAGCTAACAAACACGAGGGCGGAGAGTAATCTCCGCCCTCATGTTTTCTGCGAACTCATCTTCGTTTGGTACGGCCCAGCCGTTCTCCGGGATGGCATTAAACATGTGCTACCATCCATAAAACTATTGGTGTCTTCTCGTGAAACAAGGTACGGCGATCATTATCGGGGCGGGTCCTGCAGGACTTACCGCCGCAATTGAACTCCAAAGGCGCACGGGCATCAAGCCCATTGTGCTTGAGGCCAGCCATGAAATCGGTGGTATCTCTCGGACCATTCGATACCGTGGCAACCGCATGGATATCGGCGGCCACCGCTTCTTCTCCAAGTCGGACCGCGTGATGCGCTGGTGGCTCGACTTGATTCCCGTTGAGGCCGGCATAAGCGAAGACGGGCAACTGCGTTATCAGGGCCAGCAGAGTGATATTCCGGCGGCAACCTCGGCCCCCAATCCTCAAACCGAAGACCTGGTCATGCTGGTCCGCCAGCGCAAGAGCCGCATTTATTTCCTGCGCCGCTTCTTCGACTATCCCATCAGCCTGACCGCGGCCACGTTCAGAAATATGGGCCTTGTCCGCACCGCCCGCTGCGGAGTGAGCTATATGCGCTCGGCGTTGCTTCCTCAGCGCGTAGAGCGTTCGCTTGAAGATTTCATCATCAACCGGTTTGGCAAGCAGCTTTATCTGACCTTTTTCAAATCCTATACAGAAAAGGTTTGGGGCGTGCCTTGCCATGAGATCAGCGCAGAGTGGGGCGCGCAGCGTATCAAGGGCCTGTCGCTCAAAGGCGTGGTCACACACTTTCTCAAGAAGGCCTTTGGCCCCAAACGATCCGGCGACATCGCGCAAAAGCAAACGGAGACTTCGCTGATTGAGAAGTTTCTCTATCCCAAACTCGGCCCTGGCCAGCTTTGGGAACATGCCGCAGGACTGGTTCGCAAGGGAGGCGGCGAGATTCACCTGGGCGTCGAGATCGACCGTATCAACATTGATGGCAACATGGTGGTTTCAGTTGAGGGAGTCAATGAGGCCGGCGAGCGTGTGACTTATGCTGGCGACTACTTCTTCTCCACCATGCCGGTCCGCGATCTGATTCGGGCCGTCTCGGCTCCAGTCCCGCAGGAGGTTGCAGAGGTAAGCGAAGGCCTTATGTATCGCGACTTCATCACCGTAGGCCTGCTTGCCAGAAAGCTCATCGTGACCGAAAAAGACGGATCACCGCTCAAAGATAACTGGATATATATTCAAGAGCCGGATGTGACGGTCGGCCGTCTTCAGATATTCAACAACTGGAGCCCCTGGCTGGTTGGCAGCCAGGACAAGGTATGGATCGGCCTTGAGTATTTCTGCAACGACACTGATCCCTTGTGGAAGCTCTCCGATGAGGAGATGGCTAAGTTTGCCATCGGCGAGGTAGCCAAAATCGGCATTCTCAAAGTCGAGGATGTCGAAGACTCCCATGTTGTCCATGTTCCCAAGACATACCCTGCATACTTCGGCAGTTACGACCGCTTCGACGTGATTCGCAACTACACTGACCGCTTTGAGAATCTCTTTCTGGTGGGCCGCAACGGCATGCACAAATACAACAACCAGGACCACTCCATGCTGACCGCAATAACCGCTGTCGAGAACATCGCCAACGGAATCGTCACCAAGGACAACATCTGGGCCATCAACACCGAGATGGAGTATCACGAAGAGAAAGCCGAGAAGTAAGTGCCGGGGCATTGTCCTCGTAAAACTGCCGTTCTTCCTCGACGCAAACCCCCTGCGGCCACTATCCTAGTGTTTACCGGGTGTTTTTCTGCCGGTGAGAGATCACAGGACACTCAACCACCATGAGCAAGCAGACAATTGCCATACATCTGCCCGACGGCGCGGTTCGCGAAGTTCCTTCCGGCACGACGCCACTGGATATTGCCAACGCCATTTCGCCCCGGCTGGCCGCGGCTGCTGTTGTGGCGCGGCTGACGCCTCTCACTGGCGTAGTCCAGGATAATACCGCCCCCGATGGCCAGTCGGAGGCCGCCATGTATGGCGCGGAGGACTCGGCAGCCCCCCGCCTGGTGGACCTGACTTCGCCGCTCACGGCAGACGCGCGCCTGGAACTGGTTACAGAAAAGGATCCCGAGGCGCTGAAAGTACTTCGCCACTCGGCCGCGCATGTACTTGCCACAGCGGTGCTTGAGCTATTTCCCGAGACTAAGCTGGGTCACGGACCAGCGACAGACTCCGGTTTTTTCTACGACTTTTACCGCGAGAAGCCGTTTATACCTGAGGACTTGGCGCTTATTGAAGCCAAGATGGCCGAGGTAGTGGCGCGCGATGAGAAATTCGTCCGCGAGCACGAACCCCGCGAGCAGGCTCTCAAAGATTTTGAGCGCGATGGCGACTTCATGAAGACTCACTTCGTGACTAGGTTCACCGTGCCCGGCGACGAAGTGAGCTTCTACCGCAACGGCAAGTTTGTAGACTTTTGCCGCGGGCCGCATCTGCCCTCGACCGGTCGCGTCAAGGCCGTTAAGGTCCTTTCCCTGGCCGGGGCTTACTGGCTGGGCGACGAGAAGAATCCGCAGTTACAACGAATCTACGGCACGGCTTTCTTCTCACAAAAAGAATTGGACGCCCACTTCGCCCGCCTGGAGGAGGCAGCACGGCGCGATCATCGTCTGCTGGGCAAGCAGTTGGACCTTTTCAGCATTCAGGAACTGGCCGGTCCGGGTCTTGTCTTCTGGCATCCCAAGGGAAGCATCGTCCGCAAAGTGATGGAAGACTGGATGCGCGAGGAGTGCCTGCGCCGCGGATACCTGCTGGTCAATACTCCACACGTAATGAAGCGCGAACTGTGGAAGGTCAGCGGCCATGACGGCTACTACTCCGGCAACATGTACACCCCCATGGAACTGGATGACGCAGAGTATCGGCTCAAGCCGATGAACTGCCCTGGTCACATTCTCATCTATAAGAACTCGCCCAAGAGTTACCGCGACCTGCCCCAGCGCTATGCCGAACTAGGCAACGTATACCGCTACGAGCGCTCGGGCACCATGCACGGGCTGCTGCGCGTCCGCGGTTTTACGCAGGACGACGCGCACATCTTCTGCACACCGGGCCAGATTGAAGACGAAGTCGTCGCCTGCATCGACTTTGCCGAGGCCGTTCTCAAGACCTTCGGCTTCCAGGAGTTCAAGGTCGAGCTATCCACATGGGACCCAAACGACCGCGCAAAATATGCCGGCTCCGACGAGAATTGGAACTTAGCCGCTACTTCCCTCGAACGTGCTCTCGAACGCAAGGGCATCGCCTACAAGACGATCCCCGGCGAAGCCGCCTTCTACGGCCCCAAGATCGACGTGAAACTGGTCGATGTGCTGGGCCGTCTGTGGCAGCTCTCCACGGTGCAGTTCGACTTTACTCTCCCCGCCCGCTTCGAGCTTGAATACGTAGGCGAAGACGGCGAGCGCCATCAGCCGGTTATGGTCCATCGCGCCCTCTTTGGCTCGGTCGAGCGCTTCTTTGGAGTGCTCATCGAGCATTATGCCGGGGCATTCCCGCTTTGGCTCGCGCCGGTTCAGGCGGGCCTCGTGCCCATCAGCGAACGGCATCACGCCTACGCGAAAAAGGTAGAAGCCGAGTTGAAGGCCGCCGGCCTCCGCGTGGAGATCGACGATCGCAATGAGAAGATGAACGGAAAAATCCGCGACTTCGCCAACCAGAAGACGCCTTACATCCTCGTCTTCGGCGATAAGGAAGAGGCGGCCGGCGCGGTCAGCGTCCGGGTGCGCGGCAAAGGAGACCAGGGCTCCGTGCCGCTGGCCGATTTCATTGCCAAATGCATGGCTCTGGTCGCGAGCCAATCGACGGAATTGTAGCTTCCTACAGCCGACTCGTTAACTCCGCCGACACGCGCGCCGCGCGGCTAGCTCGCCACCTCACGCGTTAATTGCCATCCCCTCGACGGCCCCATACGCATCCAGCAAGCTCTCCGCCAGCGTTGGATGTGCGTGGATGGTGAACATCATCTCCTCCACGGTCCCTTCCAGTTCCATCACCGCGACCGCCTCGGCGATCAACTCCGTGGCCTGCGGTCCCAGGATATGCACGCCCAGAATCTCGCCGTACTTTGCGTCCGACACGATCTTCACAAAGCCGTCGTGGCTGCCGAGGATGGTGGCCTTCGAGTTTCCGGCAAAGGGGAACTTGCCCACCTTCACCTCGTAGCCCTTTTCCTTTGCCTGCGCCTCCGTCAACCCAACTGACCCGATCTGCGGCTCGGTATAGGTGCAGCCGGGGATGCGGTCGCGCCGAATGGGGCGGAACTTGCGGCCTGCGATCTTGGCCACGGACACCATGCCGGCCATCGCGCCTACATGGGCCAGTTGCGGAAGGCCGGCAACGATGTCGCCGATGGCAAAGATGCCCGGCTCCGCAGTCTCTTGCGCCTCGTTTACTTGAATCAATCCACGTTCTATCTCGATCCTGGTCTTTTCTGCGCCTATGTTTTCAATCAGTCCCGCCCGGCCCACGGCCACCAGCACCTTTTCAGCTTCCTTCACCTGCGTCTTGCCGTTCGCATCGGTAAAGGTCACCTTCACGCCGCCTTCGGTCTTCTCCACCTTCTCGACCCGCGCGCCGGTATTCACGTCGATTCCGCGCTTCTTGAAGAGGCGCGCAATCTCTTTGGAAATCTCCTCATCCTCCACCGGAACCACGCGCGGCAGGAACTCGACGATGCTGACTTCAGCGCCAAAGGTGCGGAAGAGAGACGCAAACTCCATGCCCACCGCGCCCGCCCCAATAACCACCAGCGATTTGGGAACCTGGTCCAACGACAAAATCTCTATATTCGTCAGAATGCGATCGTCCGCCGTCATCCCCGGCAGCATCTTGGCCTCGGAGCCGGTAGCCAAAATCACGTTCTTCGCCTTCACCTGGCTGATTTCACCCGCCGCGCTGGTGACATCTACCGTATGCACGCCATTCATCGCTGGGCCGGTCAATCGCCCGTAGCCCTCGATCCGAGCGATCTTGTGCTTCTTCATCAGGAAGTCGAGGCCCTTGGCGTGCTTGGCGATGATGGCGTCTTTACGCTTGAGCACCGCGGCCCAGTCGAGCGTAGGCGTGCCGATCCCGCTAATACCGAACTCCGCCGCATGACTCAGGTGGTCCCAGATTTCGGCATTGAACAGCAGTGCCTTGGTCGGAATGCAGCCCACGTGCAGGCAGGTCCCGCCCAGCTTACTGGATTTTTCGATCAGCGCAACCTTCAGCCCGTACTCCGCGCCGCGAATGGCCGCCGTATAACCAGCCGGCCCGCCGCCAATGATTGCCACATCAAAAATCGTCTCTGCCAAGGGAAGCTCCATTTCGAGCGCTCCAGCTTTAGGAACGCTGTTAACTACTGCTTAGTTTAGTGGATGCGCGCAGTCCCTCTTTGAAGCGGAAAGGTTTCTGCCATTGTGCGAGAAACTTTTAAATGCTGTCTTCAATCAGCTTCGCGGCCGCGCTAAGAGTCTCCGGCTCATCACCAAACCCGGCAATCCAATGCACCTCCGGCTCCCGCCGGAACCACGTCAACTGACGCTTCGCGTAGTTGCGATGGCCTTGCTGGGCGGCCTCGATCGCAGCCTCTTCGCTCAATGTCCCTGCCAGGACGGCCATCGCCTGACGGTAGCCCAGGGAATCCAGCGCCTTCACCGGCCCATAGCGGGCCAGCAGGCCGCGCGTTTCCTCAATCAGCCCAGCCGCAAACATCGCAACGGCCCGTTGGTTCAGGCGTTCGTAAAGCGCCTGCCGTGGCGGGTTGAGTCCGATGCGCAGCAGCCGGAAGCCCGTCAGTGGGTTCCGTGCGAGCATTAACGACATAGGCTTGCGTTCAGTCAGGCAAACTTCAATCGCCCGAATCAGTTTGGGCCTGTCGTTGGCGTGGATGCGCTTGGCCGAGGCCGGGTCCAGGTGGACGAGCAGCCGGTGCAGCCAGCCTTCGGCATGTCGTTTGCGGCTTTCTTCCAGCCGCGCCCGCAACTCGTGTTGGCGCTGGGGCCCGGCAAAGAGCCCGTCAATCAGCGCGCGCAGGTAAAGCCCCGTTCCGCCGGTCACGATAGGCAGGCTGCCTCTGCTGGCAATGGCTCGCAGCGCCGCCCGCGCCTGCCGGCTGTACTCGCCCGCGGTAAACGGCTGATCAGGCTCGGCCACGTCGATCAGGTGGTGCGGCAGCCGCGCCCGCTCCTCTGTTGTCGGTTTGGCCGTGCCCAGATCCATGCCGCGATAGACGGCCACCGAGTCGCAACTGACGATCTCGCCGCCGAAGCGCTGGCCCAGCGCAAGCGAAAGCGCGGTCTTTCCGCTGCCGGTCGGACCTAGCAGAAGCACTGCCAAATGCTCTTTCGCGGCGTAGCCGCCGTTCGCCGTCCACGCAGGACTCACGGCCGCCACCATCCCGGCGGAAAGATCCACTTTGGATTGGTGCGAAAGAGCCACAACAGCAGAATCGCCGCAGCCACCAGCAACAGCCCGATGACCTGGTTGCGCCTGTAGGCACGCCGTTGCTCCTCACGCCGTGCCTCCTCGGCCATCTGCTGGTCGTGCGGCTTGATGCGATATTCCACCATGGCGCGTCTCTCCCGCTGGCTCGTGCGTCCGGTTTCCCGGCCTGCCACGAATCAGTATAGGGGACCGGCACTTCTGCTCATCCCCGTTTCCAGCGTTTGACTTCCCACCCCCGGTTTGCTCAGATACCCTTTCAGGATGGGGAACATTAGGAAGAGCGGGAACGGAAAATGAAGGTCTTGATCTTGGGTTCGGGAGGACGGGAGCACGCGCTGGCCTGGGCGGTCATGCGCAGTAAGCGCGTTACGGAAGTCATCTGCGCTCCCGGCAACGGCGGTATCGCCCAGATTGCGCGCTGCGTGCAGGTGGACCTTAAAGACATTGCCGCAATGGTCCGTCTGGCCGAGGCCGAGCAGCCCGGCCTGACCATCGTCGGCCCCGAACTGCCGCTCTCGCTGGGTATTGTGGATGCTTTGCAGGAGCGCGGCCTGCGCGTCTTTGGCCCCACGCGCGCCGCGGCCATGCTGGAGAGCAGCAAGGCCTTTGCAAAACGCTTCTTGCAGCGGCACAACATCCCCACCGGCAACTACGCCGTCTGTGCCGCCCCGGACGAGGTTGAGAAAGCCATAGACCTCTTTCACCCGCCCATCGTGGTCAAAGCCGACGGGCTGGCCGCCGGCAAAGGCGTCCTCATCTGCGAGTCGCGCCTGAAAGCCATCGAGGCCGCCAAAGGATTGTTCTCTGGTTTGCTGCTGGGCGAGGCCGCGCAACAGGTGGTTATCGAGGAGTTCCTCGAAGGCGACGAGATTAGCTTTTTGTGCCTGAGCGACGGCAAGCACGTAGTCCCGCTCGCTCCCGCACAGGACCACAAGCGGATCGGCGAGGGAGACACGGGCCCCAATACCGGCGGCATGGGCGTGTACTCCACCGATGCGATGCTCGATGCCGGCATGACCGAGTGGATTCTGGCCCATATCGCCGTTCCCACCATCTACGGCATGGCCAGTGAGAACACTCCCTTCATGGGCGTTCTCTACTGCGGGCTAATGATGACCGCTCGCGGCCCTCAAGTGCTGGAGTTCAACGCCCGCTTCGGCGATCCTGAAACTCAGGCCATCCTGCTGCGCCTTGAGAGCGATCTGGTAGACGCGCTCGACGCTTGCATAGACGGCCGCCTTGCTGAAACCGAACTACGCTGGACTCCCGGCGCCTCAGCCTGTGTGGTGGCCAGTTCCGCCGGCTATCCCGGCAGCTATAAAACAGGATTTCCCATTACCGGCCTCAGCGCCGCCGCCCGCGTTCCGGGAGTGCAGATCTTCCACTCCGGTTCAGCCCAGGCGGATGGCCATCTGCTCACCGCAGGAGGCCGCGTTCTGGGAGTGACCGCCGCCGCGCCCTCGCTGGAAGAGGCTCTGGCTCGCGCTTACCAGGCACTGCAAGAAATTCACTTTGAAGGAATATATTATCGGCACGACATCGGCCATCGCGCCCTGAGGAGGAAACCATGACACCTGCCATCACACTGGAAGAGCTTCTCGCCTGGAACCATGAATCTTCGGAGTTCTGGAAAGCTCATTTGGAAGCCAACCCGGCGCTGCTGGGACTGCCTTGCGATATTAGCGGGACCACTAATGTACAAGAGTTTGCTCGTCATATCTGGGGGGTCGAGCTGGTCTGGGGACAGCGCATCGCCGGCCTGCCTGTAATGGACAGGAAAGACATCCCCGCCGGCCCGCTCGACGCTCTGTTTGACCTGCACCTCAAAGCCGTTCAGATCTTCCGTACGCTGCTAGACGATCCTACCTTGAATTGGGATGAAACCATGACTCTGAAATTTCCATGGTTGCCGCCAGAGGGGCTGACCGTATCTCGCCGCAAGATTGCGGGTCATGCGCTCTTTCACAGCCAGCGACATTGGGCGCAACTGGCCACGCTGGTCCGCGCTGCCGGCTTCCCGTCGGGATTCAAGGGAGACCTGCTCTTCAGCCGGGCACTGAAGTAAGCTCCGGCGCCGGTTGAGGCTTGGCCGGCTGCTTTTGGAAGCAGGAGCGGCAAAGTACCGGCCTGCCCTGGGTAGGCTTGAACGGAACCGTAGTCTCCGCGCCGCACTCAGAACAGGTAGTCCGGGTCTCCGAACGTGCCCTGCGGCCTCCGCTGGCGCGCTTCGCCTTGCACTGCTTGCAGTGCTTGGGGTCGTTCTTGAATTGTTTGTCGTTGAAGAAGAGCTGCTCGCCGGCCGTGAACACGAACTCGACGCCGCAGTCGATGCACGTTAATACTCGATCAGTGAACTCCATGGCCGGCTTCCCCGAAGCAGGGAATTGCGCCGAAATCGGCCATGAACCAGAAGAGCTTGCCGGTCCCGTCTCCCTGTCTTCGTAAGTGAATCCACAACAAGGGCCCGGGCCGCAACAAATTCAGCGGCAATCACTAATTCGATCCCGTCCATCGGGAGACTATGAGTGCAAACGCGCCGGGCAATCACCCGGCTGGGTTAAGTTGATAACGAAAAACGTGACCGGCCGCCCCGGTCCGGTCCTGGATTCTTACTCTTACCCTCGCTGTATCAGCGGGAGAGACCGGGGGGCTGGTATCACGATTTGTTTCAGGACGCCGATTCGGCTAGTCCTGCTCTTTGCGAGCTTTCTTGCGATTCCGCTTGCGCGCTAAAGCCGCTTTTACGCGTTTCTTCTCACCGGGCTTCAGGTAGTAGGAGTGACGTTTGACTTCCTTGATGATGTCTTCCTGCTGTACCTTCCGCTTGAACCGGCGCAGCGCATTTTCCAGCGGCTCGCCTTCCTGTACGCGAACCTCTGCCAAAAGGGTTACACCTCCAAACATGCCTAAGGGGCCTCTTTAGAATACTGTAAAAATCGGATTAGGGTATAGGGCCGTTCCGCACCAGGGTGTTTTGCACCAATTTGTGTTCATATTTATGTAATAACCGAGGAACGCCCTTATTAACTCTTCCAGGGCTGCTCTTTTACACTCAAATTGGGCCTTCCCAGCGGCCCAACGGAGGTCCCGCAATCATGATTCGCAGTTACCAGGGGCGGCTGCCCCAGATTCCCGCCAGTTGTTATATCGATCTCTCCGCGCAGGTCATCGGCGATGTCATACTCGGCGAGCGCTCCTCGGTCTGGATGAACGCCGTCGTGCGCGGTGACGTAAATGCCATCCGCATCGGCTCCAACTCCAACGTCCAGGACTGCGCTGTCCTCCACGGCCAGCGCAACCGCTACCCGGTCATTGTCGGCGACTGGGTCACCATCGGCCACAACGCCACCGTCCACGGCTGCGTCGTCGAGGACGAGGTGGTCATTGGCCTGGGCGCCAGAATCCTCAACAACGCCCGCATCGGTTCCGGCTCCATCATCGCCGCCGGCGCCGTGGTCCCCGAGGATACCGTCGTCCCGCCCCGCACCCTCTGGGCCGGCGTTCCAGCCCGGCTCCGTCGCCAACTCACCGACGCCGACCATGCCCTCATCCTCGAATACGCCAAGAACTACCTCGACTACGTCGAAATCTACCTCAAGGAGCAGGGAAAATGAACCGTATAAACGTAGGACAAAGGCTCAACCCGAAAAAGCATGGGCTGGATTTCCTAGATGCTTAACTGCCTACATTATTCATTCTAAGTTTATTTATTGCAATAGATAAGACCTTGTATGTCACGATATTAACCATAGTTAATATCGTACTCAAACGAGGTTTTCATCCAGTGCAGAGTGCGCCAGAAGGCTAATTCATGCCGATCTGACGTCCAGGCAGAACTTATCCGTAAGAAGCAGGTCGGTTTGAAGGGTAGAGGCTGGTAGGCCGGGGTTTTAACTCCGGCACATTAGTTCCGAAAAATCAAATTGAGCTTTAGCCCCTGAGGGAGAGTTTTTTCAAACTGACTAGCCACCGATCCGCATTGCGAAGGTCACCCGCTTTCCCTCTCCATTTAGACTGGATAGATTATGAGCACCCTGAAAGCCGTGCGCGGCACCCGCGACCTGTTGCCGCCGGAGACCGTGCTTTGGAACCGGGTTGAGGCCACCGCCCGAGCCGTCTTCGCCCGTTATAACTTCGGCGAGATTCGCACCCCCGTCTTTGAAGACACGGCGCTCTTTGCCCGTGGCGTAGGCGAAGAGACCGACATCGTCTCCAAGGAGATGTACACATGGGAGGACCGCGCCCGGGCGCAGTCGGAGAAGCCGCAATCTCTCACCTTGCGCCCGGAAAACACCGCCGGTGTGGTCCGCGCCTATATCGAGCATGGGCTCGGCGAGAGCGGGCAACTGCAGAAGCTCTACTACATCGGCCCGCAGTTCCGCCGTGAGCGTCCGCAGAAGGGCCGCTACCGCCAGTTCGCGCAGATCGGAGCGGAGGTCATCGGCCCGCCCTCCTCTGGCAGTGAAAGCCCATTGCGCGACGCCGAAATCCTCGAAATGCTGGCCACACTGCTCAACGAGCTGGGCATCACCGGCTGGACCTTGCACCTGAACTCCGTTGGCTCGGCAGCCGACCGTGCCCGCTACGACGTGGCGCTTCGCGCGGCCCTCGTACCTGTTGTCGGCCAGATGTGCGCGGACTGTCAGCGCCGCGCCGTCACCAACCCGCTGCGCGTGCTGGACTGCAAGGTTCCTGCCGACCAACCCATCATCGAGACGCTGCCGGTGATCGCCGACTCGCTCGACGAAGCCTCGCAAACACACTTTGCCGCGGTCACGGCGGCTCTGGACGCAGCCGGCGTTCCGTACACGCTCAACCCTCGCCTGGTGCGCGGGCTCGATTACTACACCCGCACCACCTTCGAGTTCACCCATGATGGATTAGGTGCACAAAATGCTCTGCTCGGCGGCGGGCGCTATGACGGCCTGAGCGAGGCTCTCGGTGGACCTCGCGCGCCCGGCATCGGCTTTGCCATCGGCGAGGATCGGCTGGTTCTTACGCTGCTGGCCCAGGAGTCTGCCCCACCGCAGGTAGATGCGTATATTGCCCCGCTGGGCGAGACGCTGAACACCGCCGCGCTCGTTCTGGCCCGCGAACTGCGTCACAAGGGGCTATGGATCGAGTTGGGTGATGGCAGCTTCCGCCTGAAAAAATCCTTTGAAGCCGCCGAGAAGACGGCCCGCCGTATCGTCATCCTCGGCGAAGACGAGCTCCAATCCGGTATTCTGACTGTGAAGACCTTCTCGACAGGCTTACAGACCAAGGTTCCTCGCGCGGAGCTGGGTGTGTTCCTGTCTGAACCGGCAAGCAAGTAAAGGACACGTGTCGTGCTCGATTTTCTAGGCAGCCTCGAACGGACGCATCTCTGCGGTGAACTGCGCGCGGCCCACGCCGGCCAGACGGTTGTGCTCATGGGCTGGGTCAACCGCCGCCGCGACCACGGAAACCTCATCTTTCTTGACCTGAGAGACCGCTCCGGAATCTGTCAGATTGTTTTAGACAAGGAGCTGACCCCTGAAGGCTACGCCAAAGGCGAACAGATCAGGCCGGAGTATGTCGTTGCCGCGGTGGGCAAGGTCTGTCTGCGCG
>Ga0182027_10010236_pt1 | contig 13361 bp, 13 predicted proteins | sample 712E1DmetaG_FD_121300 | JGI IMG/M metagenome (GOLD analysis project Ga0182027, IMG submission 121300) | Permafrost microbial communities from Stordalen Mire, Sweden - 712E1D metaG (Illumina Assembly) | ecosystem: Environmental > Terrestrial > Soil > Wetlands > Permafrost | place: Sweden...
TAATCGGTTGTTGCTTTACGGAAATAATTTACCCGGGAGGGATCATTTTCCCTTTCGGAATATGATTTGTAAATAAATACTTCCGCTCCTCCATAATAATTGGTACCCGGTTGATCGCAAACTATTATTTTCAGGTTACCCGGAGGCAGGATAGGCTCCCCTGTTTTGAAGTTCCATATAGGTGATGATGCTGAATTGTTTTTATTATCCTTTGCAACTACCTTCCAGAAATATTTTGTGTTAGCTATTAAGGTATCAGGCGTATAGCTGTTCAGTAAAATATTGCTTTTGATTAAAGCGGGCGGAGTTGAAGTGCCAAGATAAACATTGTATTTAACCGAATCGTTTTCGGGATCAGTACTTGCCGACCAACTCAGGGTAGGCGCAGGTGAAACACTATCCTTATTATTAGCCGGAGAGGGGTTTGCGGGTGTTGATGGTGGATGGTTAACAATACCCTCATCCTTGGTACAATTGTAAAATGAAATCAATGTTGTAAAAACAATTACAAACATAAACGAAAGTTTAATGTGCTTTGCCATAATTCTTTTTTTAAAATATTAATAACTTTTTTGATATTAACAATCGCTTGTATTAACACTATTTATTAAAAAAACAATTTTGCATAATGCTGTCACAAATATAGTCAAAAAGCTTGCATTTGGGTGAAATTAACTTAATTTTTTGAACCAGGTTTTTTATTCAAATAATTAAATCAATGTTCAATATTCTTTCAAAATAATTAACATTGTACTTTAAAAAATTATTCAGTTAAGCCGAACAACTATTCATAATATTGAACGATATTCAATTATCAGCAAAAACAGAGGTTTTAATCAGATTCAGCGAGGTTGATTCTCTCAGGATCGTATGGCACGGAAACTACATCAAATACCTGGAGGATGGCAGGGAAGCATTTGGCCGTAAATACGGCCTTGGTTACCTCGATTATATTAACAATAACCTCCTCACTCCTATAGTCAAGGTAGACATCGATTACAAATATCCCCTTCACTATGGCGACAAGGCCATTATTGAAACCACCTATGTTGATCAGGATTCAGCCAAGGTGGTGTTCGACTACAAAATATACCGTGCATCCGACAATGTCCTGGTATCTTTAGCCAGCACAATTCAGGTGTTTTTAAACATGGAACGGGAATTGCAATTAACCATTCCCCTGTTCTTCGAAGAATGGAAGAGAAAATGGGGGTTAATTAGGTAACAGGGATTTGAAAGGAGGGTTGCAGGACTTAAGACCCAAATCTCAAATCCCAAATTCAAAGAAAATGCAAAGAATACAAATTATACAAACAAAATTAAGTTTTCAAAAACACCATAATCTTCTTTTTTTCAAACCTGAGATTTTGAATTTTGAATTTGGGATTTGAATTTATTTTTTGAAGTATGAATAAAGTATTTATCGGCACCGACAATATCATTACCTCCCTTGGATTTTCTACCCAGGAAAACATAGGGAATATTCTTGATAATGTAACCGGCATCAGGCTTCATTCTGATCCTAACCTCTCCAGGAATCCTTTTTTTGCCTCTATTGTCGATGATATGTTGCTCGCCGTTCATTTCGATGGCATCCTTAACCACTTTTATCCCGGTAAAAAACCGGATGATTTTACCCGGCTTGAACAACTTCTGCTGCTTTCTGCTTATGATGCACTATCAAAAAGCCCCGTCCCTGCCGACAATAAGGCAACCCTTTTTATTTTAAGTTCGACAAAAGGAAACGTAGATCTGCTGGCAGACACAAAAAAACAATTAAAAAATCCAAATAAACTTTTCCTGTGGGATACTGCCAGATTTTTATCCCGGTCTTTTAATAATCCCAACAAGCCATTGGTGGTTTCAAATGCCTGCATTTCGGGTTTATTGGCAATCATATATGCTGCAAGGCTGATTCAGCATGGCAAATATGAAAATGTGATTGTCTGCGGCGGGGACATCATTACCGAATTCGTGGCATCTGGTTTCCAGTCATTTCAGTCGCTCGAAAATGGTGCATGCAAACCCTTTGATGCAGCACGAAACGGTTTATCTTTAGGGGAGGGTTGTGGTACCATCATTCTCACATCCAAAGAAGAATATGCTTCAACGCCCAAAATTGAATTTATTGCCGGGGCATCAGCAAATGATGCAAATCACATTTCAGGTCCATCCCGCACAGCTGAAGGTCTATTCCTGGCAATACAGAGTGCCCTCACAGAATCGGGTTTGACAACCGGTCAGATCGGTTATATTTCTGCACACGGAACGGCAACCCCATTCAATGATGAAATGGAAGCCCGGGCTTTAAACAGGACTAATATGCAGGATGTACCGGTGAACAGCTTTAAAGGTTATTTCGGACATACACTAGGTGCAGCCGGTGTAATTGAGTCAATTCTTACAATACATTCCCTTCAAAGTGGGAAGTTATTTAAAACATATGGATTTGAAACACCAGGTGATATCGAAAAGATAAATGTGATAGACGAACATACTTCATCAAACATAAATTTCGGCATGAAACTCGCCTCCGGTTTTGGCGGATGTAATGCTGCAGCCATCTTTGCCAAAAAATGAGTATTATAACAAAATACTGTATCATCAGGGATAACCGCATTGTAATAAATGGTGAGCTGGATTATCAGGCTGATCTTACTCTGCCATTTATTGAATTTATAAAAGGCGCTTACCGCCATTATAAGTTCAATTATCTGAAATTTTTCAAAATGGATGAACTTTGTAAACTGGCTTACCTTGGTTCGGAAATGCTCTTGAAAAATGATAATTTCCTGGATTGCTATCCTTCAAATGAAATCGGTGTTATTTTATCAAATTGTGCTTCGAGTCTGGATATAGATATTAAACATCAGAAAACCATTTCCGATAAGGACAATTATTTCCCCAGTCCCGCCGTATTTGTTTATACCCTTCCCAATATTATGATAGGTGAAATTTGTATAAGGCATAAAATCAATGGCGAAAATGCCATGTTCGTTTCTGAAAGGTTCGATCCTGATCAGTTATGGCAATATGCCGAAATGCTTTTCAGCAGCGCAAAGGTTTCAGCAGTTATATCGGGCTGGGTTGATGTTATGTATGATAGTTATGCAGCATTCCTGTATATTATGGAAAAAGATAATTTGCCTGAGCAAAGGCAATCTCAAATAATAAATAAATCTTATATTTGCAACTCGTCACAACATTTAAGTGAACTCTATAATAGGCATTTTTAGTATAATATGGAAGATTTGATATACAAACTAAAACAGGAGATCATAACTGAACTTAAACTCGAAGACATCACCCCCGAAGACATCGATGCTGATTCACCATTATTTGCTGAGGGTCTGGGTCTCGATTCAATCGATGCCCTGGAATTGATTGTTTTACTCGAAAAGAACTACGGAATAAAAATTGAAGATCCTAAAGACGGGAAAAAGATATTCTATTCAGTCAGAACAATGGCAGAGTATATAACTGCCCATAATGTAGTTGCATAAAATGTCTTCCCGGGTTTTTATTACCGGCATAGGCATCATTTCATCTATTGGGGAAAACTTAGAGGAAACTTTAATCTCTATACTAAATTCTAAAACGGGTATTGCACCTGTTAAATATCTTAACACGGTACACAAAGAACTTCCCGTTGCTGAGGTAAAATTTACCGATCGGGAACTGTTTGATCTTGGCAACATTCCATATAACGAATTACTCAGCCGTTCAGGCTTAATGGGCATTATTGCTGCCTCAGAAGCAATCAGAACTTCAGGTATCAATGTTAAAGACATTCCTACAGCATTTATATCGGCTACTACTGTTGGTGGCATGGATGTTAATGAACGTTATTATTTTGATTTCATTGAAAACAACAGCAAAAATAAATTTATTCCAACATACGATTGCGCTGAAAGTACCGAACGGATTGCTGAATACTTCGGTTTGGACGAATATCTGGCTACAGTAAGTACCGCATGTTCATCATCTGTTAATTCAATTATACTTGGTGCCAGGATGATTAAAAACGGTTTTGTTGATCGAGCTATATGCGGAGGTACTGAATGTATGACAAAATTCCACCTTAATGGATTCAATGCACTATCAGTTATCGACAAAGAACCCTGCAAACCATTCGACGATGAAAGAAATGGAACAACACTTGGTGAAGGTGCTGCATTTCTGATACTTGAATCTGAACAGAATGCTTTTCTTCCGGGGAAAACTATTTATGCCGAACTCGCAGGTTACAGCAATATATGTGAAGCATACCACCCTACTGCTACAAGTAATCTTGGTGAAGGCCCATATATTGCAATGGAAAAGGCAATAAAAATGGCAGGTTTATCTGTTTCCGACATTGATTATATTAACGCTCACGGTACAGGTACTATTAATAATGATTCATCAGAAGGTCTGGCTATTGAACGGTTGTTTGGAAAGTATATTCCACCGTTCAGTTCTACAAAATCATTTACTGGGCACACTACAAGTGCTGCAGGTGCAATTGAAGCTGTTCTTTGCATTATTGCCATGCAAAATAACCTGTTACTCCCCAACCTTAATTTCAAAACACAAATGAATGAACTTGGTATAAAACCAATCAGGGAAATTATAAAAAATGTGAACATAAAACATACTTTGTCCAATTCTTTCGGGTTTGGTGGTAATGAGAGTTGTTTAATTTTATCAAAAGTATAAGATGAAGGCTTATATATCAGGCATAGGGAATATTTCACCTCAAAATACCATTGAAAAAGGGTATATTCCTGATCATTACCTGGAATATAAGCAGGAATTTATGACCTCAGTCGAACCAAATTACAAAGATTATATTGAACCATTGGCCCGCCGCAGAATGGGTAAAGTAATCCGAAGGTCAATTGTTGCTTCATCTATGGCCTTGAAGGATGCCGGAATACAACTTCCCGATGCAATCATTACGGGTACCGGCCACGGCAGCATCGAAGAAACAGAAAGTTTTCTCATCAGCATGCTGCATCATAATGAGTCTTTATTAAATCCAACACCGTTTATTCAGGCAACCTTTAATTCCATCAGCACTCAAATTGCCATACATTTAAATTGTATCAGCTATAATTCAACCTATGTTCACCGAGGGCTGTCGTTCGAAAGTGCATTGATGGATGCTGTTTTGTTACTGAACGAAGGTTCAGCAAACAATGTTCTGGTGGGTGGTGCCGATGAGATTACAAAGAATCATTATATCATGACAAAAAGAACCGGGGCCTGGAAAGAGGAGCTCATAAGCAACAAGGATCTGCTAGCATCCAAAACAAAAGGATCAATGGCCGGCGAAGGAGCTGTTTTTTTTATTCTGTCAAATAAAAAGTTGAATAATACATATGCAACCTTAACCGGTACAAAAACATTTTATAATGTAAAAACTTCGGATGATATGAACCAACATATCATTGAATTGCTTGCAAAACACAACCTTAACCCTTCCGACATCGATGTTTTTTTAACAGGTATCAATGGCGATTTTGATAAAGACCAGATATATTATGCTATTGCTTCACAATTATTTGCGGACAAAACACTGGCCTATTACAAACACCTTTGCGGTGAATATTTCACTTCTCCCGCCTTTGCACTCTGGCTGGCTTCAAATATGATCAAAAGAAATTACATTTCATCGGGTGTTATTGTAAAAGGGAATAAGCCTGCATCGCTCAGGCATATATTGATTTACAACAGGTTTAACCGGTACGAACACTCCCTGATGCTGATTTCGGCTATTGAATAATTATCACTCCCGATTTTATTATTGAATATTCCTATCTTCATGCTTGTTTTTCACAGATTTTAAGCATTTTTGTGCAGAATTTTTTCATAATCAAACCAACCTCAGGCCAAAATTTATATGACTAACAGGGTTTTTATAACAGGTATAGGTATCATCTCGGCTGTTGGAAATAATGTAGTTCAGGTGCTGCATTCCCTGCGAAATTCGATCAGTGGTATTGGCGATATTACCCTTCTTGATACGGTTTATAAGAACATCCTTCCCATTGCAGAAGTGAAGCTTACCAATGACCAGCTTATAAAAATGTCGGGTACACCCCACCCGCTAAAACACAGCAGAACCAGCCTGCTTGCACTTATTGCCGCACGCGAAGCCATACAGAATGCAGGATTGAACATGAAGGATAATTTCCGTACCGGCCTGATATCAGCAACTTCAGTTGGTGGTATGGACAAAAGTGAGCAATTTTACCGCGATTTTTATAAAGATCATTCTAAAGGACGATTGGCAATGATTGTCAATCACGAATGTGCCGACAGTACCGAAAAGATTGCTGCCGAACTTGGGATAAACCGTTTCGTAAGCACGATCAGCACTGCCTGTTCATCATCAGCCAATTCTCTGATGTTTGGTGCCAGACTTATAAAAAACAACATCCTCGACAGGGTGATTGCGGGTGGAACAGATGCGGTAACCCGTTTTACCCTTAATGGCTTCAACTCCCTTATGATCCTTGATAAAGACGGTTGTAAACCATTTGACGAACACCGCAACGGATTAACATTAGGCGAAGGAGCTGGATTTCTGGTCATTGAATCTGAAGAAGTTGTACAGAGAACCGGGAAAAAGGTTTTAGCCGAACTCACCGGTTATGGCAATGCCTGTGATGCCTTCCATCAAACGGCATCATCACCTGAAGGGAACGGGGCTTACCTTGCCATGAAAAAAGCATTGGAAGTGAGTGGCTTCAATCCTGATCAGATCGATTATATAAATGTTCACGGTACAGGAACCCAAAACAACGATTTGTCCGAAGGAAAAGCCATAGAAAGGATTTTCGGGACCAAAATACCGCCATTCAGTTCAACAAAAGCCTTTACCGGTCATACGCTGGGTGCAGCAGGTGGAATCGAGGCTGTTTTGTCGGTACTATCAATAAATCATGAACTTATCTTCCCTAATCTGAATTTTAGTCAGCAAATGAAGGAACTGCCATTTAAACCTGTTACTCATCTGATGACACATGTAAAACTCAGAAATGTATTATCTAATTCATTCGGTTTCGGCGGAAATAATACTGCCTTAATAATCTCAAAAGCCTGATATGGAAGCATATATCCGAAGCACCGGGAACATATCACCTCAACACACCGCTGCCCCCCATCAATTTCTGAATACTATTACTGAATATGAATCAATATCCCTGAACTGCATAGAACCTGATTATAAGGATTACATCAACCCGGTAATGGCCCGTAGAATGGGCAGAATTATTAAAATGGGCGTTGCAGCTGCCAGGATATGCTTAAAGGATTCGGGAATTGATGTTCCTGATGCCATCATTACCGGAACCGGCCTGGGTTGTATTGAAGACACCGAAAAATTCCTGATTTCAATCCTTGAAAATGATGAACGGCTCCTGCCACCTACATCTTTTATTCAGTCGACCCACAATACAGTAAGTGCCCAGATTGCATTAGAGCTGAAATGTAACGGCTACAATTACACGTATGTTCACAGGACTTTATCATTCGAAAGCGCACTATTGGATGCCCTGATACAGTTTGCTGAGAAGGAAGCAAAAACAATTCTTCTTGGAGCTGCTGATGAGATTACACCAAATTCAATAGCTATAACATCCCGTTTTGGTATGTGGAAGCAAAAGCCATTAAACAATCTTGATCTTTACAATACCATTGGCAAAGGAAGTATTGCTGGTGAAGGTGCTGCTTTTTTTCTGCTGATAGACGAGTACCGGAATGGCGATATGGCTAAGGTCATTGGAGTTTCTACATTATTCGATCCTGATGGGAGTCTGAATTTGAATAATGAGATCAGGCAATTTATCAGGGAAAACGGCCTGGCACCAAATGATATCGATTTAGTGATTTATGGTAATAACGGAGATATCAGGTATGATTCTGTATACGATCATATTAGAAATCATGCACTAAAAGGAATTCCTGCCGCGTTTTACAAACATTTATGTGGCGAATATTTTACATCAGGTTCCTTTGCTCTATGGCTTGCCTCAAAAATCATTAGTACACAAACGATACCCGACACTGTTCTCAGAGATATGGAACCACCCGGAACAATCAATAACATTCTTATTTACAATCAATACCGGAAGATCGATCATTCCTTCATTCTCGTTAGTAAATGCTAAACTTCAGGAATACTTTTACCTTTTTTTTCTTTGCCATCGGGCTGGGAAATATGCTCCATTTTGCTTTCGGACTACCTGTTCATGGCTGGTATTATCTGATCATTACATTGTTAACTTTACTGGCTGTTATTTATGGATCTTCTAATATTGGTTCAGACTTTCATTTCAGGGTTATATGCAAGTCAGAAAATACGAGCAAGAAACAAATTGCCATATCCTTTGACGATGGTGTCGATCCGGCTCAAACCCCATTGATTCTTGACATACTTGCAAACCATAAAATCAGGGCAAGTTTTTTTTGTATCGGTAAAAACTGTATCGGTAATGAAATACTGGTCAGGAGAATTGTTGATGAAGGCCACATCATTGGGAATCATACTTATAGTCATTCCAACTGGTTCGATTGCTATGGATTTAAAAGAATGTTAAAGGAAATAAAAAAGACTGATCAGATTTTAGAGCATATTATTGGGAAAAAGCCATTTTTTTTCCGCCCACCCTATGGTGTTACCAATCCTGCTCTTAAAAAGGCACTGGAAATGTCAGGTCATCTGCCAATAGGATGGAGTATACGTTCTTTAGACACACAACAAAAACGATCCTCTTCTGATTTATTCCATCGCGTTACCACCCGTTTGCAAGCAGGCGACATTATACTATTTCACGACAGGGTAAAAGCCATTCCTGAAGTTCTGGAAAAACTCATAAAATTTGGAACAGAAAATGGCTATACCTTTGTTACGATCGAAAAACTGATAAATTTAAGTGCTTACATTGAATAAAAGGATTACTTTATTATTGCTGCTATCATTCAGCTGCCAAGCAATATTTGCCCAACCACAAGGATTTAAGCAATTAGCCAATCCATCGGGGTTTAAGCAAAAGCTGAATGAAATATCAAAATCAGTCAATACCATTCAAAGTGATTTTATCCAGGAAAAGCATTTAACAATTCTGTCTGATAAAATTGTTTCTTCGGGAAAATTCTTCTTCAAAAAGGAAAATCAGATACGTTGGGAATATACTTCTCCCATTAAATACCTCATCATTCTAAGCAATAACCAGGTTTATATTAAGGATGAAGGCAGGACAAATCAATATGATCTGGGTTCAAACAAGGCTTTCAGGGAAATCAATAACATCATGTCGGGAGCTGTACAGGGAAACCTTTTACAGGATGAAACAAAATATAAGTCGGCTTATTACGAAAATAGTAAAAACTACCTGGTGATTCTTACACCTAACGATAAAACAATGAAAGATTATATACAATCGATCTGCCTTTATTTTGACAAAAAGAATTTTTCGGTAACCGGGATCAAATTGGTTGAAAATTCTGACGATTATACCCTTATTCAATTCAATAACAGGAAGCAGAATATTGCCATATCGGCCGATCTGTTTAAACTAAAGTAATACCGTAAAGAACAGGTCAGTAATCTGCCGCTTTATTATATTATATTTGTGCTATCAATCAGTTCACATTAAATCTTTTATGCTTATAAATACCTTCTTCACCCCAGTTGATCTTCCCAAAAACATTGAAGAATTAAATAAGGAACATGCAGTTGAGTTTTCAGTCAGGATAAAATTAAATCCTGATCACAGCATATTTAAAGGGCATTTTCCGGGTCAGCCGGTTGTTCCGGGAGTTAGCTATATCGAAATGATCAGGGAGATCATGGAAGCTGTAATTAAAAAGAAACTTTACCTGAAAGAAGCATCCAATATTAAATTCCTGTCAATCACTAATCCGTTGATAAATTCCTGGCTCATATTTACTTTCCGGTTGATTATAAAAGAAGATAATCTAATCACATCAAGGGTTTCAATATCATCTGATGCAGGGATTGTTATAAAATTTGACGGGATATTTTCGTTATAAATAACCTGTTTAATGTCTTTTTATATGCAATCTAAATTTATTTTTTGCTTTTATAATTGCTTTTTACAATTTATCTACTAAATTAACTTCCTATTTTTTTTGCTCAAAATGAATGGAATTAAGGAAATGCGGTTATTTCTGAGGTTGGTTATTATTGTTTTTTTTCAGATGATATTCTTTTGTCCTGCTTTTTCCCAGGGTGACATCAATCAACTTGAGGCTCAGTTAAAAACCGCTAAAGAGGATCAGAGATTAGTTCTCCTGAACGATCTGGCAAAAAAATACCTTCAAAATGGCGATAACAATAAAGTTCTGAACTATGCAAACCAGGCGCTGATACTTGCCCGGAGGCAGAAAGATAAAAAGCAGGAAGCCACTTCATTACAATACCTTGGAAATTGCCAGGAAAATTTGAATAACCTGACCAAGGCCCTTGAATATCATGAACTCTCACTTAAAATAAGGGAAGAAATTCAGGATACTGTCGGTACCGGAAAATCGCTTAATGCAATTGGCATGATCCATTTCAACTGGGGTAATTATGAAAAAGCTTTAAGTTATTATCAACGGGGTTTAAAGGTTAAGGAACTTTTGAGAGATACAATAGGGATGGGCAAATTTTTGAATAATATTGGCAATATATACATGAAATGGAGCAAATTCAATGTTTCTATAGATTATTCTCAGAAAGCCCTCAAGTTATTTGAGAAAATCGACTATAAACCCGGTATTGCAAGTTGTTATCTGGGTATTGCTTCGGTACACGAAACTTACAATAATTTCCCTAAGGCATTGGAATATTATAATAAGGGAATGCAGATTCAGGAAGCAGCTCAAAATATAGCCGGTGTTGCTGATTTTCAGAATAATATGGGTAATGTTTACTCGAAAATAGCAGAAAACCTGAAAGACAAAAAAGCTAAAAAGGAAAACTATATAAAATCAGTTGATTATTATACTAAAGCATTAGAAAAAAGAAAAGAACTAAACGATAAAGGAGGAATAGCAAGTTCTTTAAATAATATCGGAACATCCTATTTGTTAAACTTAAAAGATTACAAACTTGCATTGAATTATTTTGAACAGGCCTTAAAGATAAACGAGGAAATAAATTATCCATCTGATATCGTTGTCAACCTTTTGGCCATAAGTAAATGTTACATAGGTTTAAAGGATTACGTAAAAGCAAAGGATTTTTTGCAAAATGGACTTAATTTAGCAATTCGAAATCAACTAAAGGAGTTTGTAATGCTGAATTATCAAACTTATTCCGATTTATGTGAGAAAACCGGTGATTATCGTTCCGCTTTGAGCTATTATAAATTATACAAAAGTAAAGGTGATCAAATTTTTACTGCTGAAAGTCAGAAGGCAGTTACCGAAATGCAAACTAAATACGAAACCGATAAGAAAGAACAACAACTTAAACTAAGTAATGCTGAAGTTGCCAAAAAAGAAATTGAAAATAAAAAACAACGTATTGTTATTTATGCAGTTTTTGGTGGCCTGGCACTTGTTATTCTCATGATTATACAGGTATTTGTAAGCTTACAGCGTAAAAAACGTGACAACAAGATCATTCAGCTGGAGAAAGAAAAATCAGAAGCATTGTTATTAAATACATTACCTGCAAAAGTAGTTACCGAACTAAAGGCAACCGGTAAAACCATACCTGAAAGTTTTGATAATGTTTCGGTCTATTTTTCAGATATCTGTACTTTTACAGATATTTCGGCTAAACTGGAGCCACATGTAACTATAAATGAGCTAAATGCAATATTTACTGCTTTTGATGATATCATGATCAATCATCATTGCGAGAGGATCAAGACAATTGGCGATGCTTATATGGCAGTTTGCGGGATGCCTGAAACCGATGAACATCATGCCGAAAATATTGTTAAAGCTGCTATCGATATTCGCAAGTTCCTGCTGGATCGTGCAGAGACAAATGATATAAAGTGGAGGGTTAGAATAGGAATAAATTCAGGTAAAGTTACAGGGGGTGTTGTTGGAGTAAGGAAATATTTGTATGATGTGTTTGGTGATACTGTGAATGTTGCTTCGAGAATGGAAAGTAATTCAGAGCCGATGAGGATCAATATATCCGAAAATACCTATAACATTATTAAAGATAAATTTATTTTTACTCCAAGAGAAGCCATCGAAGTAAAAGGTAAGGGAACAATGAATATGTATTTTGTAGAAGATGTAAAAGAAATTGAATAGACCTATAGTGTTTTGTATAACTGGTGTATATTTTTTAAGTAAACAAGGAATAAGATGAATTTCTTAAAGGCGAAGGAATTTCTGTTGCCCAAACTCGAAAGAGAATTGAATCCCAATCTGTTTTACCATGGAGTGCACCATACCCGGCAAGTATTAGCTTCTTCAATACGGATAGGAAAAAATGAAGGTATCTCCGAATCAGAGCTTCTAATTTTGAAAACAGCTGCCCTTTATCATGACAGTGGTTTTCTGTTTTCCTACAGGGGCCACGAAAATTATTCCATGCAAATCGCACGCGAAACATTGCCAAATTTCGGTTACGACCCTGAGTCAATTGATGCAATATGTGAATTGATTATCGCCACTCAACTCCCTCAATGCCCCACTAATTTCCTGGCAGAAATATTATGCGATGCAGATCTGGATTACCTTGGAGGTGAAAAAAATAAATTCCTTAACATAGCTGAAAGTTTATATATGGAATTAAGGGGACTCGGATTTGTCAAAAATGAAGAAGAATGGGACAGAATACAGATACAATTCCTTACAAATCATAAATACTTTACAAAATACTGCCAACAAACCCGTGAACCCAGAAAACAGAAAAATATTGATCTGATCCGAAAAGTTACCTGGGATATTTAATTTTTTGAAGGCACCTGTGACCTTAGCTTGCCTATAGTCATGTTCTGATCGCGTAATCTTCTGCACAATACCTTTAATATTCCTTTAGCTACTTCCATTCTCTCCGACATCAGTTCATAAAAATCTTCCTGATCGAGCCTGAGCAATAAGGAATCTTTCAAAGCAGTAACTGATGCAGATCTGGGCTCCGGATCCAACAAAGCAAGTTCACCAAAGAAATCCCTGTTTTTTAAAACAGCAAAAATAATATCACCATCATGGATACTAACTTCGCCTTCACTTATAATATACATTGATGAGCCCTGATCACCTTTTTCAAAGATGGTATTACCTGCAGCAATTCTTTCTTCCCGAACAATACTTGCAATATCAACCAGGATATTTTCAGGAGTTTCAGTGAACAGACTGGTACTTTTCAGGATGATCACTTTTTCGATCTCCAGTAA
>Ga0182027_10010238_pt1 | contig 13359 bp, 14 predicted proteins | sample 712E1DmetaG_FD_121300 | JGI IMG/M metagenome (GOLD analysis project Ga0182027, IMG submission 121300) | Permafrost microbial communities from Stordalen Mire, Sweden - 712E1D metaG (Illumina Assembly) | ecosystem: Environmental > Terrestrial > Soil > Wetlands > Permafrost | place: Sweden...
CTGCCAATTCGCTCCCTTGCCGAGCTTGCGAACTTCCAGGCCCTCGAAGGGCAGTCCGTCGATTCCGTCGATGCGGCCAATCGGTGTTACGGTGTCCTTGCCAAGTTCCAGGATGGTGGCCACGGTGCAACAATGGCCCCCGCCGGAATACTGGCCCACGCTGCTATCGGGAACACCATTGACGGTAAGATCGCGAGTATAGGAGGAGCGAGCCCGGCCCCCTTGGGCGGGAAGGCCATGACGGCCGTTGAAATCATAGATGGACGACCAGGGATCCTTTGATCCTTCCAGTGTCTCCAATCTATAAACCGGTTGGTCGGAATGATCGTAAACTACCAGGCGTCCTGCGGCGAAGATCAGCGGCGCGGGGGTGGCGCGATACAGGCCGGCGCGATAGTTGCCCAGGCGAAAAGTCTTGAGCCGCTCGTAACCGGCAATGTCGGGGACCTGCCCGCCGATGCCCGTGGTGGTCATGATGAAGTCTTCCGCGGAATTCGCGACGTCCTTCAAGCTGGCAGGATTCCACTTGCGCTGAACGGCAAGGACGGCCAACAGTACGATCGCAGCCAGCGCAATGGAGACGATGTTCTCACCCTTCTGCATGTTGTCCTGCCGCACCCTCAATCAAGGGGAGTGAAGCGGCAGCCTCAAACGCCTTCTTCAGTTTGAATCATTATCTATCTTATCTTGTGTTGACGCCATGTTTGGCCTGTAGGTTGTTTCCGTAGGAAGAAATAAGCGCCTCACCGAAATAATAAGGTCCAAGAGAAACCCATCGCTCCCCGCCCTTCCCCGATCACGTGCGGCGAAAGGAATCGAGGCGCCAGCAGTCTTCACTCAACTGATGGCGGAGGATGTAGGTGTTGCCATCATCTGCCCGGACCTTGAAGCATTGGTACCCCACACCATACCACTGGTCCAGGACTTCCTTCACTTCGTACTTGGGCGCACCCGGCTTGCCCGCAAAGGCAAAGCGCAGCGGGCGTTCGTCCGCCCGATAGCCGGAATAGCATTCCACTTGGAGTTCCATGTCCATGGAAGGAGTCGGGAGCCAGGAGGCATGAGTCAGAAGTCAGAAGTCCGTTCTTTTTATTCTGGCTCCTGACTTCCAGCTCCGCACTTCTGCCCTTCATTACGCGCCGGCGGGCGGCGCAGCTTCGCGCAGGAATTTCGCCGACTCTTCCGGCGGCGTGGGGTTGATGTAGAAGCCCGTGCCCCACTCGAACCCTGCCAATTTGGTGAGTTTGGGCATGATCTCCATGTGCCAGTGAAAATAGTCCTGGGCGGATTCCCCAATGGGAGAGGTATGCACGATGTAGTTATAAGCGGGAAAATCCAGCACTCGGTCGAGGCGCGAGAGCATGTCCCTAAGCATGGGAGCAAGCTGCTCAAACTCGCGCTTTTGGGACTCCTCGAAGTTGCACTGGTGCGTCTTGGGAAGGATCCACATTTCGAAAGGGAATCGTGATGCGAAGGGGGCGATGGTTATAAACGCATCGTTCTCAGAGATCAACCGAATCTTGCTTTCGGTTTCCTGCCGGATGATGTCGCAAAAAATACAACGTTCCTTAAAGTTGTAGTGCTCGCGCGCGCCGTCCACTTCCTCCGTCACGCGTTTGGGAACAACCGGCAACGCAATCAGTTGGGAATGGGTGTGTTCCAGGGAAGCGCCGGCGGCATCACCGTGGTTCTTAAAAATCAGGATGTACTTGAAGCGGCGATCCTTCTTCAGGTCGATAATGCGGTCGCGATAGGCCCAGAGCACATCTTCCACCTGGCGCGCGGGCAGAGTGGCCAGGGTCAACTCGTGCTTCGGCGTCTCGATGATGACCTCATGCGCGCCGATGCCATTCATCTTGTCGTAAAGCCCTTCCCCCTGCCGATTCAGCGAGCCTTCAATCCCCAGGGCGGGAAACTTGTTTGCCACCACGCGCAGCGACCAGCCCGGAGAGTTGCGGCTGCTGCCGTCGCTGCGATAAGCGAGAATTTCCGGTGGCGTCTTGGATTCATTGCCGTAACAAAACGGGCAGAAGCCCCCCCCGCGAATCTGCACCTTATCCCGCACAAAATCCGTGGGCCGCTTGGCCCGGTCCGTGGCGATGATGACCCACCGGCCGGTAACAGGATCTTTTCGAAGTTCAGGCAAGGTTGTTACTCCTTCAAGCTCACAGATGACAGCCAACAACTGACCGTGATTGTACGCTTCGGCTTTCTTGCAGCAGTTTGAAAGCGTCCTTGAAGCTCATAGCCAACATCTAGCGCGAACAGCGACTGTAAGCTGTTGGCTGTGAGCTGTCGACTTCATGGCTAGACCTTAAAAGCATCCTTAATCAGCCGAACCTGGAGGCCTTCCTCAGAGTTCCATGCCACGCTGGCGATGTCAAACCGATAGCTCGCCGGCCTTCGGCGGAGGCGGTGGAGGTATTCGTTGGCGGCCCTGGAAATACGCCGCTGTTTCGCCTTGGAAACTGCTGCTTCCGGCGGGCCGGCGGCGTCGGTGGTCCGGGTTTTCACTTCCACGAACGACAGCACGGGACCATCCCATCCCACCAAATCAAGCTCTCCTGCCCCGGAGCGAGCGGGGCGATTGCGCGCCACTATTGTATAACCGGCATGGCGCAGGTACCAATATGCCAGGGTTTCACCGCGCGCCCCGGTTCGCAAATGCTCCGCTTCACTGGAGGCGGGCGGCAGTGCGTGGGCGGCAAAGCGCGCGCGTTGGCGTTCCTTCCAAACCAACCCCCGATACATGAGGTCCGCTAGAATGCTCATGGCGATTCGCTCTCGGGAATAGGGGTCAGGTGTCAGGGGAACCAGCGAATAGTGATTGGTCTAATTGGGTAGCTTTCTTGCCATCCACTATTTACGATTCACCACTCGCTGTTACCCTGACACCTGACCCCTGACCCCTGGTACCTGACACCTTTTCCTAGTGCTCCACCTCCGTGATGCAGCGATCCAGCGTATCAACCGCGCAATCCGCCTGCTCGCGATCAATCACCAGCGGCGGCATCAGCCGGACAGTGCTCTCACCACAACCCAGGACGAGTAAGCCGAGCTCAAACGCCCGTTCGATCAACCGATTGCGTGCTTCCGGATTCGGCTCGCGCGTCTCCTGGCTCTTTACCAATTCGATGCCAATCATCAAACCACGGCCGCGCACCTGCCCGACGAATCGATGCTTGTGCGGCCAATCGACGATTCTCCCCATGATGTACTCGCCCACCCGCGCCGCATTGGCAATGTACTTCTCTTCCAGCAGGCGAATCGTTTCCAGCGCCGCCGCGCAGGCGACGGGATTGCCCCCAAAGGTGGAAGCATGTGCGCCCGGCTCCCAATCCATCAGCTCCGCGCGCGCCACCGTCACACCCAGCGGCAGGCCGGAGGCAATGCCCTTGGCGCTTACCAGAATGTCAGGCACCACCCCGACGTGATCGCAGGCCCACATTTTTCCGGTCCGCCCCATGCCACACTGCACTTCGTCAAAAATCAGCAGGATTCCGTACTTGTCGCACAGCCGCCGCAGGTTATCAAGGAATCGGGGAGGCGGAATCACGTACCCGCCTTCACCCTGAATCGGTTCCACGACGATGGCCGCAACTTCGTCGGGCGGCACCGCAGTCTTGAATAATTGGCGCTCGATCAGGTCAGAGCAGACGCAATCGCAAACGCAGTCCGGGGCGCGATGACCTTGCGGGCAGCGATAGGGATTTGCATACGGCACATGGACGACACCCGGTATAAGGGGGCCAAATCCGCGCCGCTGAACCGCCTTGCTGGCCGTGAGCGATAGAGCACCCATGGTCCGTCCGTGGAACGAGCCGAGAAAAGCAATAAACCGGTGGCGCTTGGTGTGGTAGCGGGCAATTTTCATAGCCGCTTCCATGGCTTCGGCGCCGGAGTTGCCGAAGGAGACCTTCTTGGGAAAGGTTCCGGGTGTGATCCGAGCCATCTTTTCCGCCAGTTGCGCCAGCAAAGGGTAATAGAAATCCGTCCCCGACATGTGGATCAGGGTTTCGGCCTGCTTCTGGATTACCCGCACGACATCGGGATGGCAATGTCCGGTCGAGACCACGGCAATGCCGGCGGCGAAATCCAGAAAGAAGTTTCCATCAACATCCTCAATGATGGCGCCCTGTCCGCGCTTGGCCACCAGCGGGTAGTCGCGGGTATAGGAAGGCGAAACATATTGCTTGTCGAGCGCCAGAATTTTCTGGGCTTCAGGCCCGGGAAGCGGCGTCGAAATGTGTGGCAGCGTGGTTTCCATAGATTGTCCCCTCTCCGCTGCCTTGCGCAGCGTTGGCGTTGGTTTCGGGATACTCACAGTGAGGAGCAGGCGGAGAGGTTTAATCGCCCCCAAAAAGGTTGGGCCGAGCCAATAACGGAAGACTGATTCGCAGAGTCCGCATGATTATTTTCGCTTCCAACGCGTTCCAGCTTTCGTATCTTCCAGTATAACACCGGCCTTGAGCAAATCCGCTCGAATCTCGTCTGAACGTGCATAGTCGCCCCCACGTCGGGCGGCGACGCGCTCCGCAATCAATTTCTCAATCTCATCATCGGTCAGAGTTTCCACAAGTCCCGAACCTTGATGGCCGTTGCCAGTTTGAACGTCACCCGCGCCCACTGATGATTTCATGGAAACCCCGGTCACGTTGACAGTCGCATCCTTGACGAATCCATGCTTTACCAGCTTGGCGTGGTCATCGTCCTCGAGGACAGCGAAAATCCGATCCCAGCGTTCCAGCGTGTCGAGAAAGGCGCCTCGGTCCCCGTCGCGGAATTCACCGCGGTCCATCGCCGTGTTGCCCTCACGGACCATATCAAAAATTGCGCCGAGCGCTTCCGCCGTGTTCAGGTTGTCGTCAAGCGCCGCTTCAAATTTCTGCCTCGCCTCTTGAGCGCGATTCTGAAGGGTCAATCTCTCACCCGCCGGGAAACTCTCCTTGGTCAGGCGGTAGCGAAAATTTCGCAGCCGGTCGATCGACTGCTGCGCCTGGTGCAATCCTTCAAAACTGAAATTCAGCGGTTTGCGGTGGGGCACCGAAGTCAGAAGATAGCGGACCGCCGAGGGCCTATAGCCTTTATGGATCAGGTCACGGAGGGTGTAGTAGTTGCCGAGCGATTTCGACATCTTCTCACCGTTGACGATCAGGTGCTCGGCGTGCATCCATACCTTTACAAAAAGCTTGCCCGAGGCCGCTTCACTTTGCGCAATTTCGTTTTCGTGATGGGGAAAGATCAGGTCGCTGCCGCCCGAGTGGATGTCGAAAGTTTCACCCAGAAATTTCATGGACATGGCGGAACACTCGATGTGCCAACCGGGCCGGCCGGGTCCAAAGGGCGTATCCCAGAAAGGCTCGCCTTCTTTCGCCGCTTTCCACAGCACGAAGTCGCGGGCATTCTCCTTATCGTACTTATCGGAGTCCACGCGGGCGCCCGTACGCACTCCGGAAAAATCAACATGCGCCAACTGGCCATAAGGCGGGAAGGCGGAGACTTTATAGTAGATCGACCCTTCGCTGGAATAAGCGAATCCTTTATCCACGAGCGCCTGGATGAGCTTCAGCATGTCCGGGATGCAGTCCGTGGCGCGAACCAGATGCTCCGGTTCCTCCAGGTTCAGGAGTTGGCGGTCGATCAGGAAAGCTTTGATATATTTATCGGTGTAAGCGCGGAGCGGCATTCCCGCCGCCTGGGATTCGCGGATGGTGTTGTCATCAACGTCGGTGAGGTTGATGACGTGCTGAAGCTCGTAACCTGCGTACTTCAGGTAACGGCGAAGGACGTCTTGAAAAACGAAGGTGCGAAAGTTGCCAATGTGCGCGAAAGCGTAAACCGTGGGCCCGCACGTGTACATGCGGACGGTATTGCCCTCGAGAGGCTTGAATTCCTCGACCTGGCGAGTCAGCGTGTTGAATAGCTGAATGGGCATCTGTACAGACCGTTTCACAAGACAGTCAAACCAGCAATTCTATGGGCTGCCTCAACGCCAAGTCAAGAAAAGACCAACGAAGGGAGTAGAGCAGTTTGATGTTGTCGCACCGAATTTTACTCCCCAATTGGCGGAGTAGCGGCGGGTTTACCTCGCCAGATGGCGGCGTAAAGCCGCCTCTACACCAAACCATCCCACTACTGGGCAGAAATACTGACGTAGCTAACTCCCTTTATTTTCATCAATATAATGGCAAAAAGGTTATAACTGGCTTATTTTTCAATAACATAATGACAAGCTTGAAAACGGGCATTTTTTCTCGGAATTATGCACTTGACAAAGCAATTTGACTCTGCCATACTTGCCTTATGAAAAAGCAAAACACTGGCTTGCTTGCTCCACAGTATCAGAATGAAGATGCCGCAAGGGCGCATATTGAATCAATCCACTGGCCCGATGGACCGATCTGTTCCCATTGCGGCGTGCTGGACGATGCTACTAAGCTAGAGCCCCGCGAAGGCTCGAAGAATGGCGTCCGCAAGGGCGTGTGGAATTGTAATTCATGCCGCGAGCAGTTCACTGTGACTATCGGCACTATCTTTGAGGATTCACACATCCCGCTCCATAAGTGGCTGCTGGCAATCCATCTCATGGCTTCATCGAAGAAAGGAATTTCGGCGCTCCAGTTGATGCGTAATCTTGAAATTGGAAGCTATAGGACTGCATGGTTCATGGCTCACCGCATCCGCTGGGCGCTAACGCAAGAGCCAATCAAGGGAGCATTACAGGGGATAGTTGAAATTGATGAAACCTACGTCGGCGGCAAGGTGAAGGGTCATGGCGTAAAAGCTGGAAAGGACAACAAGACTCCAGTGGTATCGCTTGTTGAACGTGGTGGCCGCGCCCGCTCATATCAAGTCGAGCGTGTCAATGCTAGAAATCTGCGGCCAATCATAAAAGAGCACGTTCATGGCTGGTCACAGGTAATGACCGACGACGCGGCCATTTACCCGCATGTCCTCAAGGGCCGCGTAGCTTCTCACGATGTGGTTAACCACTCCAAAGACGAATATGTGCGGAGAGAGAATGGGAAGTGCGTAACAACCAACAGTGTCGAGAGCTTCTTTGCTATACTAAAGCGCGGGCATTATGGCATCTACCACCACTGGGACCGCAAATACATGGGACAGTATCTTCGGGAGTACGATTGGCGCTATAACGTGCGTGGTTTCCCCGACATCGAACGCACGGTTATCGCGCTGAAAATGACGGTCGGAAAACGGATGAGATTGAAACCGCCAGAGAATGCGTAGTTAGAGCTACGCACATCAATTGGCGCGACCTTGCTCACGGTTCTGTCCGTCTAGAAAGCAGGGTAGCGCAGTGGTGTGCCAAAGTCAATGTGTGGCCGAAAGATTAAGCGCAATCATGTTCTTGGTATATGGCGACGAAAGTCTAGACGAAACACAGTCTCGTGTATGCGCCGTAGGCGGCCTAGTTGGAACCGAAAAGTCATGGTCCGATCTGGAACCAAAATGGAAGTCTCTCCACTGCGGTACTCCATTTCACGCCACGGATTGCGACAGCAATAAAGGTGATTATCAGCCGAAGCCAGACGAAGATTCGGACGCGAAGCACAAGTCCAATAAATCTCTTTATGAGGCTTCTATCATTCTCCTCGCCGAAAGTGGAGTATGTGGCTTTGCGTCCGCTTATGATCTGGCCGCAGAGAGAGAGGCTTTCCCGCCGACCTATGGCCCTGCGGTGTATTATGGGCCGTTTTTGGATGTTCTTTGTGAAATCCTCAAATTCTCTTCCAACCATCACATGGCAAAGCTAAGTTTCGACAGTCGAATCGAGAGTGAGCACAATGCCGGACTTATCTACGCAAATTTGCGAGAAAACAATCCCGGATGGAAAGAAAGACTTGCGGAAGAAATATCATTCGTCTCGTCCAAAACCTGCGTCCGTATCCAAATTGCCGATCTCTTTGCGAGAGAGGCAATGAAGGTTTTAGACAACAAAGTCTCCCCGGTTAAGCGCTCCACCCGCAGATCGTGGGAGACACTTCAGAATACTGGGAGGTTTGTGGTGCTGCTTCGAGGCATCAGCTATTTCCACTATCAAGAGCAGCACAGACAGCAGATGGGTGGTTCTCTAGGCTTGACCCCCACAGAATTTCAATCATGGTTAAAGGCAAAAAAACGTCAGCGGAACTTAACCGCGTCTATTGAGTTTTTGCTGGAGCGAGTCAATCAAATGACTCCCGAGCAAGAGCAAGCCTCTGAAAACTTTTGGCGAGTATTACGCTAGTCAGTGAGGTGACAAGAAGATGAAGAAAGCGGCGTTTCTCATACTGTTGGGCAGCGCATTGGTGGCTTTCGGGTTTTCCGGATGGCATTTGGATATGAGACCGTCGTTTACGCTAGATGAACCGGGTGGGTATCAGGTGCGGGCTTGGGCTGGTTGGACTCTGGCTAACCAGATCGAAATTACTAGCGGAGTTGTGTTGCTGGTATGGGGCGTCCTGATGCGGTTGAAAATCCAAATTGTTTGTAAGGACAAGACCTAAAGGCGGTATACTGGACAAGGAAAACGGCCAAACGAAAATGCGCCCGGCGGCAACCGGGCTGATTTTCGAAACCATCTAGGAGCACAATCCAATGGTATCACCGGAGTGTGTTCCATGCAAACGATTTTTATACGGATAGGGGAAGACGTGAAGCGCGACATGGACTTGATACGCGGGCTAATGCTCCGCTTAGAGGAAGACGAAAAGTTTGACGGTTCGCATTGGATGTTTCCCTGCGGTAAAGTTAAAAGTGATCAGGTTGCCATTGATACTGTAGATTTTCCAGACTTCTCCCTAGATGTTTTGAATTACCATATCGCACTTCTAGTCAGTGCAGATTTTGTGACGAGCATGAAGTCTGGCCTGAGTGGAACATTGCGTATCTCCAGCCTCACATGGCATGGTCACGAGTTCTTAGCTAACATCAAGAACAATGACATTTGGGAGAAGACAAAAACAAGAATATCGGATCTTCCAGGAATCGCTCTCAACGTAGTAGCTGCAATCGCTCAAGCGGAAATGATGAAGAAGCTAGGGTTAGGCTAATGCCAAAACCAGGAAACAGAATCCGCATCCCGCTACCTGAGAAAGAGGCGCTCTCCCTCCTTCTCAAGGTGAAGCCGACCGCCGATATGCCCAGGCAGAAGCCTAAGGCCAAGCGGTCGAAGTAAGCACGCCTGTCACGTCCCAAGTATCATTCCGGTCCTATGCTTCGTCAAGTGCATAATTCCGTTTTTTCTACACTTGTTTTCAATAACATAATGGCACTGACCTTCATTTTTTCCCCCGCTTTTTTTCGCGCCCGACGCAAGGCAATGAACTTAACTTGTTTAATGTCAATGGCTTACATTTTTGAGTGGGTCATTAGTAATTTCGCTAACTGCCTTTATTATCATCAACATAATGGCAGAACGCGGCATCTTCGCAGTGTTCCTGTACCTACTGTGCCGTGAAAGTACCTACCCACCTCGGTTGAGGAGGGGTTGGGGGTTGGTCCGCCTGCACCGGCTCGCCGAGCGACGCCAAAGGCGCTCACCGCCAACGGCAATTTGCCCGATGGAGTACCCGACACCTGATATCTGGCCCCTGACATCTCGCCTTGGTGTGTGATTTCACCCGGACACCGTTCTCCAACTAGTAGGCTAGCAATCCTCCGGCCATTGTCGGTATCGTTATTTACAGATTGACCATAGCCAGGGAAAATCTTATAGGCAGGGAGGGGAGTTGTCCGAAATCCTTGCTGCCTGCGAGCCTACGAAGCGGGCGGGCGCATAGCGCAGCTCTGCACCGGCCCGCCCCTATCCAGGAATTGCATCATTTCATAAATTCGTAACCAAATTTGGGTACAATAGACTCGATCTCCGGGCTGGTTAAAACCGCAAATCCAACTTCTGACCGCAGAGAGGACTGATCATGATTTCTCAAGCCAACATCCTGCCCACAACCCCCATGGGGGCGAATCTCGTTGACGGTGGCGGAGCGACGTTTCGCGTCTGGGCGCCCCGGGCGACGGCGGTTTACGTCAATGGCGCCTTTGCAGGCGCACCGCAAACCGGTCAGACCGATGATTTGCTGATGGCGAAAGATGCCAATGGTTATTGGACGGGGTTTGTTTCCAATGCCCAGGATGGCGACCCTTATCATTTCTGGGTCGTTGGTGCGGGATCGAGCGGTTACAAGCGTGATCCCTATGCGCGAGAAATGGCCACCGACACTTCCTTCCCGAACTGTAGTTGCCTCATCCGTCCGGGGGCGGCCTATCCCTGGCACGACTCGGCTTTTGTAACGCCGGACTTCTCCAACATGATCGTCTACCAATTGCATATCGGAACCTACGCACCCAGCGGGCCGGGCGAAGCATCGACCTTCCTCGACGTCATCGGGAAGATTGAATACATGGTGGCGCTTGGCATCAATGTGCTTCAGCCCCTGCCGATCGATGAAATGGAAACGGACCCCTCGATGGGCTACAACGGGGCGGACTATTTCTCGCCAGACTTTCCCTACGTGGTGTCCGACCAGACGGCTCTTGCCGGATACCTCGCCACCATCAATCGTCTGGTTTCTGCCAAGGGCATGGCACCGCTGGGCATCCAGGACATCACTCCCGGGCCCGCGCAACTGAAGGCCATGGTGGACCTGTGTCATCTCTACGGTATCGCCGTGGCCTTCGATGTGGTGTACAACCACGCGGGCGGATTCATGGGTGATGATGAAAGCCTCTACTTCTATGATCGGGCGGCCGATACCAGCGATAACAATCAAAGCCTCTACTTCACCAACATGGGACTCGCGGGCGGCCTTTCCTTCGCCCTCTGGAACAACGATGTTCGCCAGTTCATTATCAATAGCGCCCGCTACTACATCGACGAATTCCACGTCGATGGTTTCCGCTATGACGAAATCAGCGCGCTCCTGTCCATGAACGAGGATTCCGGCTGGAGTTTTTGCTGCGACCTCACCGGCACGCTTCGCTACCTCAAGCCACGGCTGCTCCAGAACGCCGAGTATTGGCCTTTCGAGTTCCAGAACTACCCGCGGCCGGCTCCCTTGATCGTGACGCCCACCGCGAGCGGCGGCACAGGCTTTGACGTCCTGCAACACGATGGATTGAGGAGCGCCGTCCGCACCGCGGTCCAGCAAGCTTCCTATGGCCAGAGCGCCACGGTGGATTTTGACGCCATCGCGGGTAATCTCTATCCCCAGGGCTTTGCCCATGGCTGGCAGGCGGTCACTTGTGTGGAGAACCACGATCTCGTGGCAGTAGGCCGCGACCCACGCCTTCCCGCTCTCGCCGACGGCTCGAATACGCGCTCCTGGTATGCCCGCAGCCGCTCGCGATTCGCCACCGGACTCCTGTTGACCGCGCCGGGAATACCCCAACTCTTCATGGGGCAGGAGTTTCTGGAAGACCAGCAGTGGAGCTCGGATCCCTCCGCGTCGGCTAATCTCATCGATTGGAGCGGCCTCAATGGCGGCGCTGACCCGGCCATGGCGGATCATCTGCGTTTCACCCAGGACCTCATCCGGCTCAGGTGGAAACAGCCGGCTTTGCGCGGAGACAACGTCAACGCATTTCACGTCCACGATCAGAACCGCGTTATTGCCTTTCACCGATGGCTGGAGGGTTCAGGGCAAGACGTAATCGTTGTTGCCACTCTTGCCGAGACCACCTGGTACAACTACGCGATTGGATTCCCGTTCTCTGGCCCGTGGGTTGAAGTCTTCAATAGCGACGTCTATGACAACTGGGTTAATCCCATGGTCGCGGGCAAGGGGGGAGGAATTTCGGCATCGGGAGGCCCCCTGCACGGCTTTAGCGCCTCGGCGAATATCGTGATCCCAGCAAATGGAATGGTCGTGTTTGCCCGCGACGCGGGAGATTAACGCCGCGTGGCTGGCGCAGACAGATGGTTGTCCCCTGCACGAATCCGACACTTGACAAGTGACAAGTTTCACTTTACGGTGTACCCTCATGATTAGGAGCTTCAAACACCGGCGCCTGAAGCGGCTCTACGAGCGGGGCGACCGGAGCGGGATACGGTCCGATTTGCTGGAAACGGTTGAGGACATTCTGGGCCGCCTCGATGAGGCCGACGCGCCGCAGGCACTTAACCTTCCGGGTTATCGCCTGCATCCGCTCAAAGGTGATTTGAACGGCTTCTGGTCAGTGACGGTTCGGGCCAACTGGCGCGTCATTTTTCGTTTTCAAGGCGCTGATGCGTTTGATATTGAACTGATTGATTACCATTAGGTGACGAAAGGAAAGACACCATGCCCATGAAAAACCCACCCCATCCCGGACGCAGCATACGAACCGCTTGCCTTGAACCCTTGGGCCTGTCTGTGACGGAAGGGGCAAAGGTCCTTGGCGTCACCCGGCAGGCACTCAACAACGTGGTGAACGGCAAGGCTGCAATCAGCCCGGAGATGGCGATCCGGCTCGCTAAGGCTTTCGGCAGCGCGGCGGAAACATGGCTGCGTATGCAGCTTGCCTACGACCTGGCAGCCGCCCGCAAGGACGAAAGCAAGATCAAGGTTCGGCGGCAGTACCTCGAAGAACTCCACGCCCATTAGACAATGCCATTAGGCTCGCCAGCTACAACCCGTGAATTCATGTCCGTGGGCTTTTCTCATGTACAGTCCAGAAGGAGACAGTGCTTATGATGCATGCCAGTGGAACGTTTGAGGTGAAGTTAGTTCCTCAGAAGCCGGACAACAAGGAAGCCGAGAGCGCCAACCTCGGCAGGATGTCGATTGACAAGAAATTTTCCGGCGATCTTGAAGCGACGAGCAAGGGCGAGATGCTGACCGCCATGACCGAGGTCAAGGGCTCGGCTGGCTACGTTGCCATTGAGCGAGTGAACGGAACATTGCATGGCCGCAGCGGTACCTTTGTACTTCAGCATAGTGGCACGATGACACGCGGTGCACCGGAACTGAGCCTCACTGTGGTCCCGGACTCCGGCACGGGTCAATTGGTGGGACTCGCGGGCAAGATGACGATTAAGATCGAAGAGGGAAAGCATTTCTACGAGTTCGACTACAGGCTTCCTGAAACTCACTGAAAATCGGAGATGGCATGAGTTGGGCAAACGAGCTGGGTCAAGAAATTTCTGGCAGGGTTTTGACCGATGACGCTGCGCGCGACGCGGTGGCGACCGACTTTGGCCGCATCGTGGTGCGCAAGCCGCAGGTGGTGGTGTGCCCGGCGTCGGCGCAAGACGTGGCGCGGGTGATCAAGTTCGCGGCGCGCAATTCTCTCTCGGTGGCAACGCGTGGCGGTGGGCACTCGCAAACCGGGCAGTCGCTTTCCGACCAGATCGTGCTGGACATGACCTCGCTCAACCAG
>Ga0182027_10010239_pt1 | contig 13358 bp, 10 predicted proteins | sample 712E1DmetaG_FD_121300 | JGI IMG/M metagenome (GOLD analysis project Ga0182027, IMG submission 121300) | Permafrost microbial communities from Stordalen Mire, Sweden - 712E1D metaG (Illumina Assembly) | ecosystem: Environmental > Terrestrial > Soil > Wetlands > Permafrost | place: Sweden...
ATGCTTACGGCCCATCACCCGTACCGATCATGTCTCATTGGGCGATGGTTGCACGTGCGTTTGCCGACTCGTTCTCCGGGGGGTCCAACCGATATCCGAACGTCCAGACGCCGCCTTTGTAGTTCTGGGCCGACGGGTGCGACCGGAGGAGTGCACGGACGGCGTTCACGCCGGGACGCGACTCCGGGTCGAGTCGCTCCCAAAGCTTCTGCGCCGATGCAGCTCCATCGATGAGCGCCAGTTCACGGAGAACGATCTGTTCTGGCGTGCGCGGTCCCGATGGGAGAACCAGTCTCTTGTTCAACGTCGTCCTGGCCAGAGTCACCTTTTCTTGGGCATCGCCGAGGCTCTTCAGATACCGATTGCCGACCTCTGCCGCCGTCTTGCGGATTACTGCTCGGGTCTCGCCATCCTGTCGCCGATAAGCCCACACCACGAGGAGAAGGATGATGCTGCCCAGTATCCAGGGTGAGACGCCGATTCGGTTTGCCACCCATCGGGTGCTCTTGGCGGCGCCCGTGACAGGCAGGGTCGGAAGCATCGTCATCGTCTGAAGCTGCACGGTGGCCCCGCCGAGTGCCGCCGCAGCCCGGACGACGACCACGTGGCGTAGTGAGTGGATGGCTCCCACTAGCGCCTCGAAGTCCTGGTCGTTCGTGAGCAGCACACATGGAGCTAGCAGCGAAGCTAGGCAGGCGGCCGGGCGGTCGGACGAGTCCCGAAGAGCCACCGCGGCAACACGCGGATCGGCGGATTCAGTTGGTAGCTCGATCAGGTTCAGCCAGTCGAGCCAGCACTGTCCCAGAAAGTCCTCGAGCACGGCGGGCGTGCTATCTAGCTGCGTGGCGAACTCAGCAAGTTTCTTGTCCACGAGTTCCTCGAAGGTTTCCTCGGCCATGAACAGGCGGATTTCGCCCTCCATCGCTGTCTGCAGCGACCGAGGGGCGCCACCGCACTTCAGCTGCGACTGGAACGCCGAGTAGAAGAACTCGGTGTCGACCACGCAGGGCACCGGCGATCGCAGCAGTCGAGCGGTGTCGAGCTTCAGCATGAGGTCGTTGATATCGATGCGCTCTAGCAACTCGGCGGCAGTTGGCGGTTGGGAGCCCGGCGCGGGCGCGAGGAGACATTGGATAGTTTCATCGATCGCTTCCTCACTCGCCTGGTTCATGTGGAGATCGTACCGGCGAGGTGTGGCACGAGCTGTGACCTGCGCAAATGGGAGTCACTCGTTTCGGGCCGCTTGCTGGATTGCCGAGAGGCAGTGCTAGCCACGTTCGGCCGACTGGAACCGGAGCTCCTGGCGGAAGTTCGGATAGAGGTCACCAGCCGAGGTCAGTCGCCTCGCCGAGGCCACTTCGGGACCGGGCTGCTCTTTGGCCGAGCCGAGAAGATCGATCACCTGGAGGGGAAGTTTCTCTCGGCACGACTCATACAGTTAGTCTGAAATACGATAAAAAACCTAGTAGACTTATCTTATCTCGAAGCCCCCGAAGAGCCCGCTGGACCACAGGCGGGGTGAAGTCATCGGCGCAAGAATCAAGGCATGGCGTACTGCGACGTTGGAAAACGGGCGAACGCTTCCGCAGACGAAGCTGGCTGCCAGAGCGAACGTCGATGCGACGACGATTCCACACCTCGAGCAGGGGAAGTCCGCCGATCCCGGCTTCTGCCTTGTTGCAAGGATCGCCAAGGTCCTTGGACAGTCCCTGGACGCGCTGGCAGACGAAGTGCTGGAGACTCAGTGAATCCCTTCGGTTTCACCGGGCAACGGGTCAGCGGCGTCGAGTACGTCGACCGAGTCTTCGACGCCTTCGTTGACCTCAACTGGTACGAAATCGATCGGCGGTCTCGGTTCGGAACCCCGATCGTTGTGGACCGTTGCGTCCTTGAGTGTCTGTCGGGACTGCCACTTGACAATGCCGTTGGGCTCGATGCGCTCGGCCTCGATGTGATTGCTACCCTTCGGTCCCTGCCACCGGGCGTCGTGGATTTCATTTCTGGTGCCGTTGTGCGCCAGTGGAGTCCCGCGGTCTCACTCAACGGCGTTGTTGCGGAAGCCCCATCTCTCAAACTCGGCATCAACCAAGTTGGAATGCTTTCCGCGTTCGCCCCCAGAGGAGTCGTCGTGCAGTCGGCCGGCCATCCCCGCTCCCCGTCGCTCCGCTACGCCGAGGAACTTGGTATCGGCGTCGCTTACCAGAGCCCGAACGACGAGGAGGCTGCGGTTTTGCGCGCACCAGCGAAGAGAGCGGTGAGCGTCGGGACCGTTTATTGGAGGCTGTTAGAAGCGATCTTCGAACAAGCAGTTCATTCGGGGGTTGTGTTCAGGAGCCCAACGTCGGCCTAAAGGGCGTCGAACCAGTGTTGAATGCTCCTCGGGGTGTCGAAGTCGACGCCCGTGGTGCGACGCAGCAGTCGGAGTTCGTCAAGCTCGATTCGGCAGATGTTCTTCCACGCGTCTGACCGCGAAGACCCGCTCTGCATCATCGTTTGAGCGATTCCATACCACCCACAGACACTGTGCTCTCGAGATTCGGCTTGCCATGGAGCGTCGACGAAACGACCGAGATCGCGACCATCGCAGACGGGGCATGGGCACTTGAGCATGCCTAGGTGGTTGCGCGCGTGCTCGAACTTCGATCCTCGGAAGAAAGCGCCACCGGGCGTCCAGAGCGTCGACGGAGATTGGTCTCGTGAAGTCGAACCTCGCCTCGCCATGAAGGACGGCATGCAGTGTCTGGTAGCGGTTCCGACGCCGATGGCCGCACAGAGCGCCCCGAGGGACATCGCACCTATGCCGCTGAGGTCGACCCGCAGCATGAAGATGTTAGGGATAGACGTCACTACGTCCATGAGCCCTTCGACGGCATTGCACGAATTCAGCACGTCGTACCGGCCGCAGAGGACGAGTGCGATGGGGAAGCCGGCACCCCGTGCCTGATCGATCAACTGCTTACGGTCCGCGAGCGAGGTCAGCCACGATGAACCGATCGGCAATACGATAAAGACGGGAGCCTGATGATTCGCGGCAGCCGCATCCCGGCAGAATTCGACACCTTCGGCGATGACGGCTGCCAGAACTTGCGGGTCTCCAGTCGAGACGAAGCCAGAATCGCTGAGATAAGCGTGGACCTTCACCTGCTCCTGGATGGTTACCGAATCACGCTGTCCACCCAAGGTCTGGACGACGACGTTCGCCGGACCCTCCCGCTTCTCGTACGCAGCAGGGTCAAGAAGGACGGGCCCGGAGTAACCCTTCTCCCGCGCTTGTGCGAGCACGGCTCGATCTCGCTGAGTGAAGATGATGCCGTCCGCGCGCCCAGCCAGATCCACGCAGTCCAACCCCGCGCAGTTTCGACTCGCGTAGACGAACAGCTGGTCGGTGAGGGTACCAAGACCTGTTGATAACAGTGTGTCAATAGACATTCGCCATTAATGATACTTAGCACGAAACCAAGACTGGTGGATCCTCAGTCGCGAATCTCGTACGAGCGCGGTAGCCAGCCCGGCGAGTGGAACGGCTGCTGCCCCGAACGCGACCGATATACCGTCGGCCGTTCCGTGTTATCACCACATGGCTGACTGTTTCGCGACGCTCCTCAGTCGGCCGCGGCGGAGGAGATCCATTGCTGGGTCGGTGCCCGGCCTTCGCAGAGGTCTCGGATTGGCTTCAGGAGCAGCTGCGCCCTCGCGTCCAAGAACCGCTCGTAATCCGCACGGATCGCTGCACCGAGGGTCTCGACATCCTCGATGTCGTCCCAGCCCGCCTGGGCGAGCTCCTCGAACGGTACGACGTGTGACGCCAGCCGGTCACGTAGTGCCTGCTCACCAAGCGCCGCGGCGTCGACTCGCTCGCGGAGGTAACGCAATGGCGACTTCGCAGCGATCTTCCTATTCGTCCGCCACGTAATGAGAACGCAGTTGAGAGCGCGGAAACTGTCCACTTGAGGAACGGAGCCGTCCGTGGTCAGAACCGAATGTGGGAAGAGGTGGTGGTACTCGCGAGTGCGGACGGTCGCCTGGTTGACGGTGCCGTCGTCGGCCAGGTCGCGAGCCCCTGCCCGAAGCGAGATCGCAAGGATGCCGCGAGCGAGGATCTCTCGGTTACGCGGCCACCCCGCTGCTCGAAGTTCAGCGGCGTCGGGTAGGGGATAGGCGCTCTCGTCGAAGATCGGGATCTTCTCTGTGCTTCCGGTAGCGAGTCCTTCGCGCAAGCCTCGAAAGTCCTGAAGTGAACGGGTACCCACGGTTTGTTCGTAGCGCTGGGTGAGAAACGCTCGCCACAAGTACGCGCGTGCGAGAGTCCTCGCATTTCCCTGTGCATCCGGGTCCTGGGGCATCTCACCGTGCAGGGCGGCAATGATCGGCAGGACCGCGACCGTCGGCAGGCGTTCTGCGTCGAATACCCGCTCCTCTTCGAGCATCCCTACCGCCCAGGCGATGCCGTCCACGACACGGTCCCAGTCCTGCTCCAACTTCGCTAGGTCAAGACGCTGGTAGCTCGCTTGCGTCGGTGTGCGGTCCTCGTGAAGTGCCCCCACGTCAAGCACCCAGGTACCAAGGTCTCGGTATCGCTCGGCGTGAGGTACTCGTAGCTGCAGCATCGAGACGAGGTCGTGGAGCGACTGCCCGGTCGCCTCCTCCAGTTGGGCGACGACGATGTCAAAGGCGCTCAGCCTTACCGAGGACGTGTTCATCTTGATGAACACGTCCAGCGCGACATCTCTTCGAGTCGCGACCGGCAGCGAGAGGTAGGGGATGTTGTAGGCGGCGACCACCTCCCGAAGTTCGCGGATCGCTCGCTCGAGCTGTCGGCTCTGTTCGACGTCGGCCGCGGCACTGTCGCACCAGTGCTCAATCTCCGTACCGAGGTCTCCGGGGCGCAGGAGGCGGAGCGGGATGAGATCATGGCCGTGAACTCCGCTTGGGGTGTCTGCCCAGACTGGATAGCGCATGCCTTTGCGCATCCAGCGCGACTGTGCGACTACGCGGGGGACAGTGTGACCTTCGTTGTCCTCGTCCTCCGCGATCCGGACGAAGTAGGTTCGGTCGGGATAGTCGTCGTTGAGGCTCCGCCAGAGACCGGTGAGCCGCTGCTGGCCGTCGAGCAGGTGCTCCGTGCAGCGTTCAACAGCCGTCGGAGCTCCGACCATCGTGCGGCTGATGAAAGGCTCGGACTCGCCGACCTCGAGGATCAGGGTGGCACCAGCAGGAAGCCCTCGGAGGACGGTCTCGAGCAGGCTGGACACCTCGCCATGGGTCCAGGCTTCGAAGCGCTGGAAACGTGGCAGCTTGATCTGGCCGGTCCGAATACGAGTGAACCAGTCCGGCAGCATCCGATTTCGTGCGTCCACCTCTGCGACTCCCTTCGTAGCTCCATCGCGGCGTTCGTGTGGGGCGGCTGCGGGCGACATACACGCTAGATGGTCAGCCCTATCGGGAGTGGCTGGTCTACGGGGTCCCTCTGCCGATCAACCGGGGTGCGCGTGCTGCCGAGCGGATAAGGCCGTCAGGTTGGGTGACACGTGGCGAGGCGGTGCGGACCCATCCCCGCGAGCCGCAACTGGCCGACGTAAGGTTCGCCAGTGGCGCTAGAGGCTCTCGCGGGCAGTGCGATCGATGGCGCCCCGACGGCGTAGGGAATACCTCCAGCTTCTTGATGCGGCGAAGGCCGCCGTTGAGCTAGCTGTCGACTGTTTCAACCGAGTGCGGAATCCCTACCGAGACGAGAGCACCCTCATTCTCCTTACCAACGCTTGGGAACTTCTGGCAAAGGCTGCCCTGGTGCAGAAGCACCAGTCGATTCAGCGAGGTCAGCGCGGTGAGACCATTGGTCCCGAGACCGCGGTCGCTCGTCTGAAGGATCAAAGGCTGATTGTCGCCAATCAAGCGGACACGATCCAACAGATCATCTCCTTACGCCACGCTGCGGTGCACCATGTGTTGCCCCCAGTTCCGGAAGAAATCATGCATCATCTCTTGTTCTACGGCTGCAAGTTCTTCCGGGAGACTGTAGAAAAGTTGTTTCCTGCCCATGCTAAGGACCTTCCCGGAAACTTCCTGTCCTTGTCCTTTGCCGAATTGACGACTTACGCCGACAAGGTGCAGCGAGCGGTTGCTCGGGCACGCCGTAGTGCGACGGACCGCCGACTTGTCTGGTTACTTGAGCGAGGCATCGCCTTCGACGGCAGTTCTTACCTGACCGAAAAGCAGGTCGAGGCCAAGTACCGTGGCAAGAGGAAGATAATGCCGTATTTGTGTTTGAGTGACTTTGTCCGAACGGCCGACATGGTACGTATAGTCCCGGTGGAGGCTCCAAAGAACTTCACAGCTGACATCACTTTTAGGAAGGGCAGCGCTAGTGATGCATCATTGCCTATAGTTGTGAAAAGGACTGAACTCGAGATTGACTATCCGTACCTTACGGGAGAACTCGCAGCTCTGATAGGCAAGAACCAGAATTGGACCGCCAAAGCTGCGGTGATACTGCAGTTGAAGGGCGATCCGAAATACCATCAGAAGATCAGGGCATCGACAACCGGCTATGTGCAGCGCTACTCCGATGCCGCCCGGCAGAAGCTGCAATCTCACCTGGCGCAGTATCCGAACTTCAATCCGTATGCCCGCGGCTGAGTTGTCTACGGGCGGACTTGGCAGCACTTCCCGAACCCAGAGACGGGGGCGGAGTCCACGCCCACACACACAGCAACACTGGATTCACCTTTCGAGCAAGGCGCGGGCACGAACCGGAGCGCAGTCTGATCGGCGGTTCCCTTCAGGACCGTGACGAGCGCAGTTGCGAGGTCTCCTCGTTCCAGCGCACGCTCGTAGCGAGGCACCCACGCTCGCTGGGTCATCGTCTCGGTCTCGAGCGGTGGCTCGTAGAGCGCGAGCTTGGTGATGCTTCGGATTCGGAGAGCTGCCTCAAGAGCGATCACCGCACCGGAGCTCAGCCCGAAGACGTAGCGAGCGCCCGTCTCGCTCAACAGCGCCTCGAGATCCTCCACCTCATCGTCGAGACCGTGGTCCTTGCTGTACGGGCCGCTCATGGCGCGGCCACGACGGTCCGGGACATAGAGCGTGAACTGGTCCGCCATCGCGCGGGCCAGCGTGAGGAAGTTCTGGGAGCTCTGTCCGGCACCATGCAACAGCACGACGCCTGGCCCGCTGCCGAGCTGGCGGTAGCCGATGACGGTGCCGTCGCGCGAGGTCAGCGTCCCCGTCGTGGGGTCCGGCGAGGGTGCGCTCACGAATCGGTCACCGAGGTGATCAGACACGTTGCGCCGTCGGTCGCCTGGATGCCTCAGGTTTCACGGGTACGTCCCTGGTGTTGGTCTTCGACCGCTTCTTGATCCAAGCTTGGCCAAGTTTGCGGGTAAGCCGCGTGATACACGCTAGGACTAATGTTCCTACCGAGGCTGGTGAGGTTAATGAGGGCCAGGTTCTGATGGCAGACAAGAGCACGATCGAATGGACTGAGTCGACGTGGAATCCGACGACGGGCTGCGATAGGACGTCACCGGGTTGTGACCACTGCTACGCGCTCACGCTCTCAAAGCGGCTGAAGGCTATGGGTCAGTCGAAGTACCAGCGAGACGGGGATCCACGTACGAGCGGACCCGGCTTCGGCCTAACGTTGCATCCCGACGCCCTCGACCTCCCCCACGCGTGGGTGACGCCCCGGACGATCTTTGTGAACTCGATGTCCGACCTCTTCCACGAAGACGTGCCCGTCGAGTTCATCAGCAGAGTTCTTGCCGTCGCCGCCGATACTCCTCAGCACACGTACCAGATCTTGACGAAGCGTTCTCGGCGGCTGAGGGACATATCAGTCAAGCTCGAGTGGCCCCCAAACGTCTGGATGGGCGTCAGCATCGAGAATGATCGCTACACGTTTCGCGCCCGCCATCTCCGTGAAGTCCATGCGGCTGTGCGCTTTCTCTCACTGGAGCCCTTGCTAAGTTCGCTTCCGAGTCTCGAACTCCACGGCATCGACTGGGTGATTGCGGGAGGTGAGAGCGGACCCAGAGCCCGGCCACTGGATGAAGAATGGGTCCGCGATGTCCGGGACCGGTGCTTCGCAGCCGCGGTGCCCTTCTTCTTTAAGCAGTGGGGAGGTCGGACCCCCAAGGCGGGTGGTCGTCTGCTTGAAGGCCGCACCTGGGATCAAATGCCGGAGCTTGCACCAGCCTAATGACTGGGCGTGTGGCGCGCCGTCGGCACGACCGCGAAGTTCATGAGATCGCCCTTCGGGCGAAGCGTGATCAGGTCTTCGTCGTAGACGCGTTGGAGCGCCTTCCGCAGATGAGTCTGACGGGCCGCTCCCAGGGTCTCGCCGTAGACGTCTGTCAAACGGTCGAAGACCCTGAACCTCGTACCTTGACGAACAAGATCCCGGAGATTCGCCACGATCACGTCGTGCCACTCGTCCTCTGGTCCCCATAGCTGGGGAGTCAGCGCCAAGCCCGGTTCCACCTCCTGACGGAAGACACCGCGCGCCAGGCTCACCGACTCATTGAAAAACCAGATTCCTTGCTCATGCTGAGTAAGCAGCACCAGGTCATAGATGGTCTTGCCCCGCCAGGTATCGGATACCGGCACCTGAAAGTATGACCAGCCGCTGCCCGCTTCGTGCATTACACGTTGTAGATAGCCATCGCGAATCGCGGTCACGCGGTCGGCGACGAGCAACCGCGATCGCCAGATCTCCTGCCACCAGGTACCGCCCAGGTTGGTGTTGACTTCCGCGATCGTCGCCGCGGCCGCGGCCACCTGGATCGGGTTGGCGGATGAGAGTTTCAGCTTGCCAGCCGTTCGGTAGATCCCGGCATGTACGAAGTTGACCATCACTTCCGTGGACGGCCCTACTCGTCGCCCGGCTTTGCGCGTTGATCGAGTCATTAACCGGCCGACGAGTTGGTCGAAAGGCAGTCCGAGTCCGAACGGATCCAGGAAGGCGAAGAGCGGGGCATCGCTGACTTCGCCCAGTATTCTGTCGAGTTCCTCGCTGATGTCGCCATGGACAACGCGGGCGTGATCAGCCCCTGGTGCCCTGGCGACATTGTCCGCGAGCTTCTTGTACGTCCCTGTATCGCGTTCTACGAAGTAGCAACGAAGGTCCCGTACCGATGACAGCGCCTCTGCTGTCGCGAGAGCGAGGGCCGGCGATCCTGGGCTGCCGTCTTCATAGCTGCCCGCGCCAGCGAAGCCATCCAGGTAGGCCACCCTGCCGCCAGGTGAGAACCGACCAACCTTGCTGACGTAGATGGCGATGTACCGCTTGAGCAGCTCGTGCTTGAAGATCGCCGCGCCCTGCGGCTCTGAGAAGAAGCTGGCCATGTCCGGCTCCACAGTCGCCGCCGGGGGTGCTCCCCGGTGACCTCCCATCATTCTCGACCCGTGCTACCCCGCGGTGGATGCTCCGGGTGCCTAACTGAAGCTTGTGATGGCGGCACCGGCGGGAGCACCGACGTCGGCCCCGACTGTGACGTCTGCGTGAACGCAGCGTATGTAGACGGCGCACGGTCGTGCGCGGCACGCGGAGGTGTATCTTGTAGACAGGTGGGCTCGGGCATCGAGTCCCGATCAGCAGGAGTAGCGCATGCGGATCCTGGAATCCGTCTCGCCGACCCCGGAACAGCTCAGGATCCTTACCGATAGCGGGTCTGGCTTTCGTTTGATCCGTGGAGCGGCTGGCAGCGGCAAGACCACGACCGCTCTTCTTCGGCTCAAGCAGCTCTGCCGCTCTCGACTCTCCCGGCGAGAGCGCCTCGGGGTCGTCGATCCGGTGCGTGTCCTCGTGCTCACGTACAACACGACGCTCCAGGGCTACATCTCGGAATTGGCTCGCCGGCAGGTCGCCGGCAATCCGGGCCTCGTGCTAGACGTCCGGACGTTCAGCAAGTGGGCTGTCGGCATGGTCGGGCCGGTGAACATCCTCGACCACCGCCAGATCGACCTGCTTCTGCACGCGTCGGTGCGCCAGGTGGTAGGGCCAGGAGGACCCGTTGAGTACTTTGTACAGGAGGTCGAGTATGTCCTCTCGATGTTCGATCCGGAGGATCTGTCGAGCTACCTGACCCTCAAACGGGAGGGGCGGGGAAGCACTCCGCGGGTCGAACGACCGCTGCGTCAGCGCCTGCTCGACGAGGTTATCGCCCCCTACCAGAAGGTAAAGGCAGATCGTGGTGCGATGGACTGGAACGATCTCGCACTCGCGGCCAGGGACGCCTCAGGTCCCGAGTACAACGTCGTCATCATCGACGAGGCCCAGGACTTCTCGGCCAACCAGATTCGAGCCGTTCTCGCACATCTCGCGGAGGACGCCTCGGTGACCTTCGTCATCGACGCCGTACAGCGGATCTATCCGAGATTCTTCCGTTGGAACGAGGTAGGCATCGCCATCCGGCCGAACCAGATCTACCGGCTCACTCGCAACCACAGGAACACCAGACAGATCGCGGCGTTCGCGAGGCCGCTCGTCGAGGGGCTGCCACCCGAGGACGACGGGTCACTGCCAGACTTCTCCTCGTGCGAGGACGACGGCCCGATGCCTGTGGTCGTGCTCGGCAAGTACAACGAGCAGATCAAGTTCATGCTCGACCGACTGATCGAAACGATTGACCTCACAAGCGAGTCCGTTGCGGTCCTGCAACCGAGCGGAGGTGGCTGGTTCAACTACGCTCGGCGGGCGCTTCACGACCGTGGCATCCCGTTTTGCGAGTTGACGCGGCAGAGCGAGTGGCCGACCTCCTCGGAGAATGTCGCTATCTCGACGATTCACTCCGCTAAGGGTCTGGAGTTCGACCACGTGCTGCTGCCCGGGCTCAACCAGGAGCTAACGCCGCACGGACCTGAGGACGGTGATGGCTCCCTCGAGGGATGGCGGCGCCTCTTCGCCATGGGGGTCGGACGAGCCCGCCGCTCTGTGATGGTGGGGACCAAACCGGGAGAGCAATCGACGCTGATCGGAATGCTCTCGGCCGATACCTACGAGCTGGTGGACCTCTCGTGAGGATGACGAGCCCTGAGGCCCGACCTCGTACGCCGGAAGAGTGCTCCGTTCTCCCCTACAACCACTCGATCCTGGAAGCCGTATCTGCCCGTGGCATCACGGAGGTGCTGCACTTCACGCACACGCACAACCTCGTCGGCATCCTCGCCTCCTCCCTCAAGAGTCGGCTGCTCGTGAAGGACGACCCGTACGTGGTGCACGTACACGACCCGAATTGCACAGACCGATCCCGAGATCTCGAATGGGTCGGTTACGTGAGCCTCTCAATCAGTCGCATCAACGAGTGGATGCTGGGCTGCTCCCGTCGGTGGCACCGGCACCAAGACGTCGAGTGGGTCGTCCTCTCACTCGATCCAGAGATTCTCGCCCACCCCGGTGTGGTGTTCACGACCACGAACAACGCCTACCCGGTCTGCCTGAGGGCGGAGCGGCAGTTCGGCTTCGACCGTATCTTCGCTGAGGAAGTGGTGAGCCATCATCGAACGATCTGCCGCACTAGCGAGAACCTCGACGACCGTTGTCCGACCGACCGGTGGGCCGAGGTGCTATATCCGGGTGAGCTGAGTCTGGATCACCTGAGGAAGATCTACGTTGACAAGGAGGAGATGGTCGAGCATGTTGAGGGGATCCTCGCCGTGGTCGATCGAAATGCTCCCGTCGAGTACCAGCCGGAGGTGTTCAGATGACGTCTCGCCGCGCTCGACCCGATACCGCCCCGAAGTTGCCGCTGGACGGCTCGAGTCCCACGGCGGAGCGGGTCGTAGGCTCCTCCGTCTGGGCGGCCTACGGGGACGCCCTCGGCTTCATAAGTGAGCTGACCGACGAAGCCGGCTTGCTCCGTCGGACTCAGGGCGTGCCTTTGGTCGAGCCGGTGTCCTGGCAGCGGCGCATCGGCGGTCGCCAAGGTGTGAACGTCGTGCTCCCCGCCGGGTGCTACTCGGACGACACTCAGCTGCGTCTCAGCACCGCACGTGCGATCGGTCCGAACGGCTTCGATGTTGAGGCTTTCGCAAAGGTGGAACTCACCGTGTGGCCGTCATACGCTCTCGGCGGCGGAAGAGGAACAAAGGCGGCCGCTACAAGCCTTGCAAAGGACCAGATTGCCTGGTACGCCAACACCTTCAAGGGATGGACAGACTGCGGAGGAAATGGCGCTGCGATGCGAATCCAACCGCACGTTTGGTCCTCACGCGAGCTCGACGATCCGACTGGCTACCTCCGCGACGTTGTCAGAAACACGATCTGCACGCACGGTAGCCCGATTGGCATCCTCGGCGCAGTGCTGCACGCCCTTGCGTTGGCACATGCCACTTCCACGGGAGAGGTGCCTACTCCGCCTGAGATGCTCCGTCGAATCGACGAGGCTGCTTGCGTGCCCGATCTGATGCGGAAGGATCCCGAAGTCGGGGAGTACTGGTTGGGCCTGTGGGAGCGAGCGACCGGCCGCTCCTTCGAGGAAGCGTGGATCGCCTGTGTGAGTGACGCCCGAGATGTGGTCCAAGTTGCAGTCGAGTCGGGGGGATCGAAATGTGGGGGATACCGGTCGATGTTGGATCGTCTCGGCCTCTTCCATCCGTCGACGCGAGGCAGCGGGATACTCACGGCGCTGGCCGCGGTCGCGTTACTGTGGTTCGAGTCCCGGCCGCGCGAGGCTGTCATAGCGGCGGCAACGGCGATCGGATCGGACACGGACACAATCGGGACTATGGCTGGCGCCATCGCTGGCGCCTGTGCCTCGGAGCTGCCACCCATCGAAGTTCTGGACCTCCCGATGCTCGAACGAGAGGCGACCCGCCTGGCAGCATTGGCCGCTGGACCAGGCGATCGAGGTCACCGCTATCCCGACTTGCTCCACTGGTCGCCACCTCGAACGCAATCCGACGCGCTTGTCCAGGGCGATGGAGGTCTGGAGGTGGTCGGGCTCGGACCCGCCTCGGCGGCCAGCGGCGGCTCGGTCCTCGGGACGCAGAAGGAGTTCCTCTGGCAGTGGGTGAACTTGGACCTGGGTCAGAGCTTGCTCATCAAGCGCCGTAAGGAGCTGGAGAGGGTCCACCGGCAGACCTTGTCCATAGGCGATACTGAGGACCGCACCCATCGATCCCTCGTTACTGGAGAGACGAATCTGACCCTTCTGGACCGCACCGATCGCGCAGCGGACACAATGATCAGCGCCAACAGGCCTCGTGAGGACGTGCCTGCTGCTTTGAAGCCGCTCGATCGAGGTGTCAAGCTGGAGGACGTGTTGGCTTGGCTGGATGAGTCCAAGCTCCAGAATGACGCATCCCTGGGATACGTTTTGCGCCGGGTAGCGCGGGATGGTACTCCCGATCAACTGGCTCTC
>Ga0182027_10010240_pt1 | contig 13358 bp, 10 predicted proteins | sample 712E1DmetaG_FD_121300 | JGI IMG/M metagenome (GOLD analysis project Ga0182027, IMG submission 121300) | Permafrost microbial communities from Stordalen Mire, Sweden - 712E1D metaG (Illumina Assembly) | ecosystem: Environmental > Terrestrial > Soil > Wetlands > Permafrost | place: Sweden...
AATAAATTTTAGTACTTTATGATAAAAGTTAAAAAAGAAGGTGTTTTACTCAATAAAACCGATCTCGAATTTGAAAATAGAGGAGTACTAAATCCCGCTGTAATTCGCGAAGGCGACAAAATTCATCTTTTCTACAGAGCAGTGCAGCAAGGTGGTCATTCGACAATTGGCTATTGCCGCCTGGATGGTCCTTTGTCGATTGCTGAACGGTATGAAAAACCTGTCATAGTTCCTGAATTCGACTATGAATCGAATGGCGTTGAAGACCCCCGCATTGTAAAAATCGATGACTTATACTATCTGACATATACTGCTTATAATGGATTTAATGCGCAAGGAGCTTTGGCTGTTTCAGCTGACCTGAAAAAATTTGAAAAGTGCGGTATAATTGTACCACTCTTTAGTTATGTAGATTTCATATATTTTCTTGAAAAGGGAGAAAGAGTTAATGATAAATATTACCGTAATCACAAATTTTATTATCATCAAAAAGACATTGCCCTTAATAAAAAAATATTGCTTTGGGATAAGGATATCGTTTTTTTTCCAAAAAGAATTAAGGGCAAGTTGTGTTTCTTACATCGTATCAGGCCGGGAATTCAAATTGTCTTTGTAAATAACATCAAGGATCTTACTAAAAAATTTTGGGAAAAATATTTTATTGGATTCAAGGAGCATATTGTAATGGACCCATCCATTAATAAGCATGAATCAAAATGTATAGGTGGTGGATGTCCGCCAATCGAAACAGAACATGGATGGTTATTGATATACCACGGAATAGAAGAAACTGATAGAGGATTTGAGTATTCTGCATGTGCAGCTTTGCTTAACCTTGATGATCCTACAAAAGAAATAGCCCGGCTGCCTTATCCATTATTTTCACCCGAACATGATTGGGAATTATACGGGGAAGTCAACAATGTTGTTTTCCCAACAGGAACAGCAATTTTTGATGATACTCTTTATATTTATTACGGTGCAGCCGATGACCAAATAGCTTGTGCTTCGCTGAGTTTGTCGGCCTTGGTTAAAGAGTTGTTACTTTATCCGGCAACAAAAATTTAAAAGAAAAGAGATGAAATCATTTAAAGAGCACATTGGAAGAAGCAAAAAAATGGGTTAGTGAAAATTAATTCCCATTAAGTCTGAAATTGGCTTTTGAATATTAACTGGTATGAAAAAGAAGAAGGAAATATTGCACGAGCTTTACATAGAGTTGGTCAAGCTGCAAAAGGAGATTATATCTTCAAACCTCAAATTGCTTGTAATCCTTGAAGGAAGAGATGCAGCCGGTAAAGACGGAACTATAAAAAGAATTATCAAACACTTGAGTCCCCGCGAATCAAGAGTTGTAGCATTGAACAAACCATCCGACAGGCAGCAGATTCAATGGTATTTCCAGCGTTACGCTGTTCATTTGCCTATGTCAGGTGAATTTGTACTACTGAACCGAAGCTGGTATAACCGCGCGGGTGTTGAAAAAGTGATGGGCTTCTGCACAGAGAAGGAATACAAATCATTTTTTACGGAAGTCGAATTGTTTGAGAAGATGCTCGTGGATGCAGGCTTCATCATTCTGAAATATTATCTTGATATCAGTCAGGAGGAACAACAAAAAAGGTTGAAGGACCGCGAGACAGATCCACTAAAACAGTGGAAAATAAGTCCTATTGATAAAGAGGCAAGCAGGTTTTGGAAAGATTATTCTGAAGCCCGGGATGAGATGTTGCTGAGAACAAATTTCAAATATTCTCCATGGTATGTGGTGACAGCAGATAAGAAAAAAACGACTCATATTGCTCTCATTACCCATCTTCTAAAGCAGTTGGAATACCACAAAAAGGATAATGACTTATTATCAAATGATTATGAATTGGTTTATCCAGCTACACAAGAAAACATTAAAGATAAGCTTTTCTGATTTAGTATTTAAAATCGCATGAAATCGCCATGAATTCATTAAGTTTAAAATGGAGACCGTTCTAAAATATAAAAACAATCTTTTAAATCAGGTATCTTAACTTTTAAAGGATTAGGGTCAAAAAGTTAGCACAATCATGCAAGCTGCTCCCGACGCTTCGGGACCAGATGCTTATTGAATAAACCATTTGAAAGCTGTTTGCAAAATTTACCCACACGAAAAGTCATAGAGCCACTTTATTCAACTACAGAAAAAGGATTAATTCACCTGATGTGTTCCGTCGGGAAGAAATTTTACAGTTGGCTGAACCTTGCTCTTTTCAAATAAATCATAGCTCTTTTTGAGATCGGCCCATAAGCTGATTTTATCCTTGCTCTTACGATATTCGGATTGTAATGATGAATATTTGGCATTGTTCAGTTTAGCAGGGAATATTGTCATTCCAATTTCTTCCTGTCCGCTGTTGTAAGCCTCAATGCAATAAACAAACAGTTCCTTGATCTTGTCATTTGTAATTGGCATACAACCCGATGAGAGACAAGCCCCATGAATAAATATTTCATTTCCCAGGTGGCGGCGCACACCCCTGATGCTATCGGAAGCATTCGGATAATTGATCTGCATTGATAAATAGTACCGGCTGTAAGGATTCAGATTCGAAATATGGTAAAATCCTTCGGGAACCTGTAAATCATGTGAACGCCTTTTCGGCCCGTCATCGCCCGAGAGCTCACAAATGGCGAATTCCTTAATCAGCATAAATGCAGTGTCGGAACTATTTTTCGCCCATAACTCGATCTTTTTCTCGTTTTTGAAAGCGCGGAGGTAAATCCTTAAGCTGTCGCGCGAAATGGAGTGTTCGGCAAGGTTCTTATTAACTGTCTTCTCTTTATCGGCATAAGCTTCCCTTATTCTGGTAAAATTCAATTGTTTTTCCCTGAATGAAGGTGATGTCTTTCCCGGATTCAGGAACAATAAGGGGAAGAGGAGTATCAAAAGTCTCATGTGAAATTCTAATAATGTCGCGCAAAAATAGTTGAAAAACCCTCAAAAATGGCAAAATAGTTCTCTCAGATAGCGAGAGTTATTGATTTGGTAAAGATTCCAAGGTAAAAACTGTTTGAAATTCGTAATTATTGCTTTGAAATTCGTTATTAATCTCCTTAAAAATCAGGTTCTTTTGCAGAATACAAAATGTAAACATTCAAACAGATGAATAATAATCGAATTTGGTTATTTAAAGATACAAATGGAACAACTTTCCCAAAGGCAGGAAAGCTTTGCAGGAAAGTATCTCTATTACTGATTCTTTCAACTTTCACTCTCCTCTCCTTTTCACAAAATAGAGAAAGTACAAAGGTTGCCAGTCATTTTGATGGCACTGTTACAGTTACGAATAACGGAATTTCGTTTATACCGACTTTTTCACTGGGGAAACCGGCGGTGATATTTGATCTTTCGATGGGTAGAAGGCTTAGTTTTGATCCCCAATTCCGATTTTCTCTCGAAGGGAAACCCTGGTCTTTTCTTTTCTGGTGGCGGTATAAATTAGTGAAATCCGATAAGTTTTCAATGAATCTTGGAAGTCATCTTGGCCTTGCTTTTAATACCACAACAGAAATTATTAATGGCACTACAAGAGAAATTACAACAGCAAAACGTTACCTGGCTGGCGAATTGGTTCCAAATTATTTTCTTACAAAAGATATTAGTATTGGATTGTATTACCTCTATTCGAGGGGTATTGACAATGGAACAACACGAAATACACATTTTCTTACTTTGAATACCAGCTTTTCAAACATCCCGCTTACCCGACAATTTTATATGAAGTTTATGCCACAGGTTTATTACTTAAAAATGGATCAATATGATGGATTCTACTTTACCTCTGCTTTGACATTGGCAAACCGGAAAATTCCACTTTCGATCTCTTCAGTATTTAATAAAATCATTCAGACCAATATAACTGCAAGTAAAAACTTTGTCTGGAATTTAAGCCTGATCTACTCTTTCACTAAAAAATATGTCTGACGAAAACAAACCCATAAAATTAGTAAGTTTGTGGGAGATGAATAAAATTGAAACCATAGAAGAATTTTATCAGCGGAAATTCGATTGGATTCCCGATAATATCCGCAATGAAATCGGGCATTTCAATGTATTTCAGCACGAACCCATTGAACCCGGAAAGACAAAGACACTACCCTATAAAAGAAGGGACTTTTATAAAATAATGCTGGTGATTGGCAATATCAACATGAACTATGCTGACAGCGTTATTTCTGTAAAAAAGCAGGCCTTGTTTTTCTCTAATCCGCAGATTCCTTATAATTGCGAAAACCTGGAAAAAATAGAGGACGGTTATTATTGCATCTTCAATCAGCACTTCTTTCATAAGTTTGGCGATTTAAATCAATATTCGGTCTTCCAGCCCGGTGGAAATCATGTATTCGAATTGTCGGATGAACAAGTAAAACAAATTACGGTTATTTACAAAAAGATGTTCGAAGAAATCAATTCCGATTATATTCATAAATATGATGTATTGCGGAACCTGGTTTTTGAGCTCTTGCATTTTGGAATGAAAATTCAACCTGCAACAAAATCTGAAAAACAACACCTTAATGTTTCCCAACGGATTTCAACCTTGTTTTTAGAATTGCTCGAACGTCAATTCCCTATTGATGAAAATCATCAAACATTTGGTCTGCGTTCTGCATCCGATTTTTCCCATCAATTGAACGTTCATGTGAATCACCTGAACAGGGCGATAAAGGAAACAACCGAGAAAACGACCTCACAAATCATCGGCGAACGCATTTTGCAGGAATCAAAAATTCTGCTGAAACACAGCGTCTGGACAGTATCAGAAATTGCTTATGCGCTGGGGTTTACCGAAGTTACCCATTTCAATAACTTCTTCAAGAAACATGTTCAGTTAAGTCCATTAAAATTCAGAAATATTTAATATGAAAAGAAAGTTATTTATTGTAGTGGTTTTCTTATTTATAGGCATAGCGAATGTCTGTGCACAAGACTGGCCTCAGTATCTTGGGCCTCATGGAAATAGCATTTCAGACCAGAAAGGCATTTTACGCGCCTGGCCTCAGAGTGGGCCGGAAGTTCTGTGGATGGTAAATTTAGGTATCGGTTATGGAGGACCTGTTGTTAAAAACGGAAAGGTCTACTTACTCGACAGAGATGACAAGGTGGGCGATAACCTGAGGTGTTTTGACCTTTCCAGTGGGAAGGAGCGCTGGAATTTTAGTTACGAAGCTCCCGGTTCCGTTATGTTTCCCGGTTCCCGAAGCGTACCGGTTGTCGACGGCAATCATGTTTATTCATGCGGTCCCAATGGCGACCTTTATTGCATCGACATTAACACACACAAACCAGTGTGGAATAAAAATGTCTGGAAGGATTTTGGTGGTGAAGAAATTCCAAGATGGGCAATTACCCAGTGCCCTTTGATATACGGCGATTTGTTGATTGTGGCTTCACAGGCTCCACAGGCGGGTGTTGTAGCTTATGAAAAGCTTACCGGCAATGTGAAATGGAAAACACCTGCTATCGGGCCAGTCGGATATGTAAGTCCGGCAATGGTAAAAATTGCCGGAGAGGACCATTTAGTAATGATTAGCGCAACTGACAGAAAAACTGAAAGCGGAGGCAAAGTCGTTGGAATTGATCCGCTAACCGGGAAAATCCTCTGGGAATATACGAACTGGCAATGTGCGATTCCAACACCGGGCGCATTTGATGCCGGCGAGGGAAAAGTTCTTATTATTGGAGGATACCAGGCCGGTGCGGCGATGATAAAAGTAGAGAAGAAAGCAGATGGTAGCTATAGTATTACCGAACTATATAAAACCATTGAATTTGGCGAACATACAAAGCCACCGTTATTTTATAATGGTTATTTTTATGCGCAGTACTCAACCAATGAGCGGCGTGATGGCCTTGTATGTATGAGTATGGATGGTAAGATCATGTGGAAAACAAAAAAAGATCCCGATTTTAATAAAGGGAGTATGATTCTGGCCGATGGTCTGATCCTGGCTACCGACGGAGCTAAAAAATTGTATCTCATTGAACCTGATTCAAACGCATTCAAACCAATTGCATCAACAGAATTACTAAATGAGGCTGGAACAAGCAGTGATCCCATGGCTTCAAGAATTGGAGGATCAACTCAAAACTGGGCGCCGATAGCGCTTGCTGATGGTAAATTGTTAATCAGGGATCAAAGCCGGATGATATGTGTTAAAGTGGTGGAATAAAGTATTGATCTTTAACTTTTCTGCATTACCGTCATTATTTCCGCAAAAAGGTGATGCTGATTTTCTTCTTGAAAGATTATCCGATATACCAATTATTCAATTATGATATCTTTGCTAAATCGAATATCCCGCGAAGAAGAACCGGCGTGTACTATGTATTGCCCTTTTTCTAAAGTCCATCTTGAAGCCTCTTCACTCCAATAACTAAAGTCATGAACTGGAATTTTAAATGTCAGATTCGCGGTTTCCCCGGGCATCAGATTTGGTGTTTTGGCAAAAGCCTTTAACTCCTGAACCGGTCTGTCAATTTTCGAATCCGTCTTTGAGGAATAGATCTGTACAACTTCTTTCCCTTTTTTATCACCCGAATTGGTAACCGTGATGTCTACCTTCATCGTATCATTCACTACAGCAATAGCCATATCGGTAAACTTAAATTGGGTGTACGATAATCCATATCCAAACGGATAGGATACCTCAATTTTGGCTTTGTCAAAGTGGCGGTATCCCACATAAATACCTTCTTCATAGATCGTATAGTCATGATTCCGAATCTGGTCCTTCTCAGGTTCTGTTCCTGAAATACCAAATACTTCGAATATTCCCATGGGTTTGCCATCCAATGGGAAGTTGGCATTCGAGGCATGGTCATTCAAATGAATTGGGAAAGTCATTGGAAGTTTCCCACTCGGATTGATTTCGCCGCTAAGAATTTTCGCCACCGAGTTTCCGCCTTCCTGTCCACCCTGCCATGCAAGTACAATGGCATCAGGTAGGTTTTTCCAGGAAGCAGTTTCGATCACTCCTCCAATATTCAATACAACAATCACTTTTTTACCAGCCTCATGGAATGCCTTAGAGGTCACTTCTATTAATTTCTGTTCCGTAGAAGTCAGCAGAAAGTCATCTTTTTCTTTTCTGTCAGCGCCTTCTCCGCTGATTCTTCCAATGGTGATAATTCCAATATCGGCTGAACTTAAACTTTGAGCGATCTCTTCGGATGAAGGAATCCATTGCGGTGGATTATACATTTGAAATGTGGCTTTAATAATGCCTACAGGTTTTACAAAGTCCTTTGCATTTGCAACTTTATGCTCTTCAAAACTGTTTTCGATCACTTTGTTTATTTCATATCCTTTATTTTTCAAGCCTTCTTCCAGTGATACGGTATATGCTTCATTGACATCTCCGGAACCGGTTCCACCTGCTATAAAATCATATGAGGTAACTCCAAACAGTGCTATATTATTCTTATTTTGAAGAGGCAGGGTATTCTCATTTTTAAGTAGTACAATACCTTCTGAGGCTGATTGCTGTGCAATCTGTGCATGCGCTTTCAAATCCGGATTATTCTGAATTACATACCGCTGCATTTTTTTTGTTGACAAAATCAACTTCAGTATCCGTTTAACTGAAGTATCGATAAATGTCATTGGAAGATCCCCACTCTGCACAGCCTTTTTCAAAGCATCCCATTGGAACTTTGTACCCGGTTCCAGCAGGTCGTTACCTGCCTTTATTTGAGCCGGTGCAGTTTGGCCTCCAAACCAATCTGACATAACGAGACCTTTAAATCCCCAATCATCGCGCAAAATATCAGTCAGCAAGTATTTGCTTTCTGAAGTATAGGTTCCGTTTACTTTGTTGTAAGAGGACATAATGGTCCAAGGCTGCGATTTTTTCACTATAATTTCAAACCCTTTCAGGTATATTTCGCGAAGTGCCCGCTCTGAGATCCTTGCGTCATTCCTTGATCGGTTGGTTTCCTGGTTATTGGCAACAAAATGCTTCACAGAAGTACCCACTCCATTCGATTGTATTCCATTGACACAGGCAGCTCCAATCCATCCCGTAAGTACGGGATCTTCTGAATAATATTCAAAATTCCGCCCGCAAAGCGGGTTGCGGTGTATGTTCGCTCCGGGCCCTAGGATGACATCCAATCCATACTCAAGGCCTCATTACCCATAGCACTCCCAACTTCTTTAACAAGGTCGGTATTCCAGGTAGATGCAAGCATCGTACCGATCGGGAAAGCAGTACAGTAATAGGTTCTGGTTTCATTCTCTCGTGTTGGTTCAATTCTCAATCCTGCCGGACCATCTGATAAATAAACCGTTGGAATACCAAGCCGTGGCGTAGGAACAATGAGACCCACGGCACCCGCAATACCATTCTTGGGATCGCCATTGCCCATGGCGGAGGCAAGACCCGATCCCTTTAAAAGATGGATTTTTTCCTCTGTCGTCATCTGGGAGAGTAAATCCTGGGCTCGTTCCTCTATCGACCTCCGGTCGTCTTCATAAATATCAAGCTTGCCGTTCCCATTTCTATCCAGGAATTTATACCCATCGACTGTAAGTTCTTTGAGGTCGCGATTTTCAGCATAATCTTTTTCAAACTTGAGAAACTTGGACCCCACGTACAACCAGGCAACAAGTCCCGCAATAATTACGAATAACAATACTGACCCAATACTTATTAATGCAATTTTTAAACTTTTTTTCAATTCCGTATTTCGTTTAAGTTCTTAGATATTATATGATGCTAAAAATCAACTCGATAAATATCATTCTGGTTTATGGGTTACTTAATGACTATCTTTTCGAGGTAAAGTGATTTCACCGAATCATCAGTTCATGTTTCTCACCTATCTCCTTGCATTCTGATTCTCTATCAACAATTGCATAACCACAAAAGTAAGCATTTGGATTATTAGATTGAATATCTCAATCTAATTGTTTGATTTTCGTATCTTATCATTTGGTTTTAGTTATTTTTCAAACAATTTCTGATTGATATTTGTATCATTATTAAAAGCATATTATCATGGAAACAAAAATTCAAAAACGAAAACTAGGAAACAGCGGTCTTGAAGTTTCAGCAATAGGGCTCGGCTGCATGGGAATGAGTTTTGGCTACGGAACGATTGCCGATGAAAAGGAGATGATCGCTCTGATTCGGTCGGCCGTTGAAAGCGGCGTTACCTTTTTTGATACGGCCGAAGTTTATGGCCCTTACATTAATGAAAAACTGGTTGGGAAAGCTCTTGAGCCATTCAAAGGAAAAGTGGTGATTGCTACTAAATTCGGATTTAATTTTCAGGATGGTATTAATACTGGTTTAAACAGCCGCCCTGAAAATATCCGCAAGGTTGCTGAAGAATCATTAAAGCGGTTGAGGATTGATGCCATTGATCTTTTCTACCAGCATCGTGTTGACCCGAATGTACCGATCGAAGATGTTGCCGGAGCCGTAAAAGACCTTATTAAAGAAGGAAAAGTGAAACATTTCGGACTTTCGGAAGCCGGAGTACAAATTATCCGTCGGGCACATTCAGTGCAAACGGTTACGGCTTTGCAAAGCGAATATTCGTTGTGGTGGCGCGAACCCGAAGACGAAATCATCCCAACACTCGAAGAATTGGGGATTGGTTTTGTACCGTTTAGTCCATTGGGCAAAGGTTTCCTGACAGGGAAAATGGATCAAAACACCACATTCGATTCGAAAGATTTCCGCAGCACCGTTCCCCGCTTATCTCCCGAAAACCTTAAAGCAAATATGGCATTTGTCGATTTGCTGACAGCTGTTGCAAAGCGTAAAAATATTACACCTGCACAACTTGCGCTTGCGTGGATACTGGCTCAAAAACCATGGTTTGTCCCCATTCCTGGCACGACAAAATTGCATCGCTTAAACGAAAATCTCGGAGCTATAACTGTGCAACTTACCGCTGAAGAACTTCTGGAAATTAACACCGCTTCATCAAAAATTTCTGTTCAAGGTGACCGGTATTCGGGAGGTAGTGCAAAAATGATTAACCGGTAATTATAATAGATCTTCACCACATAGACACATAAAACACATAGAGAAAAGCAGAAAACAATAAAACTTTGTGACCTATGTGCCTATGTGGTTAAAATAAATATATACAAGAATGTTTTCCAAATAGTGACGCAATAATGCAATCCAATGAGATGGGGGAAAGGAATCTCTTTTAGATAAATTCAATGTCCTATTTATCTGAAAGGACGTTCTTTTGTACCAATTCAATGTCCATTAGTCTGAAGGAAGGCTCTTTTATACCGGAAGATGTTTCTTTTGATAAAATCGCTTTTCTGTTTCTGATAAAAAGAGGCATGAAATCTAAAACCTGATATTTTATTGAAAAAATTCAATCAGAATTAAGGGTAAATCATGTTTCGACTGTCTGAACAGGATTGTGATAAATTGTTTTGCATAATGCAAAATACTATCTTGCGCCCTTTATAATTATTAACTGCTGACTTATTGAATCATGCGATTTTTTTACTTAACGAGAAGTCCGAAAGGAATTTGTGTTGCGCTCACCCTCAGTCTTGGATTATTTTTATCTCCTTCATCATCATCGGCCGGAAATGTTTTAATTGGGGATACCATCAAAACAAATACTCCGCCAAAAGAGGTGCGCGTTTACTTTACAGAACGGTTAAGTACAGCTAAGCCGATAATTGATGGTAAATTGGATGATGCCTGTTGGAAGACGGGAACATGGGCCGGAGATTTCACCCAATTTACACCCAACGAAGGGGGTAAGCCATCGCAGCCAACATTTGTGAAGATTTTGTATGATGATAAAAATATTTATGTGGCTATAAAAGCAATGGATAGTGAACCCAAAAAGATTATTCGTAAAGCAGGTAGAAGAGATGAATTAATTGGCGATATGGTTGGAATAAATTTTGATAGTTATCACGATCATCGTACAGGTTTTGAGTTTGATATGAGTGCTGCCGGACAAAAGCTCGATTTAGTACTTACAAATCCCATGTTGTGGGACCTTAATTGGAACGCCGTATGGTATGGTAAAGTGGCCCAAACAGATTCATCATGGACAACGGAGATGGAGATCCCATTAAGCCAGCTTCGTTACAGCAATAAAGATGAACAAGTATGGGGAATGCATGTCTGGAGGTGGATTGATCGATTACAGGAGGAGAGTGATTGGGAAAAACAATCACTGACAGGCCCTGGCGTACTCTATCTCTTTGGTGAGCTAAAAGGTATAAAAGGGTTAAAAAAGTCACAACGCATAGAACTGATGCCCTATATGCTGGGAGAGTTGAAAACATTTCCCAAAGAACCGGGAAACCCATTTGCCAATACAGGTCACCGGTTTATGGGAAACATTGGTTTGGATGCCAAGATTGGAATCGGAAGTAATTTTACAGTAGATATGACCGTAAATCCAGACTTTGGACAAGTTGAGTCAGATCCTTCGGTGATGAACCTTACAGCTTATGAAACTTTTTATGAGGAGAAGCGCCCTTTCTTCCTCGAAGGGAAAAGCATCTTTAATTTTGATATGGATGATGCGAGTGTCTTTTACAGCCGACGCATCGGCCATTCCCCTTCGTTTCAACCATCATTAAATAACCAGGAATATATAAAGGCACCCGACAATACCACAATTTTAAGTGCCTTTAAATTCAGCGGTAAAACGGCAAAAGGATTATCGGTGGGCGTACTTCATAGTTTTACCGCCAACGAAAAGGCAACGATCAATTCCCCTTCGGGCAATCGCGAGGTAAGTGTTGAGCCATTTACAAGCTATACTGTTGCACGTATTCAGCAGGATATTAATCAGAGTAACACCATGATTGGCGGAATTTTTACTGCCACCAACCGGAATATCAATAATCCCGATCTTAATTTTCTGAATAAGGGGGCCTTTACCGGTGGTCTGGATCTGACCCATTTCTGGAAAGAGAAAGAATATTATCTCGAAGCAAAAGTCATCGGAAGTGATATCCAGGGCGATGTAAGGGCCATTCGCAATCTCCAGCTTTCATCGGCGCGTTATTACCAGCGTCCCGATGCCAACTCTTTAACTTATGACAGCACCTTAACCCGTCTTTCGGGATATGGTGGAAAGATAAAAATAGGGAAAGGGAGCAAAGGGTTATGGAAATATTCCACTGAGATAGGGTGGCGTTCTCCGGGATTGGACCTAAATGATATTGGCTATCTGCAATCAGCCGATTTGATTCGCCAAAAGAATATAATCTCCTATTTTATCAATAAGCCAAAATGGATTTTCCGGACTTATTCGATTGGCCTGGAGCAAGGCAATAACTGGGACTTTAATGGGTTATACCTTTCGTCGTACGAAAACATATCTATTTCGGCCGACTTTAAAAATAAATGGGGGATTTCGAATAATGTGAATTTCAGGAACCAAACCCTCGATAACCGGATTCTGCGCGGTGGTAATGCGATGTTGACCCCCGCGAACCGGACAGAGTCATTCTCGGCACATACTGACTATTCGAAGAAGGTTAATTTTAACCTTTCAACCACCGTTTCGATATCTGATGATCATGCGTACAATTTTAATGACTATTCGACCGGATTATCGGTACGTCCGGTCAATAACTTCCTTCTATCGATGAATGTCGACTATTCGACCAAAACAGATAAGTTACAATATGTCGATACACAGGTCTGGAATTCACAAAACAGGTATTTGTTGGGTCAGTTAAACCAGGAAACATTGGGTTTAACCTTTCGGATCGATTATAATATCACCCCCGAAATCTCCCTGCAATATTACGGAAGTCCCTATGCGACCCTTGGCAAATACAAGGATTTTAAAGTGATTACCAATGCGCGGGATCATAATTTCAATGACCGTTTTATGATCCTTAACCCCGCTCTTATAAATGGCGATACCTACCAGGTCGACGAGAATAATGATCATGTGGTCGATTACAGCTTTCACAAGCCCGACTTTAATTTTAATCAGTTCCGTTCGAACTTAGTTTTTCGTTGGGAATACAAACCCGGATCGCAAATCTATTTAGTATGGTCGAACGAACGAACCGATTGGTTAAATCCAGGGAACGAACCATTAAGCAGTGCAGCAAGTCGGTTGTCGAAAGCGGCTCCGTATAATATTTTTCTGATCAAGTTTAACTATTGGTTTTCGATTTGATGGAGTAAGTTAACAGAAATAACAGTCAATAATTTTTTGTAATTAAAAATTCACAGGATGGTTAAGAGAAACATTTTTTTCATGATTGTTTTGATGCTATTGGCCTTCTCAGCCGATAAACCGTATAAAGATGGCAATTACAGTGCGATGTCGAGGGGAGATTATACGGGTGAGCCCT
>Ga0182027_10010241_pt1 | contig 13358 bp, 8 predicted proteins | sample 712E1DmetaG_FD_121300 | JGI IMG/M metagenome (GOLD analysis project Ga0182027, IMG submission 121300) | Permafrost microbial communities from Stordalen Mire, Sweden - 712E1D metaG (Illumina Assembly) | ecosystem: Environmental > Terrestrial > Soil > Wetlands > Permafrost | place: Sweden...
TCCACTAAGGATTGGACCGATAAAGATTGTTTTTGCATTTTTGGGAAGTGGCAATACAATTGAGTATAATGTCCAATCTGAAGTTCCATGAATATTTCTTTGCATCATATTATCAAACTGTAATGTTCCATTAGCTCCATCTATACGTAACATTAAACCAATTCGTCCATTGTCAATATTCTGCAATTTCATATATCCTCTAAGTTCAATTTGATTTCCTTTATAAATTGCAGGGATTGCATACCCACAAGAACCAAAGGATTGGTCAATACTAGCTCCGATAAATTCTATCGATAAGGATGTTCTCCCTGAGTGTTTTTCAATTGTGTCAGAACTTAATTTATAGTCTGCGGTTCCCCATTTCATCCAATTATCAGGGAGTTGTCCTTTGTTTGAGATTTTTTCAAATCCAAAGTTGAAATCAGTTTTGTTTTCAGTTTGGCAGAATGCAAAATAGGAAAACAAACTCAAAGTGAAGATTAGTGCTGTTTTTTTCATACAATTATTAAGTTTGGAGATATTGCCAATATTTGTCGTATATGATTACATTTTATAGATAGGGTTTCATTGATATTAAAAAAGTACTCGTCTGCTGAAGGCAATTGACAGTCCGAGCTATAGCAAGTATTTTAAAATTATAATGATATAACCAATTCCTCTTTAAAGTTTATGAACCTTTCTCTTTGCAAAGTTGTCTGAAAGATTATCGTTGAGATAAAGCGTGTCCGGTTTAAATGTGCTTGTAAAATAAAGTATTTAACTCTAATTATGTCTTTAATGAATAAGAATCTGTTTAATGAGACAAGTAATTTGATACGGCTGTTGAAGCATCTTTTAAACTGTAACTTACCCCGGAAATCCTGATTAGAGCTTCACCTTTCAGATCGGAATTATAGAACGAAACTTTTGCCTTCCCTGTTGAATCGGTTTTTATTTCAGGATTCCAATATATAGTCGTTCTGTTGTCAGGTATTTTGCTGTTGTTGTTTTCGTAATCAGGTTTATAAAACTCTTTAGCCTTGTAAATCCCCTGAAACGGGAAAATAATTGCTCCTTTGGGATTTCCCCTGTAAGCCTTTGAATAGGTTGTAAATGAAATAACGGGTAAATAATCTATATCTACCATAGGCGATCCTTTCTCTAGAAAAGAAGGTGGCGCTGCTTCATCATTAAATGACAATGAAGTTGGTGCTGCTAGCGGCGGCGTTACAAATCTACTGTATTCACTTCCAGCCTCATAAAACTTGACATTCGATATTTCATTAACAGGAATGCTTGTTACCCATTGATAACGCAAAGCATCATAACAAGGTGGGCAGGAAGCTGCGGTCATAGGGGCTCCATTTACAACAAGAATCGGCTGAATAGCATAACCAGACGCACCGAACCCGATGGCGGTAAATGCTTTTTCGCCAAATTCCTCATATATCATCTGAAATAAGTTTTGGTATTTTTTACCCGTTGGATCCTTCTTATCCAAATTGATCATAACATCAGGTTTAGAATACCAGGGGTGCGATTTTGCTCTAACACTAACTTCCGGTATATAATTATATTTTATATTTGAGGCATCTAGTGACTTCATTTCAGCATATTTTTCATTTAGGGTTTTCAGGTATCCCGGTTTATATGAAACAAAGGGTAATTCATTCTTTCGATAATTAATTCCAGGAACAGGAATAGTATCAAGATTAAAACCAAGATCGTCAATCCTCTCTTTTTTATTCCTATTCTGAATGATAAAAATATGGGAATCGTTAAAGAAAGGCATGTCAATTTTAAATCTGCTCTTTTCATCAACTTTAACAATACCATTATAACCTGTTTTAAAGTCTAAAAAACTAATATTATAATCACTGCCGGGTCTACGACTATTATTTAATACAGTCCCATCTATGTAAAACCCCTTCTCGACCGGATACATATCTTTTAGTGTTTTGCTGTACCGGATTGAATTCCATAAAAAATTTCGCCAGCCTTGCGTCATCATTACCAGGTCAATATTTCTATTACCCGAAGGAGTCGTATCAGCAAGGTTTATTAATTTGTAGTCGATCTCCCCTTTCAATTCGGAAGTAAGATACAGGTATGATTCAATATCGGGGGAGTTTATAAGTGAATCAGTTTTCGAAGCGTCTAGAACTGCCATTGAGAGAGAATATACAACCGGATTCCCTACAGCATCAGTAACATTGATTATCAAATTCACTCTTTCCCTCTGCCCATAATCCTTTTTATCAGTTTCAACATGAATTAACATTTTCTTATCGGGCCGGTTATTAAATACAAGTCGCTCAGCAAGCGGACGAAATAGGCTGTCAAACAGGGTTATCTGAACGATACCCTTGGGATATATTTCAAGAGGCAAATGTATTTTCAGCGTTTTGGTGTCTAGTTTTGCTTCAATTGAAGTGAAAACAGCTCCCCTTACTGCTACCAGCAGATAATGTTTGCTCTTATAATTGTTCTGGTTATTTTTAATATAGATTACGCTGGAATCAGAATTGAAATTCAGAACATAACCCTTTGGTTCAGTAATCGGAAGACTAAAAACATATTTGTTGCCCGACAGAGTTACAAGTGCTTTATATGATTGATTTAACTCTGGGGTAAATCCAAACTTTCCAACTCCCGATTTATTTCCTGTGATGTGTGTAACAATGTTTTGATTTCCGTCGACAACATCGGCATCAAATTCTACAGGATTACCTCGGTTGTCCACTGCTTTATAGGCAATTATTGATTCGATTCCTGCAACCATTTTCCCGCTTTCCGGGAAAAACTGAAGGTTAATTCCTGATTTCAATGGAAGCGATAATCGTTGTTCCGAGATGATGGCTTTGTCGGAAAGTGTAAATTTTATGTCGGCAAAAGAGCAGGAAAGCGACGATGGTACAAAAAAACCCATCGAACCATTGAACTCCTTTTTAAAATTGAAGATTTTTCTCACACTCAATGTATCGTTAAGTCTTACAAATACTTCAAGTTGTTTTTCCTTAGCTCTGTATTCATCTGGTAGAATTGTCTGTAGGTATAAGTCTACTGAATCGCCATCAGCACTTTTATTTATTACAGGATTTACTACTATCAGGTTTCTTAGGTTCGACTGATGGACAGGAATGTCTTTTTCGAAAAGATATTCATTCTGAAAATTTCTCATATATTGAGTATATGCTCTTATGCGAAATATTCCGTTTTTCAGGTCTTTATTAAGAGCAAAATCACCCCGTGTCCTGCCATTCCTGATGATGAGTTTCAAATGCTTTTCCAGTTTATTATCTGCATTTATTAAATCGACATACAAAATTTTACTTATGAAAGTTGAATCCATGTAAAGGTTGTCGAGAACAAAAGCGCTGAACCAGATAGTGTCTCCTGCAAGATAATCGTGGCGATCGGTCGCAATATATACGTTTTCAACAGCAACAATGTTATTATTCATTATTTTAACCAGCGAGTCCACTCCGATTATTTCATTTGCAGGGGAAAGACGATTTTCAGAGTAAAACCTGTTATTATTCTCCCAGTTCTGAATTTGTTTTTGTTCTTTAAAATCCGGCTTAATATATGAGTTTTGGACCCAGAAATCGTGATTATAGGGCTTTTGGAACAATTTTTCTATTTCTGAATTAAAAGCTGTTGACTTTCCGGATAAGGAAAATTTTGCATTAAAATTAATCTGCTGTTTCGCTTCAGTTAATGTTTCATGCATAACATGATCTCTTACAGCATTACTTATAAAGGAAGAATCAGGAATTACAGCAAAAAGTGTGCTTTTAGAAATGACCTGATCAGGCTTATTCTTCTGAACCAACCTGAAATCTTCATTTTCATTGATACAATCGATATGATAACTGTTTCTATTTTCAACTGCAGGAGAAAAAGAAATTTCAGTTGAAGAACTTTTGTTATCCTGCCATATTGTCGAAGGTCCTTGTATTCGATTCCTGCTTTTTGATTTAAAATGGCTGGTTAAATATACGATCGAAGTGTCGGCAACATTAATGTAATAAACATTTTTGGTTTCCTCCAAATTGACCCCCACCATAGCAATCAGACTCCCATTCTGTTCAAAAAATCCCATCCGATTGATATAACCTTCAATAAACATTGGCAGGTTGATGAATGGGTCAATTTTAAATTCTAAACTGTTTTCAATTAACCCAGGTGAAGATCCTTCTGTTGATGCGTACCGGGTTATATTGGATTGATCTCCTTGAAGTGCATACTTATTTACATTCATATGCGCATATCTTTCAAAAAAGCTGGTTATCTTTGAATCGACCGATGAATTGATTCGGCAATAAACAAGTTCCCTTTGTGAAGGATTCTGAGATTCAGGATTGTTGTTTATCCGGAATTTCTCAAGAGCCTTTTTAAGCAATAATCCAAATTGTATCGGTGTTTTATTACTCGAATTGTTCTTATGAATTTCGAGAGGAGTTAGTGAAATCAAAACTGAATCTTTGGGAGAATCAAGAATAATAGTCTCGTCTTTATAACCGAATTTCCTGATTTTGAGAGTAGTTGGAAATATAATTGGAGAAAGGAGAAATTCTCCCTTGGAATTTGACTTCGCAAACAATCTTTTATCACTGCTGGAAATGTCTGCAAAACAAATCGGAGCGTTAGTTTTTATTTTAACCAGACTGCCTTTAATAAAACCTACTTTTTGAAATATTTTATTAGATGGAAAGGTAGAATCAGAGAAAGTGACGGCTCGCAGTTTAATAGTTTCCTGCATTGATGGTTGAATTAGTTGATTAGATTTCTGTCCAGATAAATCAACGGATATAATAGATATGAATAAAACTGCTAACCAACTTAGAATGAATTTGGTCATGGGATTATCTATTTTCTTTTTTTAAAAATTCACCAAGTCAGAGATTTAAGTCTTGGGAGAGTATTTGTCTATGATTCGTTCTTACCAGATGAACAAATTTTGTGCCAAAGAAGCGGTCGCGTTATCGAAAGGAGTGGTTACAGTTTAGATTAACTTTTATACTGTACCGCGTTTTTTACCATTCCCGGTAATTAAAGCGAAGCCCCGTCAGTCACATAAGCATTTCACAACAATCCGCTGTATCCTCAATGTTTAAAGGCTTCTGTCTGACTTCACAATCGATACTAAAGTTAACTATAAAAATGAGATTGCATTTCCCGGATTGCACAAATTTTAATAAAAACCCCGGCGAGTACCATTCTACCGGCAGGGGGATTAAAAAGAGCAGCGTTTATAGTCAAAGGCTGAGACTTAGGTGTAAATCATTCATATCTTAAGGCATCCACCGGATTAAATCGTGAAGCTTTGTAGGAATGGATGAATACAGTTAAAAGCACTACAACTGCTGCAATTGTAAAAGAAATAATAAATACCCACCAGTTAATACTTGCCTTATATGCAAAATTATTTAACCATTTTCTAATAAAAAGAAGGGTCACAGGAACAGAAAGCAGGGCAGCAGCCAGTACAAGAATCAGGTTAGTAAACAGGAATGAATAAATGATTGATTTTTCAGAGCTTCCGAATATCTTTCTTATACCTATTTCTTTGATTCTCGAACGAGCTACGAACAGTGTAAGTCCAAATAATCCGGATGCAGTAATCAGCAAGGTAAAGAGAGCAAAAATGGAAATAATAGTACTAAGGTTTTTCTCTGAAGAGTAAGTATCTTTAATTACGTCTTCTAATGTTGCATAACTGAACGGCCTGTCAGGAGCAACTATTTTCCACTCTGTTTTAAGCAATGGGAGTAGGTTGTCTAGCCTTCCTGATTTATAATGCACTGCGACCTTTCGGATGTAACGGTCGGACAATGTTATATGAAGGGGTGGAATATTGTCATGTATTGAATGAAGGTTAAAGTCTTTTACAATGCCAATAATTGTCTGACTCCCGAGCTTCTTTCCGATAGGATCAGTTATTCCCAACTGTTTGACTGCCGTTTCATTAAGTATTGTTGCCTGTGCCAGGTCACTGCCATACTCATCTGAAAAATCCCGGCCCTCTAGTATAGTAATACCCATGGTTTTCAAAAAATTAAAGTCAACGGCAATACCTTCTACCTGTACATTTCGTTCCGTATCCTTAAAATGTTTAAACATATCAAACCCATAGTCAACCATCGGAAGACTAGAAACTGTCCCTGCAGCCATAATTACATTAGGATCCGATTTTATGCTATTTATATAAGCTGAATACCCTTTAAAATCGCGACCGAGATCAATCAGGAGAATATCTTTGGTATAATGCCCGGGATCTTTTTTTAAAGCATATTGATACTGAGAATTAATGATTAGAGTACATGACACGAAAGAGCAGAATATAATTAATTGTACGACAATAAGAGAGGAACGGATAATTTGCTTTCTTTTCCCAAAAGAAATTTTTTTACCCAGTATATCGATAACTTTTAGTCTGGATAAATAGTATGATGTGTACATTCCGGATGCAACACCAATAAATATTGTCAAAGCAAGATAAGCAGAAATATAAATAATAATATTGGAACTGATAATTTGAAGATCGGTTTGAAACAATTTCCCGGCAAATGGCAGGGCAAGCCACATCATAAGTCCGGTGAATGGTAACACAAGCAATGCAAGTAGTACAGATTCACTTAGCAATTGATTTTGTATGCTTTTATTATCGGCGCCTGTAGCTTTTCTTATTCCAATTTCTTTTGCTCTGCCAGTTGATACGGCAGTAGACAAGATGATATAATTAATAGTCGCAACAAGGATAATCAGGAATGCAATGGCTGAAAATAATCTGATGTTATTTTTATTACCAGTGATACCGGAGTTCCAAATCTTATCTGATCCTAAATAAACGTCTGATAAATTTTGAAGAGAATAATGATTATTAGCCTTTTCGCTAAAGTGTTTTTTCTCAAAGGGCCGAAATTGCTTCTCAAACAAAACTATATTACAATCTTTTGAGAGTAAAACCCAGGTAATCCAGTAATTTAAATCCCAATTTGTATCAGCATTAGCTATTCCGTGTACTTTGTTAATTGGGTCAATCGTCCATTTGCTGTTAACCATGCAGGTAGCTCTGAAGACGGAATTTTCAGGTATGTTTTCATAAACCCCCTTGACAATAAAAACATGATCCTCGTTATTTATCAAACCAACGACTTCTTTTCCAACTGGGTCCTGATCACTGAAAATCTTTTCAGCCAGGTCCCTTGAGAGAACAATAGCGTCTTGATCATCAAGAAGGTCATTATTCAATCTACTTCCAATCATAGAAATGGTGAAAATATCAAAGACTTCTGAATCTGTAGCTAAAGCTTGTGGAACATTGATATACTCATCTTTAATTTTTAATTTAAATCCTCTCAAGTTCCTTGTTCTAATCGCTTTATCTATTTGAGGAAATTCCTCTTTAAGTGTCTTAGCTAAAACATAGGGTGTCTCAGCTGTCGTTTTATCATAATCAACGTAGTAATTAAGCACCCTGAAAATCTGGTTTCTATTTTTATGGAAATGGTCGTAACTAAGTTCATTAATTACGAAAAGCAAAATTATGAATGAAGCGGCTAACGCTATTGAAAGTCCTAATGCATTTATACTAGCAAAGACCTTATTTTGCATTAAAAACCGCACTGAAGATTTGATATAATTTTTAAACATTGTGGTTGATTTTAAGTTAAACCATTAGCCTTTTACTTTTTTAAAAGGCAAGAATTAGAAAAATAAATAAGATGGCGTTTAACTTAAGATCGGAATATCCTCAGAAGATAAAGATTGTTGATGATAATAAAATTCCTGATATGTAGGTTTTATAAGCAATGCAATTTTGTGAAGGGAAATTATTCTTTGATTAATTAATCTATTGTCCGTGAGTAATTTGAGTTGCTCGATGAAATGTATAAAATTCATTTCCTCAAACTGTGATATAAAACCTTGTAGAGACGAAAGTTGTGGAATATCTTTTGACGGAATAGCAACTGAATATTGGGTCGCCATTTGATGTCTAAATGCTCCTGAAAAATCTGGTTTATTTGAATTTTGATGAAACGAAGCAAGAAAGAAAACACAGAGAATAAAAATAATTGTAGTCCCGAAATGTTCTATTCTATTTTCTGATTGTCTAAGCATATAACAAATGTAAATAAACTATTTAATTAAAGCCTTATGATAAATAGATTGATTTCAGAGTTTTCTCTACAATATTGAAATCCTTATGGAACATAAAGACCAGTATTTTGTGGGTCTGGGTTGGCAAAAAAGCATGTGTTTGGCAGCAGAAAAAAATTCAAGTGTATATAATTATCCTTAATCACTAATTTCAAATACTCCGGCGGAGTATCTATATTCTACCAGCCGGGGAATTAAAAGAGCATTGTCACATAGAGGGAGAAGCATTATTCTCGCTATCATTATTATCCAGATTATTTATAATAAGATAGATAACCCAAAGTATAAAACATATTATTATGAAGATTTTCATTTGACATTTTTAAAGAAGTGAATTAGAATTCAATGCATGTTAGAAAAATACTCCGGCAATATACCGGAGTATTATAAAGTACAATTACAAGCCTGGATCAGCATCCGAATATGATTCAGATAAGTCATATTGAGAAAGCTGAATCAGACCCCAGCAGTCATCGCAAATGTTCACAGAGTTCGAATCGATGAATTCTCCACAGATCTAATCCATGGTTTCGTCATCCGGGACGAAGTCGCCATTACAGATTCTACATTTTAGGTTCATAGCATTAATTTTTATTTGATGTATTTCAAATTATCAATTAAAGGAGGTTTTGATCCGCATAGCTGAAATATTCGCCATCCGGTGTTAGGATCAAATGATCGAGCAATTGAATTTCCATGACGTTTCCTGCTTCTTTAATCTTTTGAGTCAATTTGGTATCGCTTTCGCTAGGATTTAAATTTCCGCTCGGATGTGAATGGGAGATTATGATACCGCTGGCGTTAGCTTTAATTGCTGCCTGGAAGATTACGCGGATATCAACGGAACATCCACTTATTCCCCCTTTTGATACGTCCATGATCCCTAGAACAGAATTAGAGCGATTCATTAAAAGAATCTTGAATTCCTCTACATGTTCTATTGTGTCAGGGTTCCAATTTTCCATAAAGATCTTATGAGCATCAAAACTGCTAGAGATCTTTTTCCTGTCTGAAGCTTTGACCTTCGATTTATAAATAAGGCATACTTCAGCAATGTTTGTTTGCGTTGTTTTCATACAATTTGATTAAGTATTATTTAAAATGAAAAAAGCCTGATCGACTGATCAAGCTGAAAGTGTTAAAACAAAAAAATCCCATGAAATTAATCATGAGATCTAAGCGAAGCCGTTTTGCGAGATCCATCCATCATCCGCCAAAGAAAGCAGCTGTAACCTGCAGAATAAGGCAAGATTTACTCCGTAACTTTAGCCTGATCTTGCCGTTTCGAAAGGTTTTGCTTTGTTGCAAAAGCCGCGCTTGGCGAATGATGATGGATGGCGCAGGCTCGCATTACCCAACGTGAGACTTGCGATTTGCCCGGAACGCTTCTGGATATTTATCAGTTTGTGCCGGCGCAAAAAGAGCAAGACTCACTCCGCCTTACCCAGTCAATCAATTGTCTTGAGTTAAAAATAAAAACCATCCACTCAAGGATTAGCCCAAGTGGATGGATGTAGCACGGTTATTTCTCAGTGGTTCTTGAGATTTTAGAGTTGAGAGGAACCATCTCAGAATAACAATAAAAAAGATGCAGCATGACTCAACTTTATAAAAAAACCACCCCTCCCCAAAGAGAGATGAGTGGTGAATTCCGGCGTTCGATTTTTTGGGACCTATTAACCAGGAATTAAGGATAAACTTGTCTGATTTTAGTCCAGGGGACATCAATCAAATCCAAGATCGTTCTCAGCAATATCAGCGAAGGTTATCCGGCCTTTAAAACAACAACTGATAACTTTTATTCATACGATCTCAAACCGGCTCTAGTGACTCGCTATAGGGCTTTATTCGTGCCTGAAATTTTGCCGGTTCTGCAGCACATAAAACCCTTATAAACTTCTTCGTTTTTCTCATCGATTTCTTCTGATTTAATTTTCACTTACCAAAAGTGCGACGCTGCATATCACGTACAACTTTATGTAGTCCAAAGGGAAGTCCGAGAACTCGATTACCTGTTTTATTAAAGGATTCAAGTTTGAATCTTTGCAGGTTAAAATCCACGAGAGGTCCTTAGCGCTTTGACGCAGCTCCCAGGTCTGAAAATTGATTCCTTTTAGACGTTTGTCATCTTGAAAAATTAATAAGTTATCAAAAAGCCAATGACAATTTAATTCATCTCTCACCCATCTGCAGCCGTCTGTAATCAATAAGGGAGACCGTCCTGGATAGAGATGTTTCCAATATTTTTCTGTGCCGGTGAATTGTCTCAGAGCTCTTTTTATTTCATATGTATTCATGATTTAAATATTTAATAATAAGAAAGGCTGCCAGGTACATCCAAATACCTAGCAGCCCATTAATCTTGAATCTGATAATTTAACCGATAACTGTTTCAACTTTCTCCGGGTCCGGAAAGTATTGAAACTTTTCTGAGATTTTCACCTTCTTCCCGGTTGGAAGCTTCACCTCGAAAGGGGTGCAAGCAACTTTCTCAATTGAACCGGGAAGCGTTTGTCCGATAAGAGATTTAGCCAAAACATCGTCCAGCGCACACGCTATGGTGGTTTTTCTGGCGCTGACGTAAGAGCGAGATGTTGCTTTTGACTGGAGTACGATTGCATTACCTTGAAGGACCAGGACCGTATAAGGTTCGTTCGTCTTCAAGTTTGTTTTTCTTAACATACCGACAATTTTTACACACATTTTACATTAGATAAGTTAAACATTGAATTAATTACTCTGCAGAATATTACACTGCAGTTTTAGTAATAATTGGTCCTTGGTTTTTGAAAATTTCGGTATTGTAAAAAAACCAAAAAGGGGTGTGTGCCGTGTGCCCTTTCAAACATAGGAAAATAGCTTTCCCCTGACAGAGGTGGAGGGGTTAAAATTATAAGGGGTGGGCTCTTCCACGAATAGGTATAAGTATTACAAAAAAGCTACCCCCCCCCATAAAAAAATTTAAAAATTTGGGGCTTATTCATGCACGGTCATTTTTCAGCTTCCGGATGTAAAAATTAAGCTGGAGTCAAAGGAGATAAAGCTGACCTCCTCACGATTGTTAATATAGAATATAGACCTTAAGTTCCTTTTTGAGTACAATCCCGAAAAAAGGGTCTTAAATTCCGCTTGCTTAATTTTACTCATACAATACCTGGATATAAAATTTCAATAATATTGACTTGATAATTAAAATTTATATACATTTGCAGAATCGATTATTCATGATCGATAGCTATGCTTTTATCTGACGTCGAATAAAGCCCCAAGATCAATTATTTTGTTCGCGGGGTATCATTGTGCCATCCAAGGGTAGAAATTGTCCTGGGAGGCTTAAAAACAGTATTAGCTTTGAAATTTCTCAGAGACGTCATTTGGCTAAAGACCTTGGCAGATTTTTTAATTTAAGGAAGCAGTTTAAAATCATCTCTATACCTAGTAAGATCGTATTATAGCTCTACTAACTTCTATTATAGTGAGTTAACTGTATAGTATACTAGTGAATAGAGATATGTTAAGTAATAGTTATAGTGACTATTCAAGTAACATATTATAACGTGATAATATCTATTCTATCTTCATCCATCTTCATACCCCCCTATTATCTATCCCCCCTCTCTCCTTCCTTCTCTTCCCTTTTCTCTTCCCTTCCTTTAGAATTTCTGTCAAAGTCACCCAAACCATCTATAATTTCTCCCGAACCGAACATAAAAAAAGCCAGAGCCCAGCCCCAACTTTACAGTGGTCACAAAGAGTGAGCCCGGGTACAGCCACATCTAGTCCAGTTTTGCTTCAGTTTCCACAGTGTATGCGAAAATTTTGTTCTATACAGTCACCTTCCAGTCTTCCAGTGCCTTTGTTGACTGGAGCTCCTTCAGCCTGATGTAACCTTCGAAGGATACCAGAGTCTTCCATCCTCCCTGCAATAGCACCAGATGTACTGGAGTTCCATCAAGTATCAATATCGTAGCGAAAGTCCGTCTACCTGTATGACTTGAGACTAAAGTGCACCTTGGAGCTGAATCTGTGACAAGTTTACCACCTTTCTCTACAGAAGTGGTGTATATGTCGTTTATCTCAGCTTCCTGACAGACTTTCCTTATATTCTCATTTAATGCCTGATTTGCTTCAATTACCGGTAATTTCCAGCTGTATCTCTGCATAATTGCTATAACCTTCGGACTTATCTTAACTTTTGCGTTTCCTTTCGTCTTATTTGACTTATAGCTCCAGATTGTGCTTCCTTTCTTGATTGTATTGAATTGCTGCCAGTCACTGACTCTAGCTCCAGTATAGCAAGAAAGTAGGAAATAATCTCTAACTATATCAAGTTCTGGAGAAGAAAGCACCTTTGCAGCTATTTTATCAAGCTCAGCTCTGTCTAAAGCTATCTTATCAGTTGTATATGACTCTCTCTTAAACTCTTTGAACTTTTCGTTCTTATGCAAGCCTTCTGAGTAACCTGACTTCATGATCTGCTTAATCCACTTCAAGTGACTTGAGATGGTAGATACCATGTAATTCTTATCAGTCTCACACCAAATCTTGAAGGCTTTGTAGAAGTTAATGTCTATCTGCTCAAAAGTAGGATTCTTGTCAACGAAGTAGGCTACTAGCGTATTATAGGTAGACTTACAGTGCATACCTGTAGAGCCTGTCAACTTCTCATATTCCAGCTTGAAATACTCCAAAAAGCTTAAGCCCATATCCTTTAGAACTGGCTTACCTGTAGTCTCGATCTCATAGAGCTCCTTCAGTCTTGGTATGTCGCCTCCACCCTCAGCTTTGAGTTTGACTATAGCCATAACAAGACACTGCTGACAGTGGGCCAACTCATCGTTAACTGTAAGACCGTTGTATTCAACCCTGCTAGACTTAGCCCATTTACCAGTCCAGTTCTTTTCAGATACTCTCATACCTGTAGATGCTCTAAATCTCTTACCTGCAATATGGTAATGAATAAAGATGTCACCTGTTTTCAAATCCCTGTTAAACTTTACCATAATTGCGTATATTAGTACTCCACAAATATAGAAAAGATTATGACACTACGGACGTTTTACGGACGTTTTATACAGTTTAAGTATCAATTAGATAGGTTTTCGGACGTTTGGAAAGCCACCATGCCAAAATTTCATGGTGGAAAGCCTGTCAGCGTTTGCGACGTTTTTAGTCCGTTAATTTAAAAATTATAAGATTACCTTTGTGGTAAA
>Ga0182027_10010242_pt1 | contig 13358 bp, 12 predicted proteins | sample 712E1DmetaG_FD_121300 | JGI IMG/M metagenome (GOLD analysis project Ga0182027, IMG submission 121300) | Permafrost microbial communities from Stordalen Mire, Sweden - 712E1D metaG (Illumina Assembly) | ecosystem: Environmental > Terrestrial > Soil > Wetlands > Permafrost | place: Sweden...
ATATCCAGATGCCTGATATTACAGGAATACAGTTTTTAAAGCGCCTTCCTCATAGACCATTTGTAATTTTTACCACTGCTTATGACAAATATGCCCTTGAAGGTTTTGAACTTGATGTAGTTGATTACCTTCTAAAACCATACTCATTTGAACGTTTTCTAAAGGCCGTTAACAAAGCTCAGGAACACATGTTAAATCTGGAGAAGAACCCGGTCAATCCAACCTCAGACGAGGTCAATTTCTCCAACCAGTTCATCTTTGTAAAATCAGATTATAAACTGGTTAAAATTGAAATTGATGAAATTCTTTACATCGAAAGTTTGAAGGATTATGTAAAAATAGTAGAGGGGGATAAAACCATTGTTACACTATCCAGTATGAAAGCAATTGAAGAGAAGCTGGTTTCTCCCGACTTTATCCGCGTTCATAGAAGTTTTATGGTAAACCTCAGGAAGATACAGTACATCCACCGCAATTTCGTCAAAGTTGGCGATAAAGAGATACCCATCGGGGATAATTATAAAGAAAATTTCCAGCAACTAATCAACAAGAAAAATAAGATTGACTGAAATGCAAAAAACCTCAATTCTGATCTTTACAGCCTTTATGCTAGCCACAATTGCAGAGGCACAGAAGCATGTCTGGACATTCCAACAATGTCTGGACACTGCTATCCAAAGAAATATTTCCCTGAACGAGAGCCGTGCAAATAATGAAATGAACCGTATCAGCCTCGATCAATCCAAAGCAAGTCTCTATCCTTACCTCAGTGCTTCCGGGAGGGAGGGTGTAGGCTTTGGAAGGAGTCTCAACCCAACGACCAACCAGTATGTTGCAAGAACAACAAATTCAGCAACTTTCGGAGTAAATTCGTCTGTTACTCTGTTCAATGGGTTTCAACTAACACGAACTATCCTGCAAAACAAGATGAATCTCGATGCCGGTAAAACTGATATCGACAATGTTAAAAACCAGGTTATTCTTAATGTCACCACTGCTTACCTGCAGGTGTTGCAGGATTATGAAATACTGGCATCAGCCAAAAGCCAGGCCAACGCAACAGCAGTTCAGGTTGGTCAAACCGAGAAAGAAGTAAAAGTAGGAATACTCCCTGAAAGTAACCTATATACAATCCGGTCACAACAGGCAACCGATAACCTTGCAGTTGTAAATGCACAAAGCACACTTGACCTTGGTAAAGTGACGCTGGAGCAATTTATGGAACTCCCCATTGAAGATAGCTTTGAAATTAAAATCCCCGATTTTCTAGAACCTGCTTTGATGATGACTAAAACAAACCAGGAAATCTTTGTAAAATCACTTACGGTTCAGCCACAGATTGCAGGGGCTTCACTGCGTACAAACAGTGCGATGCTGGGAATAAAAATCAGCGAAGGAGCACGGTATCCAACGCTAAGCTTAAGCGGATCGGCAAGTTCAAACTATGCAGTTTCTTCAAGAACCGGTGTAGCGGCTGATGTCCCAAAAGCCTCACCCTTCTTTCCTCAATTATGGAATAATCTTGGGGAATCGATTGGATTAAATCTTTCAATCCCTATATACAGTAACAGGACGATCAAGAGTAATATAGAACGGGCCAGGGTCAATGCACTACTCACACAACTCAACGAACAGGATCTAAAAGTGCAGCTTCGAAAAACAATAGAACAGTCTTATACCGACCTGAAAAGTTCCATAAAAAAATATGAAGCCACAAAAGATCAGATCGCTGCTGCTGAACTTGCTTATAAAAACATGGAAAAGAAATACAAGGTCGGAATGGCTACTGCCATCGATTTCATGATCGAGAAAAATGCTTTCTACCTGGCTCAATCAAATGGAATTCAGGCAAAATACGACTATATCTTTAAATCAAAGATCCTGGATTTTTACCAGGGAGTACCCATTACATTCTAAACGCGTAAATCTCAGAACAAGATGAAAAAAAAGTATTGGATATCGATCACAATAGTGGTGATAATTTTAGGAATCGGGGCATGGTTCCTGTTTGGCAAAAAAGGTACTGCTGCCATTCAGTGGAGAACAGGGAAAGTTGACAAAGGTGATCTGAAACTCGTGGTAACAGCCACCGGTACTTTAAGTGCCGACACCACTGTACAAGTGGGCACCCAGGTTTCAGGAATCATCGATAAAATATTCGTAGATTTCAATTCAGTAGTTAAAAAAGGTCAGGTTGTAGCAGTTCTTGATACTACCTATCTGGCTTCGTCTGTGGAAGATGCTGCTTCGGCCATGTATCGAGCCCAAGTTCAGGTCGACCTGACCAAAGTAACTTACACCCGCGATAAAGAACTTTTGGATGAAAAGGTGATTGACCAATCGGATTATGATATCGCTTATGCTAACTACATGACAGCCCTGGCTAATGCCCGTTCGGCAAAATCAGCATTAGACAGGGCAAAAATCAACCTCAAATATGCAACAATTGTTGCACCCGTTTCAGGGGTTGTGATTTCGAGGGCCGTTGACAGGGGTCAAACTGTAGCCGCCAGTTTCAGCACACCAACCTTATTCGCTATTGCCAATGACCTCACAAAAATGCAGGTTCAGGCAAGCATTGATGAAGCAGATATAGGAAAAATCAAAAATGGTCAGAGTGTTTCTTTTACAGTAGACGCCTATCCTGATCTTCCTTTCTCAGGAACGGTTTCTCAAATCAGGCTTCAGCCTACCATTCTTCAAAATGTTGTTAATTATACCGTGATCATAGATGTTCCTAATCCCGATCTCAAACTAATGCCAGGGATGACTGCAAACATAACGGTAATGATCCAGCAGGCACAGAATGTAATGCGAGTTCCTTCAAGTTCATTGAAATTCTGGCCTCCCCAGGATTATCTTGATAAGGCAATGAAAGAATATCCTGATTCAATAAAGAAGTTTCTTGAAAGGATCGTTGAGTTCCGCAAGCGAATGACATCACAAAAAGGCACTGGGACCTTTGCAAATGGAGGGGCTCAGAGTACACCTGGAGGATCGGGTGGTTTTGGAGGTTCAGGAGGTTCAGGAGGTTCAGGAAGAACCCCTGGACAGAGAGGATTTGGCAACGGTACCGGGCAAGGGAGAGGACAAGGACAAGGGCAAAGTGATCAGGGTTCTGATGCCAGAAGAGCAAACAGGGGTCGTTTTGGGCTGATTTGGGTTAAAACAATCGATAATAAACTAATTCCCTACAGGGTAAAAACGGGATTATCGGATGGAAGTTACACAGAGGTTGAAGGTAATCTTACAGAAGGACAGGATGTTGTAATAGGAATCATCAACTCTTCGACCAGCACTACAACTCAAACCCAACAAAGTCCGTTCCAACCACAGATGGGTCGACCACCAACAGGCAGGGGAGGAAGATAAAATGAAAGACGTGATCATTTCAACCCAACATTTGATCAAGACCTATAAAATGGGTGATCTTGAAGTTCATGCATTGAGGGGAATTGACCTGGATATCCACAAAAGCGATTTCGTGGCTATAATGGGTAAGAGCGGTTCCGGAAAATCTACCTTTATGAATATCATTGGATGTCTTGATATTCCTACCAAAGGAAGTTATTTCCTGGATGGGGTAGATGTGGAAAAACTAAACAAGGATCAGCTTGCCCAATTAAGAAACCTGAAGATTGGGTTTGTATTTCAGTCATTCAACCTGCTTTCGCGAACATCAGCGCTTGAGAATGTTGAACTCCCGCTGATGTACAATAACAAGATCAGTTCCTCTACCATGCGCGAAAAAGCAATGCAGGCGCTTGAATCAGTTGGATTAGCAGATCGATCACATCATCTTCCCAATCAGCTCTCCGGAGGGGAACAACAGCGTGTAGCCATTGCACGTGCACTCGTTAACAACCCGGTTGTGATACTTGCAGATGAACCAACCGGTAACCTTGATACCAGAACGAGTGTTGAGGTGATGGATATTTTTCAGCAACTGAACAAAAAAGGCATCACCGTGGTTATTGTTACCCATGAACCTGATATTGCTGCTTATACAAACCGGAATGTGAGTTTCAAGGATGGCAGGATATTGAAAGATATTCAGGTTGAGAAATCCAGGATTGCCCATGATGAACTTCTTTTAATCCCGGCTATCAGCGAGGAGGAAACGATATGAAATTAAAGAATCTGTTAAGAGCAGCCTTGCGGTCGCTCTCTAAAAATAAGATGCGTACATTTCTCACTATGCTTGGCATCATTATCGGAGTGGCCTCAGTTATCGCGATGCTGGCTATAGGGCAAGGATCTAAAGAAAGTATTCAGTCACAGATCTCCAGTCTCGGCACAAACCTGTTGACTGTTTTTCCATCGGCAAGTATGACAGGAGGTGTAAGGCAGGAAGCCGGTACTTCTATTAAAATGTCCATTGATGATTATAAAGCGGTGGCAACAAGATGTCCGGCAGTGATGTATTCAACGCCGACCGTTCGTGTAAGCGGACAGCTTATTTCCGGTTCTCAAAACTGGAGAACCTCTGTTTGGGGGGTGACTCCTGATTATTTTAATATCCGTAACCTGACGATCCAGTCTGGGTCTGAATTTAGCGCTGCCGATGATCATTCAGCTTCAAAAGTTTGTGTAATCGGGCAAACCGTATCTACCAATTTATTCGGTGAAGGAATGGATCCTATTGGCAAGCAGGTGCGTATCAATAAAATTCCGTTTTCCATTGTGGGATTATTGACTGCCAAAGGTCAAAACGCCTTCGGCCAGGATCAGGATGATATAGTGATTGCACCTTTCACGACAGTTCAGCAGCGAATGATGACCGTTACCTACATCAATAGTATCATGGTTTCAGCAACTTCCGAAAAAATGATACCCGAAGCGACAGATGAAGTAACGCAGGTTCTAAAAGAACGACATCATCTCGGGGCATCTGAAGACCCTGATTTTACCATCCGTTCACAGGCAGATATTGCAAATGCTGCTTCGGCCACCGCAACTATCCTGACTATCCTCCTTGCCAGTATTGCAAGTATTTCATTGTTGGTTGGAGGTATTGGGATCATGAATATTATGCTTGTTTCAGTAACAGAACGTACCCGTGAGATTGGGATCCGGATGGGTGTTGGCGCCCGTGGTCGCGATGTCCTTCTTCAATTCCTTATCGAAGCCCTCATGATCAGCCTGATTGGCGGTATTCTTGGCGTAGGCCTTGGCATTTTGACCTCTGAAGTAATAGCGAGCATCATGAAATGGCCGGTAACTATTACCCTGGAATCTATCCTTCTATCGTTTCTTTTTTCAACGGCCATCGGAATATTCTTTGGTTGGTATCCTGCCCGTAAAGCTGCCAGTCTGAACCCAATTGATGCTTTGCGTTACGAATGATCTTTTTTATTACTTTTATGGCTTAATCCATAAAAGATGAAAAAGCTGTTAATTTATTGCCTTCTGATTATATTTACCCTGGGGTTCAATTCCTGTGGAAAAGACAGTTCAAGTTCTACTACTGTAACGGTTTATGTATTACCTGTTGATATTGCAGCCAGGTATATTGCAATGGCATTTTGTAATGCATCAGAGGGCATAAACCTCCACATTGAGAAGTTTGGCTCCTTTTCTGCTTCAGGAAGATCCAGTTTCGATTCATCCTTTCTGGCAAAAAAAATGGATTCCTCTGCCATTGTGAAATACCAGTACCAGGTGGTTTATTCTTTCAACCGTCTTACCACTACCCCACCGCAAACCACCTTTGATTATACAGCAGGCGGCGGTTTTTCTTCAGATGCAATTGTTTCGTCTGATGAACAAACTTCAAGTAACTGGACTATTTCAACTTTAGACCAGGGTCAACTTACCTTAAATGGGTCAGGTACAGATGGTGGTCAACAATATGCATCTCTGGAAAAGGTTTATTTCAGCAGCGATTTCCATTATACTTTTCAAAACTTAAAGATTAACAAGTTAAGTGGACTTGTCGTATCAGGAACAGCCACGATCACAGATAGTGGTTCAGGTCCAGGAGGTGTTGGTTATAATTATTCAGGAACAATCACATTTACCGGTGACCGTAAAGCTGAATTAGTTTTGGGAGGATCTACATTTTATTTCAGCCTCAGTAGCGGATCTGTGACAAAATAGCTTTCCTAAAGCATCATGATCCCGTTCATCTATTGGGACGGTCTTATTTATTATCCTACCTTTGCAGGATTATTTTCACTTCCTACTAACGAAAAGTCTATGGCAGGTTCACAAGAAACCTTTAATAAAAAAGAAAAAGAGAAAAAAAGATTAAAGAAGCGATTGGATAAGCAGAAAAAGATCGCAACCCGTAAAGCAAACCCCCAAAATGGTAGCCCTGAGAGCATGATTGCTTATGTGGATGAGTACGGACAAATAACAGACACCCCTCCCAATCCCACTAACCGGAAAAAAGTTGATGCAGATAGTATCCCTTTGGGTGTTCCAAAGAGGGATGTTGAAGAAGTTTCCACGATCAGGAAGGGTAAGGTTGAGTTTTTCAATACCTCAAAAGGCTTTGGATTTATTAAGGAACTTGATACACAGGAGAAATTTTTTGTGCATGTTAATGGTTTGCTTGAAGAAATCAAGGAAACCGATTTGGTAACATTTGAACTGGAACGAACATTCAAAGGGATGAATGCAGTTCGGGTAAAAAAAGCATAGGATCAACCAAAAAAAAAGCTCCATCGCTGGAGCTTTTTTTTTGATCTGATAAAATCCCCAAAATTACTTTTTGTGGGCTTTTTTCACTGGAGCAGGTTTCACTGCTTTTGCAGGCTTGATCAGGTGTTTCTTGACCGAATCCTGGTGTGCAATAGAATCAGCTACTTTTTTCTGAGCTGCCTGTACCTTTGCAATAGAATCAGCTACTCTTTGTTGATTAGCTAAAACTAATGCCATTGAGTCAGCTACTCTTGTTGAGTCAGCGATTCTTTTTGCTTCTTTTTCCTTTGCTGTTGGGCCGCAAGCTGATACGAGAGCTACAGCGCCGATAACTAAAATTACTGCAAGTTTTTTCATTTGTTTATTGATTTTTTAAATACAGGGCAAAGGTAAATCATTTAAAACATACCATCCAAATTTTTGGGCAACTATTTTTAACATTTTTTAACATTTGTTTGAACTAGCAGAATTTCAACACATTGAAACTATAAAATAATTTACGATTTACGATTGTGGATTTACGATTTTATTGCCGATTGTGGATTTTTGATTGTAGATTTGAAACCTGGTCATTTCTAATAGCATCATAAATCTAAAATCGACAAAATAAAACCGCGAACATGAAAAAACTACTTTATCTGATTCTGTTCCTGTATCCCGCAGTTATAAACGCTCAGCAACCTTTTAATCCTTCCTCCCCTGTAAATAAGGCATGGAAAAATGCAGGAGATGTTGGATTCTCTGAGGGTGAGGTTGATTTTACAAGTCTGGCCACAAACCCTATTGATGGCAGTACCTATATTGTTTACGCTGATAATGCTAATTCAAGGAAAGCCACCGTCATGAAATATGATGGTTCAGAATGGGTGAATGTTGGAATGGCGGGCTTCTCAACAGGTGAAGCTGATTACACATGTATAGCAATCAGCAATACCGGTGAAATATATGTGGCATTTGCGAATATTATTAATAATTACCAACCAACTGTAATGAAATTTAATGGAACAAATTGGGTCAATATTGGTACTCCAGGATTCGCCACTGGCCTCATCTATCTAAAATGTCTGGCATTAAGTTCTACAAGTCAACCATATTTAGCATTTGTAGATTCATCCCGGTCCAATAAAGTAAGCGTTATGAGGTTTGATGGAACAAACTGGAATTACGTGGGAAGTGCAGGCTTTTCTGCCGGTTTCGCTCAATACATCAGTCTGGCTTTAAGCTCAGCAGATCAACCTTACGTATCTTTTATGGATGCGGTGCATTCTTCTGCTGCAACAGTAATGAAATTTGACGGAACCAATTGGGTAACGGTAGGATCACCAGGTTTCTCTTCAGCATATATCAATTATTCCAGTCTTGCTTTAAGCCCCACTGACGAACCTTATCTATCTTATGGCGACCCGGGGTTTGGAGGAAGAATAACGGTCATGAAATTTAATGGGAATAGCTGGGTATCTGTGACCCAACAGGGATTCTCATCCGGAGAAATAGGGATTTCGAGTCTTGCATTCAGTCCTGCAAGTATTCCGTACGTTGCATACAATGATGTTCTAACGTCATATGGCGCTTGCGTTAAGAAGTTTAATGGCACTTACTGGACATATGTTGGCGGATGGGTCTTTTCTGAGGGTGCAACAAATTGGGAAAGTATAGCATTCAGTCCATCAGGTATACCCTATGTGGCTTATTCTGATGGTGCAAATTCGTATAAAGCAACCGTTATGAAATTTGACTCTGTTTATGTGGGGATGAATGAGCATAAAGATTCCTGGCTATCAATTTATCCAAACCCTGCACTGGATAGAATCACAATAGACTTGCCGATATGGGGACTATTCCATCTTGAAATTGTTAGTCCTGATGGGCAAACAGTTCTTTCATGCCCAATTACCCAGTCCAGAACCATTATAGATGTTAGCAATTTGTCTTCCGGGGTTTATTTTGTCCAGCTCATTGGAGAGGAAAAGACTTTGGTGCGGAAGCTAATTAAACGTTAGCGCTTTGAAATCATTTACGATTTACGATTTTGGATTTACGATTGTATTGTGGATTGTGGATTTTAGATTGTGGATTGGGAAACTGGTTAATTCCAATTGTACATCGTATATTGTAAATCCAAAATGAAATCGTAAATCCAAAATCGTAAATTTTTCCTCCTTTTCAGTATTACCTTTTAGAAGTAAAGCTGATTAATCTGTAAAAAAAAATTTATGGATAAAATCGAACTGATTGCCCGAATAAAATTGCTTTGTGTAAGGATAATCTCTATGGTTGAGCATCTCCCAGAAACAAAATCATCCCGTGTAATTGCAGGACAAATATTGCGGTCATCCACTTCCATAGGCGCAAATTATAGGGCTGCTTGTCGATCAAAGTCAATTCGCGATTTCATTAATAAATTAAAAATCGTTGAAGAAGAAACAGATGAAACAATTTATTGGCTAGAGATTATTGACTCAATTGGATTGTTCAAGCCTGCTCAAATCGAAGCACTCAAGAAAGAAACAGAGGAATTGTTGGCAATATTTGTCGCTAGTATTAAAACAGCGAAGGCTAATGCGGTGAAACATTGAATTTTCGTTTTACGATTTTCGATTTACGATTGTATTGTCGATTTTGGATTTTTGATTGTAGATTGAAAGCTAATCAATTCTAATCGTACATCGTATATCGAAAATCCAAAATGAAATCAAAAATCCAAAATCGTAAATCGTAAATCAAAACCTCCTTGTCCCGAATCTTTTATTTTCGATTGGCTATTTAAATTTAGTCCAAGTAAGACTATCTTTGTAGCCATATGGATTTCTCAGGAAATTTAGAACCAGAAAATCCAATGATAATAAGTAGATTTTAACCATTTAACAAATAGCACTATGGCAACAATAATAATCCAGCATAAAGTCGGCAATTTCGAAACATGGCTGAACGGGCATCAGGAAAGGGTAGATGCATTTAAACCTTTGGTTTCAGAGTTTAAAACTTTCAGGGACTCAAATGATCCTAATTCAATAGCAATGGTCATGGAAGTAGCTGATCTCGACAAGCTTGCTGATATGGTGAATGACCCAGGGATGAAACCGAAAAAAGATAAACATACGGTTATCGATCCGATCAATGTTTATATTCAGGTTCCAGTGTAATTCAACCTGGGTGTTATTATACCGATACGGAATAGGTTTGCAAGATTTAATTATCTGTTCCTATCGGTATAAATGAATCAGTCAATGATTAAGGAATATTCTAACGGAGATGCTGATAATGAAAGTAAAAATTCTTCCTATTTTTACAACTGCAAAAAAAAGAAAGGTTGATTGGACTTTAAAGGAAAAATATACAGCATAAGGATCTTCAGAAGAAGGATCATATCCTACCTTCTTCATATTTTTAGTACCCCAAGGGTAAAGGATCAGATTGCCAAATATGCGAAAAGTTTCAAAGGAGAGGCTTCCAGATATTCAACGGGGATGAAAGGAGAGGCTATTGAGGCTAAAGATTCGTTTATTATCCTGACTAAGTTTATCAAGAAAGAAAAGATCAGCAAAGCCGAGAAAAAACAATTCAAACGAAACATCTTTGACGTGTTAAAAAGTACCGGAGTTGTTGTTCCGATAATGTTGATTCCCCTCCCCTTCATCAGCACCTTGTTGCTGATCATCATGGATCATCTTTTACTCAGCATGAATATCAGGATCCTTCCTACTTCATTTTATCCCGAAAAGAAGCATGGACTTTTAACTACCGATGCAGTTGAAAAGGATTTGGAGAAGGTAGTGTTTGAGGAGCGAGGCACCCCCTCCCAACCTCCCCCAAATGGGGGAGGAGTAATCTAACTCACCTCAACCTAGCGCTGGATAATCATCTTCTGTTGTAATCCCTGGGATCTGATTTCAAGCAGGTAAATGCCGTTTGGTAAATTGCTGACATCTATTTGTTGTTGATCCTGTTTTAGGATTTCCGTTTTTACCTTTAGGCCGAGTGAATTGTAAATATCCAATTTCAGATCTGAGTTAACTTTCTTGCCAATATTAACTGAAACTATATCTGAAGCAGGATTTGGATAAATGCTAATGTTATTTTGAGCTGAAGCATCATTTAATCCGACGATTTCCGATAAACTGCGTTTCCAAACTCCCCTATTTCCAGTCCCTGCATAAATGTAAGTTCCATCATTAGTTATAGTATTGATCCAGGTACAAGGTAAGCCATTGCTAATATCAGTCCAGTTAACCCCCAAAGTGGTTGATAAATAGGTTCCACAATCAGTACCTGCAAAAATATTTTCCCCACTAGCGTGCAGTGAAAGAACGAAATTAGCTGTTATTCCTGTACTCATTTTGTTCCAACTTGTTCCGTTATCATTTGTCAAATATATTCCATTATTAGTTCCTGCATAGATGCCTGATCCTATTGACAGTAAAGAAAATATCGTTGTGTTGGCGGGAATACCAGAATTTACTGATGTCCAGGTAGTGCCATTATTACCCGATACATATACACCACTTCCGTCGATCCCGGCAAAAACATTTGGACCGTTAATTGCCAGCGCCCGCACGGTAGTGTTTGTTATTCCTGCATTCGCAGCAATCCAAAGGCCGCCATTATTTTGTGATATAAACACACCATCATCAGTCCCAACGAAAATATTTGTTCCGTTCACGACCAATGAATGAACGAAGAGATTCGTTAAGCCATTATTTTCAGTATTCCAGGTAGCCCCATTATCAGTGGATAAATAAATCCCTGCATTCCATACCCCTGCAAAAATGTTTGTTCCACTAATTGAAAATGCAGTAACAGCTTCAATTGAATATGTACTACTGGGATAACCCCAATTTGATCCCTCATCGTCCGACTTAAAGACTCCATTCTCTTGATCTCCTGCAAATAAATTCGTTGTATTAATTGCAAAAGAATAAATAGAGGTATTTATGATGCCTGTATTTGAGGAAACCCAATTTATTCCATTATCAGAAGATTTAATAATTCCAAGATCAGCTAATCCGGCAATGAAATAGCCACCTTTAATTGCTACACCAAAAGCAGATGAATTGTATCCGGTACTCTTTATTGACCAGTTAACGCCATTATCAAGAGATATAAATACCTGTCCGCAATTTGCCCCGGCAATAATAGAAGTGTCATTTGCAGCAATAGAAGAAACATGATATCCATGAGCATTCAAAATAATTGACCAGTACAAGCCATTATTTACAGTTACATATAACCCATCTGTCGTTCCTGCATAAATAGTGGAACCATTAGCCGCTAAAGCTAAAACCTGGGCGCTCAATGGAAGACCAGCGTTTACCCTTGTCCAGTTTGTTCCATTGTCGGTTGAAGTAAAAACCCCATCTCCATTAGTACCCGCAAATAAGTTTGTAGAATTCGCCGCTAATGATTTAATAACCTGAGGGGTGATATTATTGGTAACATCGGTCCAGCTTGTTCCATTAATAGACATAAACACTCCGGCATCTGTTCCGGTAAAGATATTCGTACCACTAACAGCGAAACAATTAACATTTGTATTTGTCAAACCATCATCTATCACAGTCCAGTTTTCACCATTATCGGTTGATAAAAACACTCCGTCGCCATTGGTTCCTGAATAAAGTTTTGTACCACTAACAGCTAATGCATTTATGTAATAATTTGTTAATCCGGTATTTGTTTCTGTCCATGTTGCACCATTGTCATCTGATCGGAAAATTCCAGCATAATAGGTACCAGCAAATAGAGAAGTACCGCTGTTTACCAAACTGAATATTCTTCCACCATAAGGGCCGCTGGTTTGTTGCCACTGTGCATTTGTTATCATGCATGCAATCAACATGATTGAAAAAAAAATAGACTTTTTCATTCCGAAATGTCAGTGATTATCGTGCAGACGCCGCACTTTTTTAAATCAACAGGATTGGGGAGAATATTTTTCTTGAAATGCATAAATCTACATGTGTTCTGCAAGATGTTCCTGTATAATTAAGACACAGCATGTGGGTATTGGTTGTCTAATAATAAAAAAATTATTAATTTCTGCATAACATATTGTTGTTTTGAATAAATTTGGGGAATGATCAAGATAATACAAATCAATATTTAATTCGGTCGTTCTAATTAAGGTTCCAATGAAACATTTTCTCTACCTTTTATTAAGCTTAATTCCATTAACAGGATTCAACCAACAACCATGGTTTAAATCTGGGCCATTGGATTATGGATGGAAAGTTGTTGGAAATCAGGGCTTTACTACGGGTCATGTTTTATACTTAAGTCTAGCATTTAGCAGCACTGGTCAGCCTTATGTGGCTTATCAAGATTCTGTTAGTCCATCTAAGGCTAAGGTCATGAAATTTGATGGATCAAACTGGTCAGTTGTCGGACCTGAATTTTCAGTCGCCCGAACCAGTGATATTCGTCTGGCATTAAGCCCTTTGGATGAACCTTATGTTGTTTATGCAGATGATGAAAATCCACCAAAAGCTTCTGTAATGAAATACGATGGAACTAATTGGATTTACCCGGGTGGATTTACAGGTTTCTCGAAAGGTGGAGCATTATATACAAGCCTTGCTTTTAACCCTATTGATGGTCAGCCTTACGTGGCTTATCAGGATGATAGTGATGGTGGCAGGGCTACCGTGATGAAATACGATTCTGTTTATGTTGGATTCGATGAAAAAAAGGAAGTTGGATTTTCAATCTTTCCAAAT
>Ga0182027_10010243_pt1 | contig 13358 bp, 9 predicted proteins | sample 712E1DmetaG_FD_121300 | JGI IMG/M metagenome (GOLD analysis project Ga0182027, IMG submission 121300) | Permafrost microbial communities from Stordalen Mire, Sweden - 712E1D metaG (Illumina Assembly) | ecosystem: Environmental > Terrestrial > Soil > Wetlands > Permafrost | place: Sweden...
CGCTTCAGGCCGGCCAGCTTGCGCCGGAACTCCGCATCCGAAACTTGAGCGGCGAGCTTATCGGACTCTTCCAAACCGCGCCTGATCTGCTCATCGACTTCATCCTGGTTTTCGTAGTAGTAGGTCAGCGCGCCGTGTATCTGAGCCAATGAGAGATGCGGATGTTGAAAATGGATCTCTTCCGGACTCGATCCGTAGGCGATCTTATCCAGAACGACTTCCGTGACCTTCACTTTCGTGCCGGCAATCCAGGCGATGCCCCGATCATCCAGTTCGATCTGCGTGGCGAAGGCGGCAGTCACTGTTTGTCTCCTGGCACCAGTATACGCGAAGGAAAGGCGCCGCGCAGGCGAGGGTTTCGCCGGCCGCGTCCTCGCTTCGCCGACCACCGCGCGGGCCATCGGTCCGGGCCAGCGCCGTCAGCGGCCGCTACGGAAGGTACATGAGCGAGACGCCGTCAACCTGGCCCAGGTGTTGGTTGAACCAGAATAGGTCGTTCTTGTCCGGACCCGTGCGAATCCATGCCGGGTCGTTGAAGTAAACTACTTCGTCATCGCCGATGCCCGTGATGACAATGATGTGGTCTTCACCATTCCAGTCTCCCGGGGCCCAGAGCGGACCGTACATCTTCAACTTTTGGGCCAGGAACTCCTTGGTCACGGCATCGGGTACCGGAAACGACCGGAAGTTCAGTTCTTTGGCGAGTTTGATGAAGGTGGCCGCGTTGCCGGCCTTCACGCCGGCAAGCCTGTACTCATCGGCTACCGGATTGAGGTCGGCGGCATGTTTGTATTGGTAGATCATTCGGGCGCAGTCATGCCAGCACGAGAATTTCCTCGTGCCTTTAATGTACGGCACCCGATAGCGGACGCCGGCGAAGCATTGCTTGGAAAGCTCGCCAAGGCCGTCCGGGACATAGATCACTCCCGGTACGGCGGAAGTGGTGAACATCCAGTTCTTCTTGTCGTCAGTCGGCGTATCGCACCCCACGTTGGCGCGAAGGTAGTAGTTGATATGGTCAGGGTTCGTGGTATTGAAATTGAAGATAAGCAGTTTCTTAACATCTATGTGGTGTAGGGCCGCAATTTTTTCCCAGTCGTCCTTATCTTTGACGCGCACGGGGATGCTGTTGTCGGGCCGGTAGTTCCTGGGCAACGGGGGGACGGGTGGTATTTCTCTCGGCTTTTTTCCTGACATACGATCTCCTGTTTCCACTTGTTACGCGGCGAAACGCGCCAAAAGCGATCATACCGCCGCCGGGGCAGGGACGCGGGGCCGCCGGCCAGCCGGGACGGCCAGCGCCCGCGCTCTGCCGATTTCAAGCTAAAGGTAACGGGAGCAGAGGGTTGCGGTCAAGACTGTGGGGCCATGGCATGTTTCCCGACTGGGTTGAAGATGAATCGGTGGATGGAAGCTGACCGGTTGAAAAGGAATGGCGGGGACGACGAGACTCGAACTCGCGACCTCCGACGTGACAGGCCGGCGTTCTAACCAACTGAACTACGTCCCCGCAAGGTCACGCAGACTTCTTCATTCTACCACGTCCCGTTTGCCGCCCGCAAAACCGGCGCGCGATCTGATACCGTGTTGAGGATGCGAACTTGCCTTCCGATCCCTCTACTTCTCGCTCTCGCCCTGCTGACGGGTTGCGCTTCCAAACCGACGCCGGAAGATGCCAGGAAGTTCATCGACGACGCCGAGCAGAAGCTCCTGGTTCTCCAAGTCGACCAGAACCGCGCCGACTGGATCAAGGACACCTTCATCACCGACGACACCGAGGATATCGCCGCCAAACTCGACGAGCGCGAAATCAACGCCACGGTCGAGTACGCCAAGCAGTCCACGCGCTTCGATGGCCTCGCGCTCGATCCCGTCACCGCCCGCAAGATCAAACTGCTGAAGCTCTCCCTCACCATCGCCACCCCGGCCGACCCCAAGGAAAGCGAGGAGCTGACGCACATCGTTTCCAGCCTGGAAGGCGCCTACGGAAAGGGCAAGTATTGCCCCAGCGGCCCCGACAGTTGCAAGGACATCGAAGCCATCACCAAGGTCATGGCCGAAAGCCGCGATCCCAAGCAGTTGCTCGACGTCTGGACCGGCTGGCACTCCATCGCCAGGCCCATGCGCATGAATTTCGGGCGCTATGTCACGCTCGCCAATAAGGGCGCGAGCGAACTCGGCTTCAAGGACAACGGCGCCATGTGGCGATCGCAGTACGATATGGCGCCCGAGGAGTTCTCCAAGGAGCTCGATCGCCTTTGGGAGCAGGTTCGTCCCCTCTATACCTCGCTGCATGCCTACGTGCGCACCCGGCTGCGCGCCAAATACGGCGACGCCGTCCCCGCCGACGGCCCCATTCCCGCTTACCTGCTGGGCAACCTCTGGGCCCAGGATTGGGACAACGTCTACCCCCTGGTGCAGCCGCCCAAGGGCGATCCGGGCTACGATCTCACCGCGTTGCTCAAGAAGAAGGACACCGACTGGCGGCAGATGGTCAAGGATGGCGAACGCTTCTTCGTCTCGCTGGGCTTCGATCCGCTGCCCACCAGCTTCTGGGACCGCTCGCAGTTCCTCAAGCCGCGCGACCGCGACGTGGTCTGCCACGCCAGCGCCTGGGATATCGACAACGTCAAGGACCTGCGTCTGAAGATGTGCATCCAGATCACCGGCGAGGATTTCCTCACCGTCCACCACGAACTGGGGCACAACTTCTACCAGCGCGCCTACGCCAATCTGGCGCCCACCTTCCGCAACGGCGCCAACGATGGCTTCCATGAAGCCATCGGCGACACCATCGCCCTCTCCGTCACCCCGGAGTACCTGGTCAAGATCGGCCTTCTCGACAAGGCCCCCGACGCCTCGAAGGATATCGGCCTGCTGTTGCATCGCGCCCTCGAGAAAGTTGCCTTCCTTCCCTTCGGCCTGGTCATCGACCAGTGGCGCTGGAAGGTTTTCTCCGGAGAAATCCCGCCGGAGAAGTACAACCAGACGTGGTGGGAGCTTCGCCGGAAGTACCAGGGCATCGCGCCGCCTCCCGGGCGCACCGAGCTGGACTTCGATGCCGGCGCCAAGTACCACGTCGCCGCCAACGTCCCGTACATGCGCTACTTCCTGGCCGACATTCTTCAGTTCCAGTTCCACCGCGCGTTGGCCCAGGCCGCCGGCTGCGCCTCGCCGCTCAACCGCTGCTCGATTTACGAGAACCAGGCCGCCGGCGCCAAGTTCAAAGCCATGTTGGAAATGGGACAAAGCCGACCCTGGCAGGATGCGCTCGAGCAGATCGCCGGCACGCGCCAGATGGACGCCAGCGCCATCCGCGACTACTTCGCCCCGCTGCAGAAGTGGCTGGACGAACAGAACCGGGGCAAACCTGTCGGCTGGTAGGGGCTCGGCGGCCGTGTGGGGCGGACGCCCTCGTCCGCAGCCGGCCCCCTGGCCGGCTTTTCGTTAGTGGCGAAACGGCGGGTCCGGGGGTCCGCCCCACCATCCGTCAACTCACGGATATAGCTTGTCCATCGGATAACCCGGCCAGTCCTCGATCGCCTGCGCCCGCAGGTCCTGGCTCAGCCGCTCGAGGTCTTCCACAGCCCTGAGAAACGTGAACGACGCCTGGGTGTTCGGTCCGTAGACGCCCACCACCAAGTCGCATAACTGGCGCATGCGCACGCGGGCAGTCCGGATCTCGGCGCCCAGTTCGCGGTGTTCTTCCAAAGTCAGCGGGTTAAGGGTGCCGGGGCGCATTCCACGCAAGTCTATCATGCGGCCGTGCACTCGGGGTGGGCCAGGTTGCGGCACGCTCTCCCTGCGGCGCCGCGGCTGCTATCATCGTCATTTGCGAATGCAGCCGGACTTCCTGATAATCGGCGCCGGTGTGGCCGGGTTGCGCGCCGCCATCGAACTGGCTTCGGCCGGATCGGTGCTGGTCGTGGCCAAGGAGAGCCTGCGCGAATCCGCCTCGGAATACGCGCAAGGCGGCATCGCCGTCGCCCTGAGCGACGATGACGAGGTGGAATTGCATGAGCGCGACACCTTGTATGCGGGAGACGGCCTTTGCGACCGCGCCGCCGTGCGCACCCTGGTCCAGGAAGGGCCCGCGGCCATCCGGCAGCTCATCGACTGGGGCGCGGAATTCGACCGCGAAGGCTGCAAACTGGCGTTCAGCCGCGAGGGGGCGCACAGCCGCAACCGCATTCTGCACGCGCACGGCGATTCCACGGGACGCGAGATCGCACGCGTCCTCTACAACAAGGCCTCGTCGCTCTCCAATGTGACGCTGCGCAGCTACTCTTCCATCAGCGATCTGCTGGTGGGTGGGGACGGCGTCGCGGGCGCCGTGTTGAACGGGGAGCCGGTTCGGGTGCGCGCCGTCCTGCTGGCCACCGGCGGCCTGGGGCGCGTCTTCCTCCACACCACCAACCCGGACGTGGCCACCGGCGACGGCGTCGCCATGGCGTACCGGGCCGGAGCCGAGATCCAGGACATCGAGTTCGTGCAGTTCCATCCCACCGCCCTGCAGATTCCCGGAGCGCCGTGTTTCCTGCTATCCGAAGCCTTGCGGGGCGAAGGCGGCCATCTGCGCAATACCGCCGGCGAGCGCTTCATGGAGCGCTACCACCCGCTCCTGGAGCTGGCGCCGCGCGACGTGGTGGCGCGCGCCATGGTGTCGGAAATGGCGGCCACCGGAGCCCCGCACGTGCTGCTCGATCTCTCGCACCGCGAGGCCGGCTTCGTGAAGGCCCGCTTCCCGCGAATCTACCAGACGTGCCTCCGCTATGGCGTGGATCTGGAACGCGAGGCGGCTCCCGTGGCCCCCGCCGCGCACTACGCCATGGGCGGCGTCCGCACCGGTTTGGACGGGCGCGCCAGCCTGCCCCGTCTCTACGCCGCCGGTGAAGTGGCCTGCACCGGCGTTCATGGCGCCAACCGCCTGGCCAGCAACTCGTTGCTCGAAGCCGTGGTGTTCGGCGCGCGGGCGGCCCGCGCCATGCTGTCTCAAGCCGCCGGTGCGCCCCGGGGTTCCTGCGCGGTCCACCCGGAAACGGCCGCCACCCCGCGGGCGGAGGTCCTCGCACTGGCCGATATTCGGACTCTCGCCTGGCGGCATTGCGGGATCATCCGCGAGGCTGCCGGCCTGGCGGAAGCCTGCCGCCGTCTGGAAACCTCCGCGCCCGCGTCCGAAGTGCGGAATCTGCACGCGGTGGCGGCACTAATTGCACGTTGCGCGCTGGCGCGCGAGGAGAGCCGCGGCGCCCACTTCCGCGCCGATTACCCGGAGAAGCGCGGCCGCCTGGCGCTGCATTCCATCGTGAAGCGGGATGCCGCCGTCCTGTTCCGATAGCGGCGCGCCACGCGTTTGCCGAAGTAGTGGGGCGGACCCCCTGGTCCGCGGCCGACGCCCCCGTCGGCCTGCTCGTGCCCTGTAAGATGACGATACCGTCGTTCCGCATGCGGGACGAGGGCGTCCCGCTCGGACCAGGGGGTCCGCCCCACGAATTCCGCGGAATTCCCGATGCTGGCAAAAGTACGCGGCATTGGGCCCGCCAGCCTGCCAACCGATTCTCTCACGGCTTCCGGGCGAGCGGCCGGAGCGGCGAGGCCATAAGCGCTCCCCTCACGCTGCTACAATCGCAGGGATGGCCAACCAAGTTTTTGCCGTTTTCGATACCACCGCCGGCGTCTTCAAAGTGAAGCTGTTCGCCGGCGAAGCCCCGCGCACCGTCGAGAATTTCGTGAGTCTCGCCGATGGCTCCAAGACCGGTAAGCCCTTCTACGACGGCACCATCTTCCACCGCGTCATTCCCAATTTCATGATTCAGGGTGGCGACCCCGAGGGCACCGGCCGCGGCGATGCCGGTTACAAATTCGCCGACGAGTTCCATCCCGATCTCAAGCACTCCAAGCCGGGCATTCTCTCCATGGCCAATGCCGGACCCAATACCAACGGCAGCCAGTTCTTCATCACCGTGGCCGCCACCCCGCACCTCGATAAGAAACATAGCGTCTTCGGCGAAGTGGTCGAAGGCTACGACGTGGTCAAGAAGATTTCCGAAGTCCCCCGCGGCGCCCAGGACCGCCCCAAGCAGGAAGTCCGTATCCGCTCGATCAAAATCGAGAAGACGTAGCCGAGGCGTGAAACTCGCAATCTTCGGAGGCACCTTCGATCCCATTCACGAAGCGCACCTGGCGGTCGCCCGCGAGGCCGCCGGCCGCTTCCAGCTCGAGCGCGTTCTCTTCATCCCCGCCGCGCATCCTCCCCACAAGGCCGGCGCCACCCAGGCTCCCTACCTCGACCGCCTGCGCATGACCGAGCTCGCCTGCGAGTGCGACCCGCGCTTTGAAGCCTCGCCGCTCGAAGCCGGCACCGTCCACAGCTATTCCATCGACACCATCGAGAAACTGCGCTCTTCGCTCGCCCCCGAGGACGATCTTTTCTTTATCGCCGGCGCCGACGCCTTCTCCGAGATCCGCACCTGGCGCCGCTGGCGCGACGTAGCCCGCTCGGTCCGTTTCCTGGTGGTGAGCCGCCCCGGCCACGTCTATGACACGCCCCCCGAAGCCGCCGTCGAGCGTCTCGATACCGTGGAGATGGCCGTCTCCTCTTCCGCCATCCGCGCCGCTCTGGCTCGAGGCGTCCGCCCCGCCGCCGTCCCCCAGCGTGTTCTGGAGTACATCCTGAGCCGCCACTTGTACGTTTAGAGCCCGGCGGGAGAAACCGGTCCAGTATCGTGGGGCGGACCCCCCGGTCAGCGCGGGACGCCCCCGTCCCGCTACCAGCTCGCGGAAACAGGTGCTTGCCATTTGCGGGAAGCCGGCCAGGGGGCCGGCTGCGGACGAGGGCGTCCGCCCCACAAGCCTGCACCGGCCTCGCCGTTTCCATCCGTCACATCCCTGTGTCGGGTTGCCCCCGGGATTTGGCTGTTCCCCGCGGCCCCGGTTCCGGCCAAACCGAACACTCTTTTGCATTTAAAACAAAAAGAGTACAATATGTTTTATGCGGGAATGCAATTGGCACGCTTCGTGCAGGTCGCGATATGCTAGAGGCGTCTCTTCGCTCGGGACCGCCTATGGATGGAGGTTTGCCTTGAACAAACGGTACGCTGCTTTCGCACTGATCGCCCTGGCCCTGGTGGCCGCAGGGGCCGCGCACGCTCAAACTCTCGTCATCACGCCCAACCCAATCAGTTTCTATGCCCAGGTCGGGACCAGCTCTTCCGCTTCGCAGACGGTCACCGTCAAGAGCAGCGACAACACCACGGCGATCCCGTTCACGGTGTCTCCCGGTAATTCGTGGATCAACCCGATCTCCGGCACTCCGGCGGGAGGCTGGGTGACGCCCGCCACGTTTTCAGTCAGCGTCAACCCGAGTCAGCTTCAGCTTGGCACAACCACCGGCTCGATGATTGTCAGCGGTGTCGCCGGCTCCGGGTTGTTCGTGGCCGTGCCCGTCAATGTCACCATGAGCACCATCAGCGTTGGCCTCCCGGGCGGGCAGACGAGCAGCCTTTCGCTGGGAACGTACGCCGCCGGAAGTCCGGTCTACCCGTCTCCCGTATCGGCGCTGACGGTTAGCGGGGATACTACCAACCTGACGGTAACGAAGGGGAGTGTCGACAACTGGTACACCTTCCAGGTGTTTGGCACACCGCCCAGCGCCGTTCAAGTTTCCTTCAATGCGGCGGTCGCCGCCTCCCTGACTCCCGGTACGCTCACCGGGACTCTCACCCTGACGCCGGAAGGCGCCAACCCGGTTCCCGTCAAAATCACCATTACTCTGACCGTCACCCAGTCTCCGCAGGTCACGGTGAACCCGGCGTCCCTGGTGTTTAACTGGCAGCGGTCGGGAGCCAATCAGACCCAGCAGTTTTTTACCCTGAATTCCAACTCCCCACAGGCCGTCAGTGTCAGCCTGTCGACTCCCGGCGTCAGTTGGATCACACTGCCGGTATCCAACCCCACGATTCCGGCCAACGGCAGCGTCCAGGTGGCGGTGCAGGTTGCGCAGGCCGCCGGCGACGCACAGCCCGCGGGAGCCAACAACGGATCGATTCAGATCTCCATACCGGGAGGCGGCGCGCTGTTCCCCAACGGAACCACCAGCCTGTCCTTTCCCATCACGCTCAACGTTTCGAACTACCCGATGTTGTATGTGCCGGCCTCTTTGCTGAGCTACACGTACCAGTTCGGCAGCACCACAACTCCGGCGCCGCAGGTCCTGGTCCCCATCGGCACCAGCAGCGGAACGCCGGTGAACTTCACCGTGGCGTCGTCGACCGCCTCCTGGTTGAGCATCCAGCCGCCGCCCGGCAGTCTGCTCAACACCCCCAGCTCGTTCACGGTTTCGGTGAATCCCGCCGGGCTGGCGCCGGGTACTTACACCAGTTCGGTCACCGTGATCCCGGGCGCCAACGGCAGCGGCCAGGGCACCATCACCATTCCCGTGGTTCTGACTGTGACTTTCCAGAACAGCCTGCTGACCAGTCTCCCGACCAATACGCTGGTGTTCCCGTACCAGGTCGGGCAATCCACGCCCGCTTCGCAGACCGTAAACCTTTCCAGTTACACCGGCGCGCCGCTGAACTATACCGTGACGCCTCCCGCGGCCACCGCGGCCTGGGTGCAGGTCACCGGCCCTCTCTCCGGCACCACCGACAATACCTCGTTTACCGTCTCGATCAACCCCAGCGGCATTCCAGCTCAGCCGTGGCCTCCGTACCTCGACGCCACCATCAACATCGCGGCGACCGATCCCTCCACACAATCTCCCGTCAACAGCGTTTCCGTAGACGTAAGGCTATACGTCAGCACGGCGGCGCAGTTGGTCGTCACCCCACCCGGGCCCGTGCAGCTCTCTTTCTATCCCAACTCGCCGTACTACCCGTCGTCTAACCAAGCCATCCTCAGCCTCGCCAGCACTCTACCGGTTACCTCGGAATTGAACATCACCTCGATTCAGAGGACCGGCGTCGCCCCGGGAGCCACCAGCCCCTGGATTGGCGGCTTGGACTCCGGGCCTCTGACACCCACATCCCTGACCGTCAATGGCACCGTCCTCTACAGCGCTTCGATGCTGCCGGGCACCTATAACGGTTCCGTCTCGATCTCCGCCACTGGCGGCCTCAGCCCAACGCCCGTGGCCGATAGCGGCATTTCCATCCCGGTGCAGTTCACCGTCAACAGAGCCTTAGGCAGCGTCACTTGGCCCAAGGCGGCGGACGGCTCCATGTCGTTCACCCAGACCAAGGGTGGCCAGGTTCCCGCCGCGCAGGTGGTGCAGGTGGGCACGGACTCGATCTCGCTTCCGTTCGATGTCGTGGTGAACACCGGTTTGTACAACTGGCTCACGATCAGCGGCGTCACCAGCAATACGCCCGGCAGTTTCAACGTCAGCGTGGATGCCTCCAACCTCGCCATCGGCACATGGCGGGGCGCGATCTACGTCGACATGCCCAACGCGGCCGGCAGCCCCTTCCGCATCCCCGTCACCTTCTACGTGAACGGCGGCGCCATCTGCGCGGGGTCCTGTTCGTCTCCTACGCAGTCGCTCAGTTTCACCCAGATCGTCGGTGGCGCCACTCCCGCCGCGCAACCCGTGGCCATCGTGTCCACACCGTCGTCGGCCACCTACACGATCAGCGCGGCTACCACCACGCCGCCCAACGGCAACTGGCTGTTGGCCTCCATCAGCGCCGGCGGCGGCATCACTCCGGGAACCGTGACGGTCAGCGTCAATCCGGGCAGTCTGGCCGCTGGAACCTACAACGGAACTGTGACGATCACCTCCCCTGGAGCGACCGGCAGTCCCATCGTCATCCAGGTTACCCTGACCGTGCAGCAAGCCAGCATCACGGCCTCCACCACTCCGCTTGTCTTTAACCAGTTGGCCGGCGGACCGGCCCCCGCGGCGCAGCAGGTTGTGGTGACGTCGACTCCCTCCGGCGTCCCGTTCGCCGTCGCCGCCACCACGGGCAACGGCGCTCCCTGGATCATCGCCACTGCCGGCGCTTCCGGAACCTCCGGAACTACCGGAACCGCGTCAGGCACGGTTCAAATCTCCGTCAACGGCGCCTCGCTTTCGCCGGGGCCGTACACCGGACTGGTCACCATCACCTCGGCCGGGGCCGTCGGCAGCCCCATCAGCATACCGGTGCTGCTGACCGTGGGGCCGGCGGTGCAGCTCGGCGTAAGCCAATCGACGCTCACGTTCGCCGCCAGCGTCGGCCAGGCTACCACGCCGCAGACGGTTCAATTGACCTCGACCGCCAGCACCACGTACACCGTCACCACGGCCACCAAGGATAATGGGGCATGGCTGACCGTCAATCCCACCAGCGGGACCGCCGGCACCGCGGCCGTCACGCTGACCGTTTCGGCCAATACGCAGACTCTCGCGGCCGGCGGTTATTCCGGCACCGTCACCATCTCGTCGTCGAGTTCTCTCACCCCCGCGATCGTCAACGTCAGCCTCACGGTAACGGCCGTTCCCGCGCCCGTGGTAACCGCGGTTGTGAATGCCGCCAGTTGGGTCGCCGGGGCCGTCTCACCCGGTGAGAATATCGTCATCGGCGGCACCGGCATCGGCCCCGCCACACTGGTGGTAGTGCAGCAGTTGACGGCTGCCGGGAAGTTTCCCACCACGCTGGGCAACACGCAGGTGTTTTTCGACGGCATCGCCGCGCCGATTATCTACGCTTCGGCCACCCAGACCAGCGTGATGGTCCCTTATGCGGTCGGCGGCCGCACTTCGACCAATCTTCAGGTGGTCTACTCGAATGTCCCGTCCGTCGCCGTGCCCTACAACGTGGTGCAGGCGGCCCCCGGCATCTATGCGCAGAACAGCCGGGGCTTCGGACCGGGCTCGGTTGTGAACGCGGATGGCACGATAAACGGTCCGAATAACCCCGCGGCAAAGGGCTCCGAAGTGTACCTTTACATGACCGGCGAAGGCGCCACCAACCCGGCCAGCACCGACGGGGCCATCGCCAACACCTCCGGCAATCCGCTCAACAAGCCGATACTGCCGGTAACCGTGACCGTCAGCGGCGTGCCTGCCACCACGATCCAATACTGGGGGTCGGCGCCGGGGATCATCTACGGTGTGATGCAGGTGAATTTCACCATCCCGCCAGGCACGCCAACCGGCGCGCAGCCCCTGCTGGTCAGCGTCGGCAGCAACACCACGCCGGCCAGCGTCACCGTCGCCGTACAGTAAGGGCCGGCCAAACGCTCCCTCACGGCCGCGGCTCCGAATGAACATCGGAGCCGCGGCCGTGGGCTACATGGCCACTCCCGCCCGCCACAGCAAGTACCCGATCGCCTGCTTCACATAGTTCCAGCGCTCGCGCCAAGGCTCGTGGATTACTTCCTTTCGCGGCGACCCGTAGACTTTCAGCCCCTCGAAATTCAGCATCCGCTTCGCCCGGTAAATGTGATACCCGTCGCTCACCACGATAACCGAGCGCAACCCCATGCGGTGCATGATCTCCCCCGCCATGGCGGTCGACTCCACCGTGCTCCCAGCCTCCGACTCCACCACGATCCGCTCCGACGGCACCCCCCGGGCGACCAGGTACGACCTTCCCACGCCGCCTTCCGTGAACACCGGATCCCCGCCCGCGCCGCCCGTCGTCATCACCACGCGCGCCAGTCCCCGGTGGTACAGTTCCAGCGCATGGTCCAGCCGCGCCCGGAACACCGGCGACGGCCGCCCGTGGTATTCCGCCGCCCCCAGCACCAGGATCACGTCCGCGCGCCGGGCCTCATCGCGCGTCGATTGCAGCTCTATGCGCCGCGTGACGTAGGCGACCAGGCTTGCCACTGCCGCCACCACCACCAACGCCGCGATCCATAGGACACGTTTCATCTGCGGTATGCCGAGCGTTCGAATTATCATTGTAGACACATGCCCAGGGCCGCGACCATAAACAGCTCCGCCAACCCGCTCGTAAAAGATGTGCGGCGGGCCATCGAGCGCCGCGGCCTCACCTCCCAGGGATGGTGCGTTGCCGAGACCTTTCACCTTCTCGAAGAGGCCCTCCGCGATGCCGGGGTTCGGCACGTGCTGGCCGCCGAATCCGCGCGCGCCCACGCCGAGGCCCGCCTTCGCGCCTACCCCGGCGTGCCGCTTGCGGTGCTCCCGGACCGCCTGTTCCAGACGATCTCGGCCACAGAGACCAGCCAGGGCGTGGTGGCTCTCGTGGACCTTCCGGCCCGGGAGTGCTTCGGCTTGCCGGCCTTCGTCGTGGTCCTCGACGGCCTGCAGGATCCCGGCAACGCCGGCGCCATCGTGCGCGCCGCCGAAGCCTTCGGCGCTACCGGGGCGGTTTTCGTCAAGGGAACGGTCAGCCCCTACAACCCCAAGACGCTGCGCGCCTCCGCCGGCTCGCTCTTCCGCGTCCCGTTCCTCCACGCGATCGACCCGGCCGAGATCCGCGACGCCCTGGACAAGCACGGCATCGGCCGTTACGCCGCCGTCCCGCCGCGCCCCGGCTCGCCCGCGCGTCCGCTTTCCGGGATCGACCTGACCGGCGACTGCGCCTTGATCATTGGCAGCGAAGCCCGCGGCGTCAGCCCGGCGCTGGCCGACGGCGCGGCTGCCATTTCGATCCCCACCTCGGGAGTCGAGTCGCTGAACGCCGCCGTGGCCTGTGCCATCCTGCTCTACGAGGCCCGCCGCCAAAGGAGCGCAAAAAAGGGGTCAGACCCCTTTTCTTTCGAGGCCCATCCGTGAGCCTCTTCGATTCCACTCCGCCAGAAAAGGGGTCAGACCCCTTTTTCGGGCGACCCCTCGCTCAACGCATGCGCCCCGAGCGCCTCGAGGATTACGTCGGACAGGAGCACATCCTCGGCCCCGGCAAGCCCCTGCGCCGCCAGATCGAGCGTGACGCGATCACTTCCGTGGTGCTCTGGGGTCCGCCCGGAACCGGCAAGACCACCCTCGCGCTGCTCATCGCCCGCACCACCCGCAGCGAGTTCATCTCCTTCAGCGCCGTCTTGAGCGGCATCAAGGAGATCAAGGCCGTCATGGCCGACGCCGAACGCCTCCGCCGCACCGGCCGCCGCACCATCCTCTTCATCGACGAGATCCACCGCTTCAACAAGGCCCAGCAGGACGCGTTTCTTCCCTACGTGGAGCGCGGCGACATCATCCTCATCGGCGCCACCACCGAGAACCCGTCCTTCGAAGTGATCTCCGCGCTGCTCTCGCGCTCCCGCGTCTACGCCCTGCGCCCGCTCACCGTGCCGGAGACCATGACGCTGCTGCGCCGCGCCCTGCCCGTTCTGGGGATCGAGGCCGCCGATCCGCTGCTCGAGCAGATCGCCATTTACGCCAACGGCGACGCGCGCCAGGCCTACAACAC
>Ga0182027_10010245_pt1 | contig 13356 bp, 13 predicted proteins | sample 712E1DmetaG_FD_121300 | JGI IMG/M metagenome (GOLD analysis project Ga0182027, IMG submission 121300) | Permafrost microbial communities from Stordalen Mire, Sweden - 712E1D metaG (Illumina Assembly) | ecosystem: Environmental > Terrestrial > Soil > Wetlands > Permafrost | place: Sweden...
CCCCCGCTGAGCAGGACATCGCGCACCTCGGGATGCGCTTCGATGTACCGGAGCGCACGTTCATGTTCGGGGTGGAAATTATAGTCCTGCGCATTGCTCACCAACCGGCTCCGCGTGCAATAGCGGCAATAGGCTGCGCAGCGGTCGGTCACCAGGAACAGCACCCGGTCGGGATAGCGGTGCACCAATCCCGGCACCGGCGAGTGCGCGTCTTCGCCCAATGAGTCGAGCATCTCTTCTTCTGACACGACCATTTCGTCGCCGCGGGGAATGACCTGACGACGGATCGGGCAGTCAGGATCCTTGCGATCGATGAGGTTGAAGAAATAAGGCGTGATCGCGAGAGCCAGCTTCTGATCGGCAAACAAACAGCCCGCCTTTTCCTCGGGCGTGAGCGTCATGAACTGCTCAAGCTGGGCGGCGCTCGTGATGCGGTTTTTCAGCTGCCAGTTCCAATCCCGCCAGTCGGCTTCGGGAAGATGCTGCCACAACCCCTGCCCTTCGAACCAATGGGCGCGGTCTTCAGTGTAAGACATGATGCAAGGGTAAAGTAATAAGCTGCCTAACCAATCTGTCAAATGGGGGATGTGGCGCCGCCGGCCCACCAAGCAGTTCCAAAGAAATGCATCCGCCGGCAGACTGCCCAACGACTAGAAGATTCCCCAGTGAAACTGCTGGTCGAGAGCCAGCAGGCAAATCATCGCCACGTATACCCATACCACCGCCAGGACAACATTCGCCATCAGACGGCGGTTTCCTGATTCAGAGCCGGCAGCGGACTTTTCGGCGCTCATGATCAACCCAGTTTGAGCTGCTACCCCGCCCTGTGCAAGTCCGGGGCTTTCAATCCGGCGCGGAGCCGGGCTGGCTAGAGCGGTTTAAATTAAACTGTGGCCGAGAACACGAACGTAGCTGCGAGCGCCAGCGAGCGGATGGCCCGTCCACTCGCTGGCGCTCGCGGCTACACCTTTTCTGAAACCGCTCTAGGCCGGGGTTTGCGCCATGGATTCGATTGGCTCCAAAACCCGGATCGGCACGATGGCGCACGGCAGGCCACGCAGGAACAATCGCCGCTGCAGGGCGAACGCGGTGTAATTATGCAGCCAGCGCGTCAGGAAGGTCTCCCGCTCGAACACGAGCTGGCCCGTGAAGAAGATCACGTTGGCATTGCGCTCGATCAGCTCGGGCACGAGCTTGCTCAGTTCATCGAGCACCTCATGGCCCACGGCGGTCACGGCCTCGGCCTCGCCGCCCCGGCTCTGAACAAAGTTCACGTACCGGTCGGCCTCGTGCTTCACGTGCGCCCGCAGCCGCTCAATCTCGTCTGATCCTTTGAAGTTGCCCGCATCGAGAATGCCGATCTGGACGAACACCATGCGACGGAAACCACCACCAAACAGGCGCACCGCGCCCAATAGCGTGTGAAGTCCGAGGCCGTTGAATCCATTGACGAGAACGACGGCGGTGCGGTTCGACGTCGGCGCAAAATCTTTCGCCCCGGGCTGCGCCGGGAGTTCTGCTGCCTCCACGATGCTGTCAAGATTCGCAATCTGTTTCCGCACGCCGTCATAATGGTGCCGCACCGCGAACGCGGTCGCGATCAGTACGGTGGTCGTGACCAGCGTCACCCAGCCCCCGCTGAAAAACTTCACCCCCGCCAGCGTGATGAGGATGGAAAAGGTCAGGCCAAATCCCACCGCATTGATGGCCAGCCTCCATTTCCAGGAAGGATCCTCCCGACGCACCTGCCACCAATGGCGCACCATTCCGGCTTGGGACAGGCTAAAGGTGATGAAAACGTTGATACTGTAAAGGACGACCAGCAGGCCCACGTCGCCCCGGGTGAGCAGCAGCACGGTCAGCGACGCACAACCCATGACCAGGACGCCATTCAGAGTGACAAAACGGTCGCTCAAGGCAGTGAAGCGCGTCGGCATCCACCGGTCGAGCGCCATGTTGGCCAGCACGCGGGGTCCGTCGATGAAACCCGCCTGCGCGCCGATCATCAGCAAAGCTGCTGCGCTGGTCAGGGAGACGTTCACAAAGGTGCTGGCCAACCACGGCGGCCAGTTCGCAGAAAGCTGTCCGAGAAGCACGGCGTTAAGCGTCTTGCCCTCGACCGGGCGCGCTCCGACCAGCAGGTAAGCGACGAACAGGCCGGCGACCATTCCACCAAGCGAAAGTGCCATGAGCAACATCGTGCGCCGGCCGGTTCGCACCCGCGGTTCGCGCAGGATTGGCAGGCCGTTGCTCACCGCCTCGATACCCGTGTACGTGCCCGCACCCATGCTGTAGGCGCGCAAAAGCAACGCGACCACCCCAACCATCCCCACGTCGGTCGAAGCACTGTGCACGGCGTTCATCGAATCGCCTGGAAGGTTCGCCAGAGCGCCGGCATGAGCCCCGAATACATAGAGCACCGCAAAAGTGTGGGTGATTAGGAACGTCCCGAACACCGGAACCAGCAGCAGCACCGACTCGCGCACGCCCCGCAGATTGAGCATGGTGAGGAGCAAAATGCCGCCCACCGAGGCTGCGAGTTTCCATGAAAACCACGCCGCAGGCAGGAAGCTGAACAGAGCATCCATGCCGCTCGCGACCGAGACTGAAATGGTCAGCACATAGTCAATGAGCAGGGCCGAGCCCGAAACCACACCGGCCGTTGGCGAGAGCAGCCGGCTGGCCACGAGATAGCCCCCGCCGCCGGCCGGAAACAATGCGATGATCTGCGAGTAGCTGGCGCAGATGATCATCACTGTGGCGGCAGTCATCAACGCGACAAACACCGCGAGCGGCGGGTGCGCCAGCAACACCTTGTACGCCTCTTCGGGGCCGTAACAAGACGAGGACAAACCGTCAGCGCCGAGGCCGACCCAGGCGAGTATCGCGACGAGCGATAGCTTGTGAAACAAATGATGATCGGTCAGATCGCGTTCGCGGCCGATGAAGAAATTCTTCATCATCCGGATCAGGGAGAGGTCACTCATATCGGTTGTCTTGATTCGCCGCACGCCGGCGGCCCTGCGCTGCTGGACAACCATGACGACGCGGACTTCGCGTCGCAGAGGATCGCCCTTCCCCTTGCCTGCGAGGTTAGCTGACGGGCTCGGCCTGAGAAGTGGCCTAGGCAGCGGTCTCCCACCGCCATACGCCCCAGCCGCGCTGCCCGTGCACCACGGCATTGGGTTCCCCGCGCCGTGCTGCGGGAACGCAGAACGACTTCGGCTGCTGAAATGTCGGCGGGCAAGAGATAGAAATTTGTCCTTACCGTCAATCGGCTTCAAAGCAGGCTGAATGCCAAAACCCTTGGAGTTCGTTGTTTGCGCCAGTTTGTAATGGCCATCGCCACGGCTTTGGCACTGACGCCACAAAACCCTTGGCACACGTGAAGAAAGGGCATTTCGTCGCGTTTTGATGCCCATGCCACGTTCAGGAGTACTCGCGCTCGAAGACGGCTCGGTCTTTCGCGGCTTCGCTTTCGGTGCTGAAGCCACCATTACCGGCGAAGCGGTGTTCAACACCAGCATGACCGGCTATCAGGAAATCCTGACCGATCCCTCGTATTTCGGCCAGATCGTCACCATGACCGCCGTGCAGATCGGCAACTATGGCGTCAACCCGGACGACGAGGAGTCCGCCGGCGGGCCGAAGGTCTCCGGCTTCGTCGTGCGGGAACTGTCGCCCGTCACCAGCAATTGGCGCAGCCGCATGAGCCTCGACGATTACCTCCGCGAATACCGGATCCCCGGCCTGCAGGGAGTCGATACGCGCGCCATCACCAAAAAGCTCCGGGTGACGGGCGCGATGAAATGCTGCCTGAGCAGCGCTGAGATTTCCAACGAGGAGGCGGTGCGCCGTGCGCAGGCGTGGGCCGGACTGGTGGGTGTCGACTTTGTCAAGGAGGTGACCTGCCAACGCCCCTATCAATGGGACCCGGAAGGCCGCTGGGACAAACCGTTCTCCCTTGCCGGAACAACCCTGGGCTCCCAGGTCACTCCCGCGAAGCGCTTCAAAGTCGTGGCGATCGATTACGGTGCCAAACGCAACATTCTGAAGAAACTGCGCCAGCATGGATTCGACGTCTGGGTGGTGCCGGCGAGTGCCACGCCGGAAATGGTGGATGAGTTCGCGCCCGACGGCGTGTTTCTCTCCAACGGTCCCGGCGATCCCGAGCCGCTCGAGTACGCGTACCGCACAGTCGCTCGGCTGATTGAGCGATATCCCACCTTCGGCATCTGCATGGGTAATCACATGATCACCCACGCGCTCGGCGCCAAGACCTTCAAGCTCAAGTTCGGCCATCGCGGAGCGAACCAGCCGGTCAAGAATCTCGAAACCGGCAAGGTTTCGATCACGGCCCAGAACCATGGCTTTGCCGCCCGCCCCGAAGATCTGGAGCGACGCGGCGCAACGGTCACCGAGGTGAATTTGAACGACAGCACGGTCGAAGGTCTCCGCCACAAGACGCTGCCGGTGTTCTCCGTGCAATACCACCCGGAGGCTTCGCCCGGCCCGCATGATGCCGATCCGCTCTTCGTTGATTTCTATCGATTGATCGAGCAGCGAAAAGCGGGGAAGATTTAACGGTCTGCGAGCGCCTCTTCGAAACGTTTCGCGTCCTCCGGCGTGTCGACGCCGATGGTCGGATCTTCGGTCAGGCCAACCATGATGTCATAGCCGTTCTCCAACACGCGGAGTTGCTCCAATTTCTCGATCTGTTCGTAACGGCCCGGCGGCAGCGATGAGAGTTTCTCCAGCAACGCCGCCTGGTAGGCGTAGAGTCCGAGATGCTTGTAGCAGGGATTGGCGGCCACCCATGCATCGTCGATGGTCAGTCCGAGATCGCGGGAGAACGGCATCCGGGACCGCGAGAAGTAGAGCGCCCGGCCATCGCGACGGATGACGACCTTCACCTGGTTGGGATTGTAGAAATCGACCACGCGGCGGAACGGTGTGGCCAGTGTGGCCATCGGCGCCGCAGCGCCAGTCAGGCGCGCCAGTTCGCGGATCTGGCCAGCCGTTACCAGCGGTTCATCCGCCTGCACATTGATGATGTGATCGGCCCCCACGGCGCGATTGGCCTCCGCCAGCCGGTCGGTGCCGCTCGGATGCGCCGGGGAGGTCATGATCACCTTGAAACCACTAGGCGCGACCGCATCCCGCAGCAGCTCATGATCCACGGCAAAATACAACGGGAACTCGGGAGCCTCGGCCGCAATGCGCTGCGCGACCCAAAGCAGCAGCGGCTTTCCCTTGATCAAATGAAGCAATTTTCGCGGAAATCGGGTCGATTCGAGCCGGCAGGGTACGATGATGGCGATGGTGGACATGGTGTTGCGTATGTCACCGGCACCGCCGGCGGGCAACGCCGAAGGCGCAGAACTATCTTGGCGTGATTGGCTTGGTGTGTGCTTGAGACAACGTCTTGCAGCCCTTGAAGGCAATCGAGCCCGTCGGTTTTAAGATTGCAAGCAAGGTATCGGACCGTCGAGATTCCAGCCCTTAGTCTTGAACTTCATGGATAAAGCCGAAGCCACACCGAGCACGCAGCAGCACGTCAGAGAGTTCGTCGTGCAGAACAAGATGTGCATCCATGCCCGGCCAGCCGCCATGGTCGTGCGTATCACCAACAAATATCGCTGCGACGTTTTCGTCGAAAAAGACGAAGAACAGGTGAATGGAAAGAGCATCATGGGCCTGATGATGCTGGCCGCCGGCAAAGGATCGAAGGTGAGGTTCATTGCCATGGGTGATGATGCCCCGCAGATGTTAGCCGAATTGGATCAGCTCTTTGCCCGCAAGTTCGACGAAGCCTAGGTTTTGGCCACGCCAAAAACTAGGGCAAACCGAAGAAATCCGTCGCGTTCTTCTTCGTCGCCGCCGCCAGTTCGTCGTAGCTCACCCCGAAAAGACCGGCGCAATACTCTGCCGTGTAGCGCACATAGGCCGGCTCGTTTGGCTTGCCGCGATGGGGCACCGGGGCGAGATACGGCGCATCGGTTTCGATCATCAGTCGCGCCAATCCCTGGGCTTTGGCCGCCGCGCGCACGCCTTCGGCATTCTTGTAGGTAATCACGCCCGTGAACGAGCCGCGACCACCCCGCTGAATGAGGGTGTTCATCTCCTCCGCGCCTTCGCTGAAACAGTGGAAGACCACCCGGCTCCAGTCGACTCCGCTCTCATCAATCATCCCCACGCATTCGCGAAACGCGCCGCGCGAATGCACAACGACGGGCACCCCGACGCGGCGGGCGATTTTCAGCCCGGCTGCAAACGCGGCCCGCTGGCGCGCAAAGACCTCCTCCGCCTCTGCGGCCTCCGCCGGCAGATGGAACCGGTCCAGCCCGATTTCGCCCAGTCCCACCGGCCGCGGCGCCTCGCTGGTAAAAAACGCCTCCAACGGTGCCGTCGCCTCCTCCCAGTTCGCCGCCACCGAGCACGGATGCAACCCCACCGTGTAATGCACCGCGCCGGAGTGCGCCCGCGCCAAGTCGCGATAGAGCGTCCAGTCCGCCGGCTCAGTCCCGATGGCAATCATCGTTTCCACCCCGGCTGCGCGCGCCCGCTCGAGCACGGCCGGCAATTCGCCGCGGCGGTGAAACGCATCCAGATGAGTATGGGTGTCGATCAGGGCCATGGCGACGGGTCACCCGCGATAAAGCGGCAAATAACGCTCGCTGAGGTAGCGCAGCAGGTGCTTCGGATTCAGCGGTTCGCCGGTGACAACCTTGACCAGCTCCCGGGTATCATGACGCCGGCCTTGTTCATGGATATTCCGCCGCAGCCAGCCGAGCAACCGCGAGAAATCGCCGCGCGCAAAATCGTCGTCCAGACCCGGCAGATCGTCCTGGGCTTGGTACCAGAATTGCGCCGCCATCATGTTGCCGAGGCAGTAGCTCGGGAAGTAGCCAAACATGCCGCCCGACCAATGCACGTCCTGCAGCACGCCTTCACGGTCGCTGGCCGGCGTCAGGCCGAGAAGTTCCTGCGCCAGCGCGTTCCACGCCGCCGGCAGGTCCGCCACCGCGAGCGTTCCCGCGAAGAGCCGTTTCTCGATCTCGAAACGCAGGATGATATGCAGGTTGTAAGTGACCTCGTCGGCATCCACGCGGATGAGCGTCGGACGCACCGCATTGACCGCCAGGTAAAGCTCGTCAGAGGAAACGGCGCCGAGCTGCGCGGAAAACGTTTCGCGGAAGCGCGGCTCAAAGAACCGCCAGAAGGGGCGGCTGCGGGCCACCTGGTTCTCCCACAGCCGGCTCTGCGATTCGTGCACGGCCATGCCCACGGCCTGGCCCAGCGGCGTACCCTGGTGGTCGCTCCGCGTGCCCTGCTCATACAGGCCGTGGCCGGTCTCGTGGATCGCGCTGAACAGCGAATTGAGCGGATTGTGCTCGTCGAAATGCGTGGTCATGCGGATATCGGCGCCGCTGCCTTCGCAGAACGGATGCAGCGACACGTCGATGCGCCCGCGTCGATAATTGAATCCGATCCGCTCGGTCACGGAGTGCAGAAATGTCCGCTGTTGCTCCACCGGGAAACCGCGGAAAATGCCGGTTCGCGCCTTCACCGGTGAAGAAACGATCTCGCGCATAAGCGGCACCAGGCTCTGCTTCAATTCGCCGAACAGCCGCTCGATCACCGCCGCGGTCATCCCCGGATCGTGCCGGTCGATCATATAGTCGTAAGGCGCGCCGGTGCAGCCCAGATAAGCGGCCTCCTGTTTTGCCAGCTTGATATGTTGCTCGATGAAAGGAGCGTAGCCGGCAAAGTCGGACTTGGCTTTGCACTCCGCCCACGCGTGAAAGGCCTTGCTGCTGTGGCGGGCTTTCTCGCTGACAATCTCCGGCGGCAGTTTGGTGACGCGATCGAAGTCGCGGCGGCTGTATTTGAGCACGACCTGCTGGTCGGTTGAAAGCTCGCCCGGGCGGCCCTCGAGCAGCGTCAGCAGTTCCCCAACGCACGGATTGCTGGCGGCGGCATGCTGGAGCTCGGCCATGAGCGCGAGCTGTTCCGCGCGCAGATCCGCGCTGTCTGACGGGAGATTAACCTGTTCATCCCAGCCCAGCAGTCCGTTCACCGTGCCAAGAACGTGAGCGCGTTTGAGTTTCGAAATCAGTTCCGCGTAGGCGGCTGCAGTGGTCATGCGGTCATTGAACCCAAGTACCGGTCATGGGCGAGTGCATTTGCGGGCCCGAGCCGCGCCACCTTTGGCTGTCACTTCATTATGCGAAACTCAGGAGGCTGCATCTGGAACGCGGGAGGGAGCCGCGGCCGAACCGTCGGCCACAACGCGGCCGGCGGCCATGGTCACGACGTGATCGGCAACCTCGAGCAGGCGCGGAGCGTGCGCGGCAAATACGATGGTCCTGCCCGAAGCGCGTTGCCGCAGAAGAACGCCCATGAGCATCGCTTCGGAGCCCTCATCGAGCGCCGAGCTGGGTTCGTCAAGCAGCAGGATCGGAGCATCCCGGTAGAGCGCCCGGACCAGGGCGAGCCGTTGCCGCTGCCCGCCGGACAGATTCACGCCGTTTTCGGTCAGGTGGGTAAAAAAACCCTGCGGAAGTCGCTCGATCGTCTCCAGGACACCGACTTCACGGCAGAGCCGGAGCAAGCGCTCCAAATCGGGCTGAAACTCCCCCGGCGCGAGGTTCTCCAGCACCGTGCCCAGCAAAAGCACGGTCTGCTGGGGCACCACCGCCACAGCGCGCCGCAGACTGGCGAGCGAGTAGTAATGAATATCATGTTCGCCGACAAAAATCCGGCCTTGCTGAGGAGAATAGAGCCGCTGAATCAGCGAAAGCACTGTGCTTTTCCCGCAACCCGATTCGCCTCTGAGTGCCGTGATCCGCCCAGCCGGGCAAACAAAACTCAGGGACTCCAGTGTCGCCAAGCGACCGGCATGTTTGAACCCGACGTCGTCAAAGCGAATATCGCCCGTGCGCGCCAGCGTTAATTCAATCGTGCCCTGATCCCTTTCCAGATCGAGATCCATGATTTCGAAGAGCCGGTCGGTGGCAATCAGCGCCTCCTGGATGGAAGTGTTCAGGCCGATGAGCGTTGTCACCGGGCCCGTGAGATAACCCGCCAGCGTGTAACACGACATGAGCTCGCCAGGCGTCAGATTGGACCCGAGCACAAAGATCGCGCCCACCCAGAGCAAACCCACTTGGTACGCCTGTGTCAGCAGCGCGCTGGCGGTGTTGCCGCCCAATCCGGCGATCGCCGCCTGCCAGGATGTTTTCAACAGGCGTGCGAGCCGGTTTTCCGCCTTGAAAGAAGACACCTCCTCCAGTCCAAACCGGCGGACGATTGACTGGGCATTGAGCGATTCGACCAACTGCGAGTCAAAATCGGCCGCCCGCTCCATGAGTTGCCGCTGATAGGAGCGGTTGCGCCGGTTGGTGAACCAGTAGACCACGCCATTGGCAGGCACCAGCACCAGGGAAAGCAACGCGAGCTTCCAGGAGTAGAAAGCCATCGCCACGAGCGCAAAACAGAGGATCAGCGGATTGAGAACCAGGTTAAGCAACGTGTTATTGAGAAAGTTCCGCACTTTCACTGCGTCCGTAACCCGCGAGGTGATCTCCCCAACCCGCATCGAATCGAAAAACGGCTGCGGCAGGCGCAGCAGGTGCTGGTAATATGCGAGAATCAGGCGAGCGTCGATGCACTGCGCCGTCCGGAGCGAAAGCAGCGATTGAAAGACTCCCAGCACGAGTTTCGCGCCGAGAACCACCAGCATGGCGAGGCCCAACAGATTAAGCAGCGGCCGGTTGCCGTCGGGGATGACGTAATCGACGATTTTCTGAACGAAAACCGAAGTGCCCAACGCCAGAACCGTCGAAACCGCGGCGCCAACAAAAGCCTGCGCCAGCATGGCTTGGTGCGGCTGAAGCAGCCGCCACAACCGCCGGGTCGGCGACACCGTATGATCGCCGGTTTGGAATTGTTCGCCCGGTGCAAGGAGGATCAGCACGCCCGACCAGACCGATTGGAACTTTTCGCGGCTCCACCACTCGGGGCGCCCCACGGCGGGATCCATCACCTTGGCGCGTTTTCCGCCCCACGCCACGAGGACCACGAAGTGCAACAGACGCCGGTCGATCACGCAGTGCGCGATCGCCGGCAATGGAACTCCCGGGATTTGTTCGACGGCGCCTTTGACCGCCCTGGCCACCAGACCCAACGCACGAGCTGCTTCTACCAGACCCAAAGCGGTCGTTCCACTGCGGTTGGTACCCGCAAGACGGCGCACTTCGGCGAGCGAGTGCCGGGAGTCAAAATGCTCCAGCACCGCCGCGAGACAGCATGCGCCGCAATCGGTAGCATCACGTTGCTTGTACAACACGACCAGCACCAGACTACTCTAGGAAACGTACGATCATGGCTTTGATTCCATCCCATCGTTCCAGCAGCCAGTAAGTCGCGCACCCGGCCACGATGCCTGTCAAAATGCCAAAGAGCTCTCGATGCCGGCCCAAAAATCCAGGCAAATTGATCTTCATGTCATCATTGGGGAAAAGCCCGGAATTCGCACTCCGGGCTTCTTCCTTGCCGTCTAGAGGTATATGACAGCCGCCAATTTTTCGGCAAACATGCTAGGCGTGCCGCATTGCAGGCCGCCGATGGCGCAGATCCAGGAGGCGGTCGCCCCGATGACATATCCGGCATCTTTGGCGAAATTCCCTCCGTTGATTTCCAGCAGGTCACTTTCCGTAATCGTGTTCATGGTCATGGGTATTTGAGGTTGCTTCCGGCGTCCTATTAGCTCGCCCAGCCCTTGGCCAGACCCTCTTTGAAATCATCCCAATGATCGATGATGTTGGCCCCGGCTGCGATGGCGATTCCGATCGCCACAGGCAGCAAAAACGCCCATCCTCCATTGAGATTCTGGGCTTCCTGATCGCTTAGGTTGTTCATGGTTGTTTTGGGTTTCGCGTCTTTTTTGGTTTTGTCCCGGCACCATGCCGGAAAAGGTTGAAAGGTGGGTTCAGCAGGCCTGGGTGCGGAACCAGCGCAGGTAGGCCGCCTGTTGTTGCTGTGCGAGGCTGTTCATCAGCCAGAGCAGTTGAGTCTGGGCCAAGCCAGTTGACGGATTGATGGGCGGCTGCGGTGTGGAATCGATCGGACCGTCGCCACCGGCAAGATGCTGCATTTCAGTGTCTGTTAGGATCTTCATTTTGTGTTGGTTTTGTCGCTCCAACCCCACGTTGGAGGAAAAGATCAAACGGCCTTCAGGACGCCGCCGCGCCCTTTCCCTCCGGGTCAAGCCATCCGCTGACGTCTTCATGGAGGAGCTGGAGCAGACTCCGCCGGGTCACGACCAGGCGCGCACTGAGCGTCATGCCTTTCCGGAGCTCTCCACGAACGCCGCCCCGCAAACGCAGTGTCACAGCTGCTGGTCGAATGACGATCTTGTACACCGCCACGGTCGAATTGAGATTGGCGCTGCTATCGGCGGCCACGCTTTCCACTTCGCCTTCCAGCAGACCCCATTGCGTGTAGGGATAGGCGTCGATCTGCATCCGGACCCGCTGGCCGGTCCGGACGAGACCGATGTCCCGCGGCAAAACATACGCCTCCGCCACCAACCGGTCGTCCGGCGAAACATAGCCAAGCAACTGTCCGGGCAGCACGTAGGTTCCCTCGGCGAGGCCGACCAAGCCTTGAACCGTGCCCGTGACCGGAGCCCGAACGATCGCCAGCGTTCGTTCCTCCAGGAGGCGCCTCTCCTCCGAGACGAGGGAATCAAGCGCCGTCACGGCCTCCCGCAGCCGGGCCTGCCAGCCCGCCATGGTCTGCTGGATCAGCAGCCGCTGATCTGACTGCACGCGTTCAACCGCGTAACGGGCTTCATCGCGCTCCTGATCCGTCACCAACCCCCGAACCGCGAGGAGTCCAACGCGATCGCGCGCGGCGCGAGCTTTCGTCAAAGCCAGCAGGCCGGCTTCGAACTGGATCGTATATTGCGCGAACTCGCGGGCCAGCAAGGGAATGGCGAAGTTGTCCATTGACTCCGGCGACAGAACGGCCGCGAAGTCCGCTTCCGTTACTGCCTCTTCCCGGCGCGTCGCCGTCAGCCGTTGGAGATCTGCGACCAGACTGGATTGCTCGTGCTGGAGCGCGCGATTGCGGGCCAATCGTTCGTCGAGATCCCGCGTCGTCAGCTCCACCAACGATTGGCCGGCAGTCACGCGTTCGTTGTCCCGGGCGGCCACGCGGCCGACCCGACCGCCTACCGCCACCTTGAGTTCGGTGCGCTCCGTCGCCGGCCGCACCAGCCCGGCCGCGCGAACAGTCACGTCTACTTCCAACAGCGGCAGGCTCGCCAAAGCACCGACCGCGCCGGCGAGCACCAGCCAGTAGATCCAAGCCCGTTGCGCCCCGTGGTCCGCATAGAGACTCTGCACGGTGTACGGGGCGAGTTCGGCGGGAACCAGTCCGGAGCTGGGTGTCATGCGCCCCACTCTCCTCCGGTGGCCGCCGGGGGAAAGCGTCCTGTTTCGTTCTAAAACACGAAAGTTAATCCTTGACGAATCGCTGGCAACCGGTCCCGCCCTGCGTTCAAGAAACGGCGCATGCGTTGCAGCCGGCCTCGCCGAGGCCGGCCCGGGGTCGGCGACCCCGGCTACCTGTTTCTTCCGGCCGGACCCGCAGCGGCCAGTGGCCGGGTCGCCTCCTCCGCGGAGGCCCACGCCAGAATCTCGTCGGCCAGGTCGTCGCCCGAATCCTGCTCGTACCAGCGGAAACTCCCGGGCTCGGCCCCGGTCGACACCGTCACGTCGTTGCCGGGCCCGGTGCAGAACAAAAGCACAGTTCCGCACGAATCGTCAGAAGGCTCAATCCGCATTATCGGAGGGAAGAAGGCGCTCATGTGTAGACTCGGATACACCCTCTTCGTCACAATTCTGCGACGGCCCGGCAAAATCGGTGTGAAATGAGCACGGCCGGCGTCAGATCCGATATACCAACAGGCCGAACGGTTTCCCGGCCGGCCTGCCCACAACCGATCGACTGAAAAAACTATCTGGTGACGACCCGGATGCTGCCGCCAGAAGTGCGCAGCTTGAGCACCGGGCCACCGCCGTTGACATTGCCGGAAAGATGACTTCTGCCGGAGCCCCCGTCGCCGAGAGTGATGGTGAGCCCATCGGCCCGGACGTCGCCGCCGCTAGTCGAAGCATCGAGCCGAAACGCGGCCGCCTTGTCGACGGTGACTCTCACGTCGCCGCCCGAGGTCTCCAGCGAACAGTCGCCCTTAAGCGTCCCGCCGATCCCCGCCTCAACATTGCCACCGCTGGTGTGCGCCGACAGCACATTTTCCACGAGTTTGACGACGACGTCGCCGCCCGA
>Ga0182027_10010246_pt1 | contig 13354 bp, 14 predicted proteins | sample 712E1DmetaG_FD_121300 | JGI IMG/M metagenome (GOLD analysis project Ga0182027, IMG submission 121300) | Permafrost microbial communities from Stordalen Mire, Sweden - 712E1D metaG (Illumina Assembly) | ecosystem: Environmental > Terrestrial > Soil > Wetlands > Permafrost | place: Sweden...
ATCTTCGACGCATCGGCAATTCACTCGCTGATACGCGATCATATGGAGAGGCGCATCAATGTCGGATACCACCTATGGGGCCTGCTGACGCTTTTCCTGTGGATCAAGAGATGGAAGGTGGAGGTTCACCCCCCCACGGAAAGCAACCGTACGGGGGGGAGCCCGGTCTTCGCTATCAGATAGCCGTCGCGCTGGTGGCGGCGGCGATATTCCTGGGCTGCATAGTGAGCCCGCCGTCGCTGATGGACGACGTGGACTCGGTGCAGGCGCAGATTGCGCGGAACATGCTGCAATCGGGCGACTGGGTGACGGCGCGGCTGGACGGAATCGCCTACCTGGAGAAATCCCCGCTCAAATACTGGATGATCGCGGTCTCGTACCAGGTGTTCGGGGTACACGACTGGGCGGCGCGGATCCCGATTGCGCTGGGGACGGTGTTGCTGTGCTGGGTGACGGCGCAGTTCGGGGCGTGGGCATTCGGACGGCGGGCGGGGATGTACGCGGGAGTGGCGCTGGCCACGTCGGTGGGTCTGTTCCTGTTCACGAGGATACTGATACCGGATGCGATCCTGACCCTGGCGGTTACGGTGGCATTGTGGGGCCTGCTGCGGGCGGTCGACGAAGGGGAAAGACGCCCCGGGTTGTGGGCGATGGCGATGTGGGGCGCCATGGGGACGGGATTGCTGCTGAAGGGGTTGATCGCGGCACTGTTTCCGGTGGGCGCGGGATTGCTGTACCTGGGGCTGACGGGGCGGCTGCGGGCTCGCGAGACCTGGGTGCGACTGCGGCCTGGGCGGGGAATCGCGTTGTTGCTGCTGATAGCGGCGCCGTGGCACGTGCTGGCGACGATGCGGAATCCGCCGTACCTGGACTTCACGATGCACAGCGAGCGAGGCAGCTATCGCGGGTTCTTCTGGTTCTACTTTTTCAACGAGCACGTCCTGAGATTTCTGAACCGGCGATATCCGCGGGACTATAACACGGTGCCGCGGGCGCTGTTCTGGCTGTTCCACCTGCTGTGGCTGTTTCCGTGGAGCGCGTATCTGCCGGCGGTGTTCAAGCTGGACTACCGGAAACCGGACCGGGCATCGCAGACGCGGCTGATGGCGGCGTGCTGGACGGGCTTCGTCCTGGTGTTCTTCACGTTTTCGACGACGCAGGAGTACTACTCGATGCCATGCTACCCGGCGCTGGCGCTGCTGCTGGGGTCGGCGATCGCCGGCGGGGACAGGATTCTGAAATGGGGGACCAAGGCGCTGGCGGTGGTGGCGACGGTGGCGGCGGTGGCGATCGGCGCGATCCTGTGGATGATACGCGGCGTTCCGGCGCCGGGAGATATCGCGGCGGCATTGACGCAACAGGCGCAGGATGCCTACACGTTGTCGCTGGCGCACATGGGGGATCTGACGTTGAGGGCGTTCGCCTATCTGCGGCTGCCGCTGGCGGTGGCGGGAATCGCGTTTGGGATTGGGGCGTTGGGCGCATGGCTGAAGCGGAGCGGGCGGCAGGCGGTACCGGTAGCGGCACTGGCGGCGATGATGGTGCTATTTTTCCACGCGGCCAGGATGGCACTGGTGGTATTCGATCCCTACCTGGGGTCGCGCGCGCTGGCGGAGGCGCTGCTGAAGTCTCCGCCGGGCGAGTTGATCGTGGACGACCAATACTACACGTTCTCGTCGGTGTTCTTTTACACCAATCGCAGGGCGCTGCTGCTGAACGGGCGGGTGAACAACCTGGTATACGGGTCCTATGCGCCGGATGCGCCGAGGGGCGTGTTCCTGGACGACGGGGAGTTTCGGGAGCGGTGGCTGGAGGCGGGGCGGTATTACCTGGTGGCGGAAGGTCCACAACTGATGAGGTTACAGAAGTTAGTGGGCGCGGGCAGCCTGCACACGGTGGCGTCGAGCGGAGGGAAATTCCTGTTCACAAATTTTTAGAAACTATATTTCGCTTGTTTTCAGCGACATAGGTAGACGGCTCCGGCTTGATGGAACAAGCCGGATGTTACTCTCAAATCGGGAAGAAGGTTGCACGGCTTCGCGGGGCTCGCGAAGCCGTTTCTATTTTGGGGTGACATCATGGGCAGAACCACAACGACTAAGGCCGGCGGTATCAAAAGATCGGCCACGGGGACTTCCGACCCCATCGCAGCCTGCAAGAAGTGCAAGCGGTGGCAGGAGATCAAGCAACGGATGCGGGTGGCGAAGTTTATCGAGAAGACCGTAGACAAGGTCGAACTGAAGCTGGACAAAGGGGAGATCAGCCCGACGGTGGCGGAGTACCTGAAGCTCTTGCAGTTGGAGCAGGAATGGGAGCAGCAGGAGTTGGGAACAGAGGGGCCGAAGGAGATCAAAGTCACATGGGTCGGACCCGTCGCGACGTCGAACTCCGAGAAATAGCCTACGATCCGCTGCCGTCGCAGAAGCGGTTTCACGAGTCCGGGGCACGGTTCAAGGGATTCTCGGGACCGATCGGGAGCGGTAAGAGCCAGGCTCTGTGCCAGGAAGCGATCCGGCTGTGTTATCTGAACCCGGGAAGGATGGGTCTGCTGGGAGCGCCGACCTATCCGATGCTGCGCGATGCGACGCAGGCGACTCTGCTGGAGATACTGGAGAGCAACCGGATCCCGTACGACCACAACAAGGCGGAGAACACGCTGACGCTGAAAGACACGTGGTCGCGGATCATCTTCCGGCCGGTGGACGAGTTCGAGCGGCTGCGCGGCACGAACCTGGCGTGGTTCGGATTGGACGAGCTGACGTACACGCAGGAACAGGCGTGGCTTCGGCTGGAAGGGCGTCTGCGGGATCCGAAAGCGGAGCGGTTGTGCGGATTCGCAGTGTGGACGCCCAAGGGGTTCGACTGGGTTTACAGGAAGTTCGTAACCAGTCAGAACGAGAACTATAGGACGATTCAGGCGGCGCCGCGGGAGAACCGGTTCCTTCTGGAGAAGATACCGGACTTTTACGCGCGTCTGGAGGAGAGTTACGACGCGAAGTTTTACGCGCAGGAGGTTCTCGGGGAGTATCTGCACTTATCGGGCGGGACGGTATACACGGCGTTCGAGGCGGCGAATCACGTGACGGACCTGGCGGTGGATGCGAATCTACCGCTGCTATGGACGCTGGATTTCAACGTGGACCCGATGAGCTCGTTGATCGTGCAGACGGATGGAGGGAAGGTGAGGGTGCTGGACGAGATCGTGATCCGGAATGGAACGACCGAGGAGGCATGCGCGGAGTTTCTGAAGCGGTATCCGAGGCACGATGCGGGATTGATCGTGTACGGAGACGCCTCGGGGTATCAGCAGCAGACCACCGGGTGTTCGGATTACCAGATGGTGCGGGACCACCTGCAAGCGAACTCGGCGATCAAGACACGGTACCGGGTGCCGAAGTCGAATCCGAGCGTGAAAGAGCGGATCAACCTGATGAACGCGAAGCTGCGGTCGGCGTCGGGGGACATCTCGGTGCTGGTGGACAGGAAGTGCAGGGAACTGATCAAGGACTTTGAGCAGGTGGCGTTCAAGGCGGACACGTACCAGATCGACAAGGATCGGGACCGGCAGCGGACGCACTTGTCGGACGCGCTGGGCTACCTGATCTGGCAGGAATGCAGACCGCTTCCCGGGGTAGGGGAGCGACGGGGGCAATTGTACTGATGATACAGACGATAAATCGGGAACATCCGGAGTACATGGCGCGGAAGGCGACGTGGAGACGGTACCGGGACCTATACGTTGGGGGAGACCAATTGCGGGAGCGCGGATCGGAGTACCTGGTGCGCCGGCAGAAGGAGCCGGGCGCGGTTTACCAGGAGCGTCTGGTCCGGCTGTTCTATGAGAACTTCATCGGAAGCATCATCGACTGGTACGCGGCGACGCTGATGCACCGCGAACCGGTGGTGCAGATGGAGCAGCCGGGCGGCGCGGCGGGGGGGTTCTACAACACGTTTTTCGCGGACTGCGATTTGAAGGGGACGCGGCTGAGCCAGTTCTTCCGGGAGCGGTTCACGCAGATGCTGGTGTGCGGGAGCAGCTACGTGGTAGTGGATTTCCCGCGGGCGGCGGGACGAGCGGCGACGCGGGCGGAGGAAGACGCTTCGGGGCAATCGCGGGGATTCCTGGTGGACTACGGCGCGGAGGAAGTAATCAACTGGAACCGCGACGAGAGAGGCGGGCTGGAGTGGGTGGTGATCCGGAGTTCCTGCCTGCAGCAATCGAAGGTCACGGACGCGAAGTGGGAGAAGGAAACGCGGTGGGTGTACTACGACCGCGAGAACTTCCGGATCTACCGCAAGGCGGGGGAGCAGAGCCCGGTGGAGCTGGTGGATGAAGGACGGCATTGCCTGGCGCCGTTGGGACGGGTTCCAGTTTTCGAGATGAAGGTGACCGAGGGGCTGTGGCTGATGAACAAGGCGGCGCTGCTGCAACTGGAACACTTCAACAAATCGAACGCACTCTCTTGGGCGCTGACGATGGGGCTGTTCGCGATGCCGGTGGTGTACTCGGACCACGAATTCAAACAGGTAGTGGGGGAGACGTACTATCTGCAACTTGGCAAAGACGACCGGTTCGGGTGGACGGAGCCGGACGGGAAAGTGTACCAGATCGCCGCGGACAACCTGGATCAACTGAAGGACGAAATCTACCGGGTGTGCTACCTGATGACGCAGGCGGGGAACGCGAGCGGGGCGGGGGCGCGGCAATCGGGATTGAGCAAGCAACTGGACTTCGTGGCGACGGAAGAGGTGCTGCGGGCCTACGGAGCGGTGGTGAAGGAAACCATGACGCAGGTTCTGGGGGCGGTGGCGGCGGCCCGGCAAGACGACGTGTCGGTTGGGGTCACGGGACTGGACGATTTCGACATCGACGAGTTTGGGACCGAGCTGGAGGACGCCAAGAACCTTCTGGCACTGGGGATCGGGAGCGCGACACTGACGAAACAGGTATTCAAGCGGCTGGCGCTGAAGTACCTGAACGACGCGCGGCCGGAGGTGAAGAACCGGGTAGTAGAGGAGATCGAACAGACGGACTACGGGAAACCGGGCGGCAGTACAGACCCGGCGCCGCGGTAGGCAGCGGACAGCAGACAGACGGGAATGTCAGCAGGGGGCGGGCCGGCAAGTGGCCCGCCCCATTGCTTTTTGGGAGGTATATGGAAGGAATCGACGTGCAAGCGATCGTTCGGCAGGCGATTCAGGAGTACGCCAGCAACGAACAGGCGAAGAGCGAGCCGGCGTACAAGGCGGAACTGCAGGAAGAGCGCAAGCGCCGGGAGCAGATGGAGCGGCGGCTGAACGAGATGGCGGAAGAGAACAAGCGGAGCCGGACGAAAGCGGAAGAGGCAGAGCGGAGTTCGGCGGTGCGGGCGGAGTTGCAGCGGCTGGGAGTGGCCAAGATCGACCTGGCGTTCAAGGCGGTGCAGGACGGGATCGTCCGTAGCGAAGACGGGCGACTGGTAGCGCGAGGCGAAGCGGGAGAGGTACCGGTACGGGAGTATCTCTCGGCGTTCGTGAAAGAGAATCCGGAGTTTCTGCCAGCCCGGATTGCGGGAGGAACCGGGATGACGGGGAACCTCAAGGCGCCGCAGGCCGGAAACGAGTCGGTAAGTATCGATCGAATCCGTCCGGGCATGAGTGCGGAAGAGATGCAGCGGGTACGAGAGGAAATCGTGCGCGTGGCGTCGCAGACCCTGCGGGGACTGTAGAGAACAGCCGGCCGGAAGGCGGGCACAAGGACAGGAATAAGGAGAAAGAATGGGAGCAATTACAACAACTAACGTCGCGACTGCGATTGTCAAGCTGGTGGCGGCGGAAGCTCTGCCGGTGCTGGTGGGGAACCTGGTGATGGGGAACCTGGTGAATCGCGATTACGAGCCGGCACTGGCGCAGTCCGGCGACACGATCAACGTGCCGATACCGCCGCAGATGGTGGCGAACAACATCAGCAACAGCCTGGGCGGTACGGTGACGCTGCAGAACCCGACGCTGCTGAACGCGCAGATCGTGCTCAACACGCACGCGGAAGCGACCTTCCAGATTCCGGACGTGACGAAAGTGCTGGCGGTGCCGGACCTGTTGAAGATGTACCTGCAGCCGGCGGTGGCGGCGATCGCGCAGAAGATCGAGGGCGACCTTCTGAACCTGTACGCGGGATTCTCGTCGAACACCGCGGTGGGCACGGCGGGCGTGGCGATCACCGAAGCCACGGTTGACGCGGCTGAAACGGAGCTGTTCCTGGCGAAGATACCGCCATCGGAACCGAAGTACATGGTGGTGGACGCGGCGTCCTACTCGACGTGGCGGCAGATCCCGCGTTTCAGCGAGTACCAGACGGCGGGCGACGCCGGACTGCAAGCGCTGGTGAACGGCTCGATCGGCAAAGTGAAGGACTTCTACGTGTTCCGGTCGCAGTTCGTGCAGAAGACGACCGCGTCGGGCACGGTGAACACCCACAACCTGGCGTTCACCAAGGACGCCATCGGCCTGGTGGTGCGGCGGCTGCCGCAACCGCTGCCGGGGACGGGGGCGATCGCGGAGTACGCCGAGATGGGCAACTTCGGCATGCGGGTGGTGATGAGCTACCAGCCGGACACGCTGGCGCAGCAGTTCACGGTGGACGTGCTGTACGGCTGCGGCATTCTTCGGAACGCGGCGGGCGTACAGGTCAACACGTAGGTTGCGGAAACAGTGAAGGCGGCTCCGTTCAGGCTAGGGACGGGGCCGCCGGGGTTTGACGGGGCGGATGCCGGCGCGCTGGGTGGCAGCGAGGGCGGGCGGAAAGGCGGGTTACAAACCCGCCGCAGGTTGAAAACCTGCCCCACAAAGAACTGACAGTTAGGAATACAAAAGGCGGGGGGATGGAATGGATTTGAGGGCATATTTCCAGAAGATACGAGACACGGCGGCGAAGTATCCGGACAAGGACCTGGTGATTGTCAGCCGCGCGACCGGGGACGGCGGCAAGTCAGGCGTGTGGACGGAAGTACCGAAGGACGTGGCCGCGATGATGGTGGTTGAAGGGACCGCCGACGTAGCAACGGCGGACGTTGCGGAGGAATACCGGAAGACGGTGGCGGCGGCGAGGCGGCAGGCGGAAGAACAACTGGCCGCCACGAGAGTGCCGTTGTCGCTGGTCACGACCGCGGAACTGCTGCGGCTGCGGGGACCGCAGAACCAGGACTCATAAGATGGCTCTGTTCACGGACGGCGTTCCTTCGACGGTAGACGATCTGGCGGCGCTGGATTCGCAACTCCTCAACGTGGCCCACGTGGAGGCGATCGATGTGACGCAGAAGCTGACCCTGGCACAAATCGACCTGGGTCTCGAACTTACGACGCTGCTTACAGCGAACTCATACAACGGTCAGTGGTTCTGGGTAACTCCCAGGCCGAACCTGGGTTCGGTGGTAGTGACACCCCCGCTGAAGCAATGGCACGCATACCGCGCGCTGGAGATGGTGTACAGCGATGCGTACTACAGCCAGCTCAACGACCGTTACGGGGGAAAGCGCGACCAATTCCACAGAATGGCCAAACAGGCGTACGACAAACTGAGGGAGACGGGATTGGGCATCGTGACGGCGCCGGTTCCAGTAGCAGCGCCTCCGAGCGCGGTGGCGGCGCCATGCGGGGCCGGCGGCAACCTGCCGGACGGCACTTACTTCGTGGCCATGACGTGGGTGAACGGAGTAGGAGAAGAGGGCGCGGCCTCGGAAGCGACGGCAGTGACGACGGCCAACAGCACGTTTCTGGCGCAGGCGGGCGACACTCCGCGCACGGCAACGGGATGGAACGTCTACGCGGGAACGGAGCCGAGCAACCTGTTCCTGCAAAGCGCGGCGGCGGTGGAGGCGGGAGTGTCCTGGGTTCAGCCGGGCGCGCTCAACACTGCGGGACGGCAGCCGGGGACGGGGCAAGCGTGGAATTACCTGCGGCCGATACCGCGGGTGATGCAGAGAGGTTGAGATGGCGGGAATCGGAAGCCGAGCGGCGGCGGTGGTAGTGAAGCTCCTATCGTCGTCAAGCGGAGTGAGCGCCTACCTGGGAGATCAGCAGGATGGCGGACCAGGAAGCGAGACGGCGCCGGGCCGAATACCGATCCGGGCGCAGAACGTGGCGGCGGACCTGGCGGAGCTAGGCGAGGCGGTCCGGTATCCGGCGATTCAGGTGTACTGCGAGAAGGTGGTGAACAGCCTGACGGAGAAGTTCCGGACGTTCTCGGGGACGGCGCAGATGGCGGCGGAAGTGCGGCACTCGCAGGACCGGTTGCAGGGTCTGCAGGAGGAATTGGAGGCATGCGCCGACGCATTGACGCGGGTTCTGGACGGGAACCGCGGGGACTGGGGTTCCGGCATGTACTACGCCGGGGGTTATCAAGTGGCATTCGGGGCCGTGAAACACGGCGGAAAGAACTATATCCAAGTGGCTAAGGTCACTTTCGAGATTGGAGTGAGCATCAGCTAGTATGGCCTACATATCTTCAAACGCGAACCGCTTCTACACGGCGCTGGAAAGCGCGTACGGAAGCGTGGCGACAATCACGGCGAGCAACCGGATCCCGGCGGTGAAACTGACGGTGCAGAACCAGCTCGAGACCACCAACCGGAAAGACAAGACAGGCAGTCGAACTTTCCCAGGCTTGCCGGCCGGCGGGCGGCGGCGGACGGCTTTCGAACTGCAGACGTACCTGACGAGCTGGCAGAGAGCGATCGGCGGGGGGCCGGCATACGGCCCGCTGTTTCAGGCGGCGTTGGGCGCGGTTCCGCAGCAATTCGCGGGCGGGACGGTGGCTTCGGCAACATCCGCGGGGCGAGTGGCGTTCGGAGCGGCGCACGGACTTAGCGTGGGACAGGGAGTGGCGGCAGGCGGCGAGTTGCGATTCGTGGCGGCGATCGTGGATACGGTGACGGTGCAACTGAACGCGCCGTTCACGACAACGCCGGCAACGGGGGCGACGCTGGGGGCGTCGATCACGTACAGCCCCTCGACGGAACTGCCGAGCGCCACGATATTCGACTACTGGGACCCGTCGACGGCGGTGCAGCGGTTTCTGCCGGGGGCGGCGGTGGACCAGTTGGAGATCCGGGTGAACGGCGATTTCCACGAATTCCGCTTCAGCGGGATGGCGCAGGACGTGGTGGACAGCAGCAGCTACACCTCCACGGTGGCGGACGGGCCAAGCTTTCCGGCAGAGCCGGGGTTGCTGGCATTCGACTATTCGGTGGTTCCCGGAAACCTGGGGCAGGCATGGCTGGGCAGCACGCCCACGCAGTTCTTCACGATCACGAATGCCTCTTTGGTGCTGAAGAACAACCTGGACATGCGGATGAACGAGTTCGGATCGAGCCTGCCGCTGTGCATATCGCCGGGACAACGGACGGTGACGGCGGCGGTGGATTTGTACAGCCAGGACGACACCGCGACGGCTGGTTTGTACCAGGCCGCCAGACAGCAGTCGCCGGTGAGCGTGATGTTCCAGTTGGGCGAGGCGGCGGGCCAGGTGATGGCGGTGTACCTAGATAGCGTGATTCCCCAAGTTCCCGAGTTCAACGACGGCAAGAACAGACTGCAATGGCAGTTCCGGCCGTCGCGGGCGCAGGGCACGGTAAACAACGAGATCGCGGTGGCGTTCGGATAGCCATGACCTACGAAAGCGTTCGCGAGGTGGAGTCGGCGATCGCGCCGGGAGTTACGTACGTGGTGGCGCGCATGTCCTTCGCGCGGCGTCTGGAACTGATGCGGCGGATACGGGACCTGGCGGGGAAGAAGGAATTCCTGGACGCCGGGGAAGATGCCGGCGGGAAGATGGACGGGGCGCTTCTGCAGGCGGAGATCGAGCGGAGTTACGTCCTCTGGGGATTGCGCGAGGTTCGGGGGCTGACGGTGGATGGCGCGGCGGCGACACCGGAGCGGCTGGCGGAGGACGGACCGGAGAACCTGTTCCGGGAGGCCCTGGGGGCCGTGCGGGCGGAAACCGGACTGACCGCGGCCGAACGAAAAAACTGATTGTCGCCTTCCACTTCCAGTTCTCCAACCAGGCCGGATGGAGGTGCGACACATGCAGGAAGTCCGGCCTGGAGAAGAGACGGCGATGCGGGTGGCTGGGCGGGAGCCAAGAGCCGGGCGGGGCGCCGGTGTGGGCGAGGAACGGCGTGGTAGTGCACGAGTGTCCGAGATCGCACATCACGGCGGAAAGCGAGTGCCTGGTGGAGGAATACCTGGTGCGGCGGCGACTGGGCGGCCTGCGGTTCTCGGAACTGACGGCGCGCCAGGCCGAGGCCTTTCTGATTCTGGAGAAGGCACTACTGACGGAGATGAAGCATGGCCAACAAGACAGACGAGCGGTTGCTCGATAGCTTCAGAGAGGCGTCGGGGAGGCAGACGAGCGGCCTGGAAGATCTGCGAAGCGTCGCCGGTGGACTCACGGAGGCGATGGGGGAATCTACCGCGGCGGAAGTCCGGGAACCCACGGAGGCTCCCGGCGCCACGGGTGTCACGAAGGCGATGATGGAGGCCTCGGGGAGGCAGACGGGCAGCCAGGACGATCTGCGGAGCGTTGCGGACGACATCACGAGGGCGATGGGGGAATCGACCGCGGCGGAAGCGACGCCCGCAGCCGCGGGCGGGAACTCCCCTACGGCGCAGGGGCAGACGAGCAGCGACCTATACGCGGAATCGGGGACGCCGGTGGGGTCGAGCGAGCACAGCAGCAGCACGACGGACACGGGAAGCGGGTTCGGGTCGTCAATCGGGTCGATCGCCACGACGTTTCTGGAGAGCGGCTTGGGGATCGTTCCGCTGGTCACCGGGCTGATGGGGCTGTTCGGTGGTGGATCGACTGCGCCGCCGGCTCTGGAGAAGTACTCGATGCCATCGTCGATCGCGTTCGAGAGCGCCGATACGGGGAACGGCCTGAGCGCTTCGGACTTCGATCAGATGGGCACGCCGAGACTATACGGCAGCGCCGCGGATTCACCGGACACGGCCAGCGGCGGGGCAGCGGCAGGTTCGAGCGTGGCGGAACAAGGCGGCGGGACTTCCGGCGGCGGAGGGAACGCGGCGGGGCCGCAGATTTCGGTCACGGTGCAGACGATGGATGCGCAGTCGTTCCTGGACAACAGCGACCAGATTGCGCGGGCGGTGCGGGGTGCGATGTTGAATCTCAGCTCGATTAACGACGTAGTCAACGAACTCTGAAAATGGCCACCTTTCCCAAATTGAAAACCCATGCCGTGGCGCAGTATCCGGCTTCGCGGGCCCTGCGATATCAGAACCAGACCGTGCGGTTTCTGGATGGGACCGGGCAACGATATCGGGACGCGAGCGGGCCGCTGCATCGCTGGGTCATCCGGCTAAGCGAACTGGACGAGGGGGAACTGGCGGAGATGGAGGGATTCTTCCTGAGCAACGAAGGACAGTTCGGGAGCTTCGTTTTCGTAGATCCGTGGGACGGCGCCTCGTACCCGAATTGCAGCCTGGGGAGCGACGAACTGGATCTTACTGCGGTTGAGGAGATGCAGGGGCAGACGAGTCTGACAGTGGTCGAGAACCGGACATAGATATGTTTCCACAACTGCCGACGGGAGCGCTGAGCCAGTTTCCTCTGCGCAAGCGCCGCCTGGCGCGGACGGTACTGAACACCACGGCCGACGGGCGAACGATCAAGCTGCCGGACATAGCGGCGCAGACCACGGAATGGCAACTGCAGTATGCCGGGCTGAGCGACGCCGAAGTGGCCACGCTGGCGGGGTTCTTCGCCGGGATGGAAGGCTCACTGAACGGATTTACGTTTCTGGATCCGAACGGGAACCTGCTGGCCTGGAGCGACGATCCGAGCCAGGTAGAGTGGCAGAAGGCGCCGTTTCTGACGCTGACCGGCGGGGGCGCCGATCCGGCCGGAGGGACGTGCGCGTGGCACATCGTCAACTCCGGGGCGGGCGGGCAGAGCCTGTCGCAAACGCTGAACGCCCCGGCGGTATATATCTACTGTCTGAGCGCGTTCGCGCGGGCGGCGCAACCGACGGAGATGACGCTCCTGCTGGGAAGCTTTCGCGCAACGTGCATGTTAGGAACGGACTGGAACCGCTTCATGATCGCCGGCACGGGGGACGCGGAAGCGGCATCGGTCAGCTTCGGCATCGAACTGCCGGCGGGAGCGGCGATCGACCTTTACGGTCCCCAGGCGGAACCGCAGGCGTCGCCATCGGCGTACAAGACCAGCACGACGGGCGGGATTTACGAGAACGCCCACTTTCGAGAGGATGCCTTCACTTACACTTCGACCGGCGTGAATCGTAACTCCACAACCGTGAACATCCAGTATGCAAACCATCTCTGAGATCAAGGAACTGGCGATAACCGACACGCCGATCATGGTATTCGACTGCGTGCTGGCGAGCGGCGTTACGGAACACTGGAGCACGCACGCGGTGACGATCGGCGCCACGAGTTACGCCGCGCGAGTGCTGTCTCACAGCGCGTTCGACATTCAGACGGCCTCCGACCAGGGGGTCGACGGGAGTCCGAAGATCTCGCTGGTGCTGGCGAATGCCGACTCGCATTTCTCGGAGATCGAGCGCGCCACGGGGTGGAAGGGCGCCAGTCTCACGGTTGGATTCCTGTTCTACGACCTGCGGAACAACGTGCCGCTGACGGACACGAGCGCGATCTTCCAGGGCATTTGCAACCCGCCGGACCAGATCAAGGAAGCGACTTTCCGCTTGTCGGCAATCAACCGGATGAGCCTGCAGAGGCTGCTGCTGCCGGAAGTGCGGATCGAGCGGAGATGTCCGTGGACGTTCCCGGCGACGGCGGATCAGCGGAGCGAGGCGGTGGATGGGGGAGCGGACGGCAAATACTCGCTGTACTACCGCTGCGGTTACTCAGCCGATATTTCGGGAGGCGCGGGGAGCCTGAACGGCGAAGCGCCATTCACGTCGTGCGGGTATACGAGACCGGACTGCCAGGCCAGGGGCATCCCGCAGCGGTTCGGCGGCATCGAGTACGTGCCACCGGTGATCGGGGTTCGCGGGTACGGCAAGGACTGGACGACGTCGGCGCTATCGGTGAACCAAGCCAGGTACAACGACTACGTGCCGATGGTTTACGGAACGGCGTGGATCGAGCCGCTGGTGGTGTTCGCCCGAAACGACGGGAACCTGACGCGGATGGAGGTGCTGCTGGGGATCGGGCAGATTCAAGGCGTCCTGACGGTGCTGGTGAGCGGCGTACAAATCCCGATGGGGGTGGCCGGCCAGAACATGACGGGAACGGGCTGGTACAACCTCATCACGCCGGGCACGCGGGATGGGGCGTACGACATGAATTTCACAAACTCGGACGGGAGCCCGGC
>Ga0182027_10010248_pt1 | contig 13353 bp, 5 predicted proteins | sample 712E1DmetaG_FD_121300 | JGI IMG/M metagenome (GOLD analysis project Ga0182027, IMG submission 121300) | Permafrost microbial communities from Stordalen Mire, Sweden - 712E1D metaG (Illumina Assembly) | ecosystem: Environmental > Terrestrial > Soil > Wetlands > Permafrost | place: Sweden...
TCCGGAACTGCTGAAAGCGGAAAAGCTGGGACTCAGGATATTTTCTTATCCCGAATACCTGTATGAACAATCGAAAGAGAAAACACGCGTGGTCATCGGGGGAAGCCATGGAAAAACCACCATCACAGCAATGATCCTGCATGTAGCCCGCGAGAACGGACTGAACTGCGATTATATGGTTGGTGCCCAGCTGGAAGGTTTTGATGTGATGGTTAAATTATCGGAAGAGGCACGTTTCATGATCCTGGAAGGCGATGAATATCTCACCTCCCCTATCGACCGCCGACCGAAATTTCATTTATACAAACCTGATATCGCCTTGTTAAGCGGTATTGCCTGGGATCATATCAATGTTTTTCCCACCTTTGAGAATTATATCGAACAATTCACAAGGTTCATCGGTCTTATTCCATCCGGGGGAACCTTGGTATGGTGCCATGAGGATGAGGAGTTGCGTAAAATCTGCCCGGCAGCCCGTCCGGATATCCGTTTGTTTCCCTATTCATGGCCGCCTTACCATGTTGAAAACGGAATTACCCTGATCCACTTCAACAACCAGGAGATTCCACTACGGGTCTTTGGCAAGCATAATCTTCTCAATCTTAATGGTTCCAGGCTCATTTGTAATGCGATGGGGATCACCGATGAACAGTTCTATGCCTCGATACAAAGTTTCAAAGGCGCTTCCAAACGCCTGGAAAGGATTGCAGGGAATAAAGAAACTATCATTTTCAAGGATTTTGCCCATTCGCCTTCCAAACTGATGGCAACACTCAAGGCTGTTAAAGAACAATATCCCGAAAAAAAACTGGTTGCCTGCATGGAGTTGCATACCTTCAGCAGTCTGAGCGGAGAGTTTCTGGGTCATTATAAAGGTTGCATGGATGCGGCCGACCGCGCCATCGTGTATTTTAACCCTCATGCGATCCAATTAAAGAAGTTACCGCCGATAACGGTTTTGCAGGTAAAAGAAGGGTTTGCCAATGAAAGACTGGAGGTCTTCACAGATTCACAGATGCTAAAGCAAAGCCTGATGCAGGAAAAATGGCATCAGAAGAATCTGCTGATGATGAGTTCAGGAAATTTTGATGGTATGGACCTGGATGAGCTGGCGGGGAGAATCGTTACGCGTGACGCGTAACACGTAACAAACAACCTTCTACCCATTCATAGAAACAAGAAACTCTTCATTGGAATTGGTGAATCTCATTTTATCTCGGAGAAATTCCATTGCTTCGAGCGAATTCATATCGGCAAGGTGATTCCTGAGGATCCAGATCCGTTGCAGCACATCTTTTTCGAGCAGAAGATCTTCCCTACGGGTACTGGAAGCCACAATGTCAATAGCAGGGTAGATTCGTTTATTCGAGAGTTTACGGTCAAGTTGTAACTCCATGTTACCAGTACCCTTGAATTCTTCGAAAATGACTTCATCCATTTTGGAGCCTGTATCTGTAAGTGCTGTTGCAATGATGGTGAGTGAACCTCCGTTCTCAATCTGGCGTGCAGCGCCAAAGAACCGTTTGGGTTTCTGGAGTGCATTGGCCTCAACACCGCCGGAGAGAACCTTACCGGATGCAGGTGCAACTGTGTTATAGGCACGGGCCAGCCGTGTGATGGAGTCGAGCAGGATGACCACATCATGACCACATTCGACAAGACGTTTGGCTTTTTCAAGCACAATATTGGAGATGCGTGCATGGCGTTCGGCAGGCTCATCAAAAGTGGATGAAATAACTTCCGCTTTCACACTGCGCTGCATGTCGGTGACTTCTTCCGGCCGTTCATCGATCAGCAGGACGATCATGTAAACTTCCGGGTGATTGAATGCGATGGCATTGGCGATGTCCTTCAGAAGGACTGTCTTACCAGTCTTCGGTTGGGCAACGATCAATCCCCTCTGGCCGAATCCGATGGGAGCAAACATATCGATGACACGTGTTGACAGGGAATCCTGGGGATGACCGGTCAACTTGAATTTTTTCATCGGGAATAAGGGCGTCAGGAAATCGAACGGGATACGGTCGCGTACCTCTTCAGGCGTACGGCCATTGATCAGCTCAACCTTGATAAGTGGAAAATATTTTTCACCTTCTTTTGGTGGCCTGATTGTGCCCCTGACGGTATCCCCGGTTTTAAGTCCGAACAACTTGATCTGTGACTGGGATACGTATACATCGTCGGGTGAGTTCAGGTAGTTATAGTCGGAGGAACGTAAAAATCCATATCCATCGGTCATGATCTCGAGCACCCCTTCGGTCACGGTGATGCCTTCAAATTCAAAGGTGTATTCCTCATGATGTTTTTCGGGAAATTTCTTATGATATTCCCGGTGTTTCCGTTCTTCAGGCTGACCTTGATCATCACCTTGTTGAACGGGTTCACCTTCATTGGTTTGAACCAGCTCGACCTTGTCAAGAACCGGAATTTCAAGATCACCATTTTTTTCATAAACGGGAACGCCTTGTTCTATGGGACGTTCGGCCGGATTTTCAAATTCAAAGGGTTCCGGGATATTTAAGGGAAGATCATGCTGACCTTCCTGTGTTTTTTCGGGTTCTTTTTCCTCCTGCTTTTCTCCATGCTTTTCAAAATGCTGATCCGGCAGCTTTTCGAAATACTGTTCCGGTTGATTTTCAAAGTTTTTTTCCGGTTGTTTTTCAGGCTGCTTCTCAGGTTGTTTCTCAGGCTGCTTCTCAGGCTGTTTCTCAGGACCATCCGTAAAAACAGCCTTTACAAAAGGTGCTGCCGGAAGGTTCGTGGATGCTGCAAGCCGCGGTTTCATCAATGTTCGTTGCCTGCGCGGCCGGAATTCTTTTTTTACCGTCTTTTTTTCTTTTTCGAGAAGTTCCTGGGACGGGTTTAATGCCTGCTGATCCAGGATTTTATAAATGAGTTCCTGTTTGGTGAACTTATCAGGTTTGGGAATATTGAGTTGTTTTGCAATTTCTTTAATCTCGTCCAGTTCTTTACTGTCGAGTGACAAAATATCATACATTGGATTAAGATTTGATAATAATAAGTTGGATTGGGATGGAGTGGTAATGAATCACTTAATAAAAATAATTTTAGGAATAATCGATTTGAAAATAACGTTTGGTTGAATTCTTTTCTGACTGAATAATGTCAAATGAAAGAAACCGGGAATCAAAAGTGCTACAAAGATATAAAATAAAACATGAATGTCAATAAAATATTTTTTAAGGATCCTGCAAGTGCAAAAATCTTTCCTAATTTCGCAGTACCATCTTATAATAAATTTAAGGAATAACGCTTCCAAAGACATAAAATTATCCGGAATATGATCCAGCGAATCCAGAGCCTGTATTTATTCGTCGTTGCAGTCGCCTGCACGCTATTGTTTTTCTTCCCGATGATCGATTACATTTGCCCGGGAGGAACTTATAAATTATTTGCGACAGGAATGAAATCCTATTCCGATGTTCCCGGTGTTCTATTTTTCTGGCAGACCTTTCCCTTACTTGCCCTGGACATTGTTTCCCTTGTCATGGCCCTCGTTACTATCTTCCTGTATAAACGACGTAAACTGCAGTTCCAGCTTGTCAACATCAATGTTCTTTTAAATGTTCTGCTGATAGCCTTGGTATTTCTTCTTTACAGCAGGTTCTTTGAAAACCGTCTTGGGGGTGGTGGCATTCCTTCGACATACCAGTTTGGGATGTATATTCCGTTGATCTCATTGGTCTTCCTGGTTCTGGCCAGCAGGGCAATACGAAAGGATGAAGCATTGGTCAAATCTTCCGACAGACTACGGTAACAAAATAGCGAAATAGCGAAATAATTACCAATTCTCACATCTCACTAAATTTCACCAGGTTCTTTCCCGACATCTCTCCAAACTGATCCTTTATCCAGGAATCCCTTAATAAGGTGGTCTTTTGCCAGCCGGAGATAAAGGGTGGTAAGGGAAAATTTTCCTTCTTCTGAGATCAGGGTGAATATTTCCGGGCTGACAACCTGGATGCCGCTGAAGGCAAGCATTTCAAAATTTCCGGAAGATTCAGATGAAAGGATCTTTTCACCTGTCTTTTGATTTGTCCAACCACACAGGCGATAATCGGGATTGAAAATAAAATAGCGGGAGGTTTCCCTCTTCCTGACCGCCAGTGTTGCGAGTGCATATGACTGAAGGTGGTATTCCATCATGCTGTTAAGATCCAGGTCGGAGATAATATCAACATTCCGGACAAAAAAGGGTTCCCTTCCGGCAAAGAACCAGGAAGTTTTTTTCAGGCCGCCACCGGTATCGAGTAATTGATCCTTCTCGTCGGAAATAGTAATATTCAAACCAAAATTTTTATTCTGATCGAGGTACCGGAGGACCTGGTCCGCGAAATGGTGAACATTGATGATGATCTCCTTCACTCCGTAATCCGCAAGATGCCGGATGGCGCCTTCAAGCAGGGTATGGCCATCAACTTTTACCAGGGCTTTCGGGATGGTATCTGTGATCGGCCGGAGCCGCGTTCCCAGGCCGGCAGCCAGTATCATCGCTTTGTATGGAATCGTTTGTCCAGGGTTCACGTGTTCAAAAATTATTTATTCAACGCTGTATGCTGGAGGTCGATCTTTACATCAAACTTTGAACGAATATGTTTGGCCAGTTCCCCAGCGCAATATACCGAGCGATGCTGGCCGCCGGTACAGCCAAAACTGACCACCAGGCTGGTGAAACCTCTTTCAATGTACCTTCTTATACTCTGATCCACCAATGAACAGACATGGTTCAGGAACTCCCCAACTTCAGGTTCCTTTGCTAGGAACGTTATAACCGGTGGATCATTCCCGGTAACCGTATGGTATTCCTCATATCTTCCGGGATTGGGCAAAGCCCGGCAATCAAATACGAATCCTCCTCCGTTTCCGCTAGTATCGGCAGGGATCCCGGTTTTATATGAAAAACTTGAGATCTTGACAGTTAGTTGGTTGCCTGTTGCTTTGAAAGAACGAAAAGCGGGGTTAGCAATGATCTTTCCCAGCGCTTCCCTCAGCATGGGCAAGGGTACAGGAAGTGATCTTGTGTCCAGTAAATACTGCAAATTCGCTACGGCATAAGGTATGCTCTTCAGGAAATGGGGTTTGTTCTCATAATATCCGCGGAAACCATAGGCTCCCAGGGACTGGAGGATGCGTATCAGGACGAACCCGGTATAAGATTGTTGAAAAGAATTTCGGTCGACAGGATAATAATTTTCCAGAACATCCAGGTAATACTCCAACAACAGCTCTCTAACTGGTTCAGGAACTGATGCTTTTGCATCGTATAAAAGGGAAGCAATATCGTATTGCAGGGCTCCTTTACGGCCTCCCTGGTAATCAATGAACCAGGGTTCACCCTCTATCAGCATGATATTCCTTGATTGAAAGTCCCGGTACATAAAATGGTCTGATCCTGCGCCCAGAAGGAATTGCACGAGGGTATGGAAATCATCCTCCAGTTTCTGCTCGTCAAACGGTATCTTCGCCAGCTTCAGGAAATAGTACTTAAAATAATTCAGATCCCACATCATCGACTGGCTGTCGAACACCTGCCGCGGATAACATTTTGAATAATCCAGTTCCTTTCCTGCGACCACCTGGAAAACCGGTAAAAAACTGATAACTTTCTTGTATATCCGGATTCCATCATCAGGAAAATCCCGGTCATCTTTCCGTAATCCAGAGAGGTAGCTGAATAAGGTCATATCGCCCAGGTCGCTGATCAGGTATACCTGTCTTGATGGATCCGTTGCATGAACCAAGGGAACCGGCAGCTTATACTGGTGGAATTTTTGAGAGAAGGAAATAAACGCCTCATTCTCTTTCCGGTCTTCATTGAATACACCCAACACCGGGCCTTTTTCTCCCTGCAAACGGTAGTACTTCCGGTAAGACCCGGAAACCGGCAGGAATGTTATGCTTTCCGCTTCAGTTCCCGCCCAATGATGATACAACTTTTTTATTTCTCGTTCTTCATTCTTCATTCTTCATTTTTCAATTAACTTCGACGACTTTTATTTCCGGTTCAATAAATACAAGATATTTCTTCACTTCCGGATAGCCCATTTCATTCAGCAACTTGCCATAAAGTCCGATCTGTTTTTCCTGTTCTTTCGTTGGTTTCCCGGTTTTAAAATCCAAAACAACCGCTTCCTTTTCCCTGATGATGACCCGGTCGGGCCTGTAAACGTGCCCGTTTTCACGCAGGATCTCGGCTTCAACCCGGATTTTATTGTCCGGAAGAAAGAACGCATAGATCAATGGATCGGCAAGCAGTAAGCGGATCTTCGTCAGCAATTGCTCCATTTGGTTTTGATCGATCATCCCTTCATCGTTCATCTTCAGGAGCACAATTTCCTCATCTCCTGTTTTCAGGATCCTTGAAAAAGCAGTATGAACCAGGTTTCCCCATTGGTAGTTTTTCTGAGGATCGGCGATGTCCCAGGCTTCAGGGGCGCTGGTACGGATCAGCACTTTTTCGCGCCAATCACTACTGATCATGGAGGTCAAAGATCTTTTGGCGATTGTTTTACCATTCACCTTTGCTTTATGCCGGGAAGCCGTTCCAAATTCATATACTCTCTTTTCTTCCGACCACAGCTCTGATTGTTGCAGGTAGTGGAAAAAGAATGCTGGGGCGTTTTCGGGGACTCCCGGCTTGGCCGGCGGGGCAGGAGAAAACACAAACAACTTTTCTTCCGGGCGTGTCATAGCAACATAGAGCAGGTTGATGGCATCCAGCAAAGTTTTATCATTTTCTTCCGCTGACTTTTCGCTGAATTCCGTTTTCTCCATGGTTTTACCGGTCTCAAGCATTGCAGCAGGAAGTCCATGGAATCCTGCTTTCGGAAGATCAACCCATAGATATTTTTTGGTTAACATCTTCTTTTCCATAAAAAACGGAAGGATCACGACCGGGAACTGCAAACCCTTGGACTTATGCATGCTCATGACCCGAACTGCATTCATACCATCGGGCATAATTATGGAAAACGAATCCTTGTTTTCATCCCACCATTCAAGGAAATCCACTGCACTGGAAGAATGTTTCCGTGAAAATTTCAGAACGGTATCCAGGAAGAACTGGAGGTACGGATCGGCGTTGGCATCAGGGTAAAACACCCGCACTAATTCCTCGATGGCATCATATACCGGCCTTGTTCTCAGCCTGTCGGGATATACCCGTATTTCATTTTCCTGCAATAGACGGAAGATAAAATCCTTGCCGGGTTTTGCAGGGATGGCCGACAGCAATTCATGCAGGCCGTGAGCCGGAAGTTTCCCTTTTCCATAAAGGTAGGTAATTAGTTCCGCAATCAGGACAATATTGTTTGATCCATACAACAAACGCACGAAACCTGTCACGAAGTTAACTTCGGGCGAGTGCATGAGCATGAGCGATTCGGCGGAAATCACGTCGATACCATTGCCCAGAAGGAATCGTGCGATTTCGCTTCCTTCTTTATTTCTCCGGCAGAGAATAGCGATATCCTGTCTCCGGAAACCTGCTGCTTCCTGTTCATGGATAGTTTCCAGGATGCGTGATCTCATATATTCCCTGAAATGTTCACCTTTCAGTTCACGCGGGGCAAATTCCATGCGGATAGCTCCACCGTCAGCGCCGGTCATGGATTTTTGTCCGAGGCTGTCGTAGACCAGCTGGTTATATGGGGTTAACAGGTTTTTTAGCCCTGAAAAAAATGCGTTATTGAATTCAACGATCTCCTTCTTTGACCTGAAATTTGTATCCAGCAATTCCTCATCGAAATGATCCTTTAAGATCTTTTCGCTTTCCCTGAGCGACTTGATCGTCTCGCTTCCGGGGATGGCAGGCAAATCAGCAAACTGCCTTACATCCCCGTTTCTCCAGCGGTAGATGGCTTGCTTGCCGTCACCGACCACGAGATTGAAAAACCCGCCGGAAAGTGAATTTTCCACCAATGGAAGAAGATTGTGCCATTGAAGGATGGAAGTATCCTGGAATTCATCGATCAGGATATGGTTGAATTTTTCACCCAGCCGCTCGTAGATAAAGGGAACCGGCTCATGCAGGATGAACCGTGAGATCCGCTGGTTGAACTCGGAGATGTGTACAATGTTATTTTGTTTCTTAAACCCGTCGAGCAATTGCCCAATAACATTCAGCACCGCCATTGGGAAAAGGGTTTTCAAAACGGCCAATGAAAGATAGTACAGGTTTTTCCCTTCCTTGTAGGTGTGATGTATCTTAATATAAATTGCAGTCAGTTCGGGTTTTAGGTTCTGGATCGCTACTTTCTCGGCAACACCGGCACTCCCGCTGGTCCACTTGTCCTCGTCGATGGTTTTTTTCACATAGGAGTTAGGCTCAATGAAATCCAGGTCGCCTCTCGACAGCTTTTCAAAGTAGCGTGATATACCGGATCTTCCCTGGTAAAACGCACCAGCCGGCAGGTTCGAAGTATCTATTAACGCTACAGCTTTACCAGCAAGGGAGCTTATATTTTGTTCAAAAACCCTGGTTTGTTGTTTAAATCTGCCTGCGATCCTGGAAAAATCATCCAGCGTCAGGTCCTTTAATTTTATGAGCTGCTGATCCGCCTCTTCATCCAGCAGAATCCTGGCAAAATTCAACAGGATCCGTTCAATGTTCCAGTCTTGCTCATCCTCTATCCTGTTCTCAATAAACCTGACCAGCAGGTTTGTCAACCCGGCATCCGCCCCTACCTTATCGATCAGGAGATCAACAGCTGTGGTCAGTAATTCGTCACTGTCGACCTCGACACTAAAGTTCACAGGTAACCCGAAATCATGCGCGAAAGTCCGGATGATGCGGTGCGAAAAACTATCTATTGTCCCGATGGTAAAGTCAGAATAGTCGTGAAGGATCAGCCGTATTGCCTCGCCGGCTTTCCTTTGAATTTCTTGCTCCGTGAGCTTGGTTTCACAGATCAGCGCAGGCAGCAGGTTTTTGCTGGTGGAATCGCTTCTTTCTTCCGGTTTACCTGCCAATTCCTTCAGGCTGCCCAGTACCCGCTCCTTCATTTCATTGGCGGCCTTATTCGTAAATGTAATAGCCAGGATGTGCCTGAAATGATCGGGTTCAGGCAAGATCAACCGGAGATATTCCTTCACCAGCGTGAATGTTTTTCCGGAACCTGCAGATGATTTGTAGACCGTAAACGACAAAATGATTTTGATTTTATCCCTTCTCCTGACCTCTTTGTCAATCAGGATTCGGATGTTAAGTAAGCTTCCTGCTGTATCACTCCCGGCAAGTTTAGTGTTATTCTCCTTTAACTTTAACCGGTTTTTTGTTTTTTATTTTATCACTTTTAAAAAAATCACCCCAGTTGCTGAAATCCCGTTTGTAAGAAATTCCTATTCCCTGGGTATAAGGCGCATTGTTATACAGTTCTATCGTATTAGTGCGGTTAAACGCCCGGACCCACCATCTCCGGTTATTGGTCAATCTATACTCAAATTTAACATCACCTACGATGGTACTTGCTTTTTGTGCCGTCGAGTTAGGGTTCATTGAATTCACCCCGAAGAGTCCTTCGATCAACAGCCGTTCGTTGAACAGCTGGGTGGAGACAGCAACGTCGAGTTCCTGTCCGGGAACATATGATGAACGGCGGTAATTTACTCCGATGTCAACATCTTTCGACACCTTTGAAAGTAAGGAATTGAACTGACCCATAATGAGCGACAAGGATGTCGAACCAACATCGATGTTTCCCATTGAATTTCCCTTATAGGATTTAAACTGGCCTAAAACCAGGATACTGATTATCTGCTGGGTCATTTCCGGGGCATTGACCGTATCGATGGCGCTATAAACCGATAATTTCACATTCTCATCTACGTTCGGCAGGTTGAGCCCGAAGGAGATAGCGGGATTTGAAAGTTGTCCTGAAAGCCGGATGACGCATTCAACGGGGATCCGTTTGTATCTGTCTTCTTCATTTGTCAGGTCCCCCAGGGGAATTCTTGTTTTGTAAATGGCGCTCATATTGATATCGGCATTGGCAGGGTCGCCCGACCAACTGATCCGGCTTCCATCCGCAATGGAGAAACTATAACTCATCAGGCTCTTCATCTGGAAATGAAAAGATCCTTTCTGGATTGTATATGTACCCGAAAGTGAAAATCCTGTAGTGGGTGTCATTCCCATGGTCAGGTTTCCTGATCCTGAACCTTTGATATCACCCAATTGGTTGGGCAACGATACTTCCACATCTGCAGAGGAGTTGACCAACAAAGCGAGCCAGAGGGAAAGACCTTTTGGTGTCCCATTGGGAAAAGGTTCTTCGTTCCGGGTTGAGTCGTTCAAATATTTTGTAAAAATGATGTAGTCGTTCTGGCTCACGTCAGCAGCGGAACTGATCGGTATAAATACATGGGTTCCGCCACCCGTTTGGGCCCTGGCATTGATGGAAATATTATCTGCAGGCCCGGTGATCCTGACATTCCCTGTTGCCCGTGCCGTTCCATAAAAGATGTTGTTCTGGGTATAAGTGTTCCGGAAAATGGAAAAGTCCTCGGGATCAATGGACAGATCAAGGTTAAGACTATGAAAATAATTATGATAGATCTTTCCGCTGAGATAAGCCTTATGTCCCAGGGAATCATAAATCGTAACATGGTTAAAATTGAAAGCTGTGCTGTCGAGGGTAACCACATCCACCACCGAGTAAGGTATGTTCAGGTAATTGATCTTGAATTCCGTTCGCATCAGGTTGAGCTTGCCAGCCAGTTTGGGTTTATCCGGGGAACCCGAAACCGTGACATCTCCTGACACCAAACCACTGAGCCTTGACATAAAACTGGCAACGAAAGGAGAAACCATTTTCAGATTCAGATTTTTCAATGACAGGTTAAAATTCATGTGAGGTTCAGGCTTACCAAGGTAATAACTTCCTTTCAGCGAAAGCGGAATATTGGTTCCTGCATTCCCTGTATAAAAAATCCGGGAATCCACGTCAAATCGTTCTGCCATATCATCATAAAAAACATTAAACTTCGCATCCCCAAGGAGTTCCTTGTTGAAAGAGAATTTATCGAGATTCAGATATGATAGGACTGTAAGGCCATGTGGTATATTCATCAGTTTCAGGCTGCCACTCAGGATTCCATCCACGTTCACATCCGGATTTTCCAGGAAATAGTCAAGATCGGAAATATCCACATTGTTGAAATTCAAACGCAAAGTATCTTCCGGGAGGCTGGAGATCTTTCCTTCAACCTGCAGTTTTTGTTTACCCGATTCAAAGGCAAGATCGTGAAACTGTATCGTAGAACTATCAATGGTCACTTCGTTATCTTTTGCAATTGTCCAATAATTTTTATCAATAAAGGTATGGAACCGGGTAAGTTTGACTTGGATAACAGGACTGTTCTTGAAGTTGACAAATCCTCCCATGTCACTTTCGATTTTTCCCATGTTCCAGAAAATGTCATAGAAGATGCTATCGTGATGCAGGTTTGAAACAAGGTGCAACGAATCCATCATGATCAGGGCAGAATCCGATTTCTCACCCCTAAAAATATAAAACCTGCTGCAACCCGTCTGGATATTAAGGTTTTCCTGCCGGCTTGTAGCCTTGATAAACCAACCTGTAAAGTGATTTCCATAAAAAGTAAGGTCTGGTGAAGATCCATTCAGGGCAATCGTTCCTTCGTTTTCATTATAATATCCTTCGAAACTGGTGTTGGGAGCAACTCTCAGATGAGGGGCAAAGACTTCCATGACAGGGTCCGTTTTCTTCAGTCTGACAGCGTAATTGATCTGCTGGTTGGTGGAAGGATGATGATTGATGAGGGTATCATTAAGCTCAAAGGAAGCAATGTAATTTGTGATAAAGGAAGTAAGTGAAGGGATCAAGTCGCTGAAGTAAAAGTTTCCCGAGATATCGGCATCCACAAAATCCGAAAGAAGATGGTAAGATTTGTTGTTTTTTGCATCTCTTGAAGTCAGAAGCGAAAGATGATCCATATGGATCTTATGCACTCCTTCAACGTATCGCATACTGTCGACATGAATGGTACCTTCAATGTTGTCGATGTTGTTACCGGTAAAATCCACTTTGACATGGGCCGAAAGGTCTTCCAAAGAGTCTCGTTTCAGCAGGTTTATCTTAAACAGCTGGGCATGATTCAATTGCAGATCAAAATTGAATGCCGGCAGGGAATCTCCCATATCTACAAGTCCGTTAAAATCGAGCTTGAGATTTTGATCATCCACATTCATACTGCCGTTAAATTTTTTATCCTCCAACCCTCCCTGTAAGGTAATGTGGCGATAAGTATATCTGTTCAGGCTGACAGAATCAATCCATACATTCATTGTAAGGATGGCATCTGCGAGTGTGAAACCCTTGCCATTCAAGTCAGCCCTGAGTGTAATGGGTCCGAGCAATTCCTTTGATGTGAAAAGTTTTCCGAGCTGCAGGCCAATGATATCTGCTTCGCCTGTGTAAAGCAAGCCTTTTACACCCTTTTGTTTCCGAAGGGTAAGATCCGTTTTCAGGTTGCCAATATCCGTATTAAGCGTTGCATTGGCCACGAAATCGTTATAGAAACCCGTGAAATTGCCTTTCAGGTTGTAGGTTCCTGCATTTTTCAGAAAAGCAGGGAGAACCAGGTTTGTATCAGTAGTAGGAAGGTTCAGGGAATGGATATCCTCCTGGTTGGTGGAAAAATCTTTTATATTCAGATCCACGAAGGTTTCTTCCACATTGGGTAGGCCATATGCATGGATATTTCCCACGAACTTTGTTTCAGTTCCGAATGCGCATCGGAAATCTCTTGCATTGAAATTGCTGACCGTTCCTTTTATCTTGCCTTCAAGCTTAAACCGGTCTTTCATCACATACATTACAGGGGCAAATGCCCCGATGTCCTGGAGATCCAGGTAAGATGGGTTTATCGATGCCCTGATACGTACTTTGTTAAGGAAATCGGTATAGTCGTTCCAACGGTCATATAAAAAATCAAAAGTCAGGTCGAGGTCACTGTGATTGGTCACGAGCTTCAGGTTATGGGCTTTGAGGAAAGCCGGGCTGACCTGGAAATCACCGCTCATGGAGTGAATCGAAAAACCCGACCGTTCGGTAGCCGAAAGCCGTTCGATCCTGGCATCTATTGTATCGTCATCCGGATGGAACCCGGTAATCAGGAGATCAATATTCCGGACATCAATATTGGAAAAGTCCATCCCAGGCGAAACCAGGGGTTTATTCTCATCCTGGAAGTGAAACCGGGTCGACGAAAGTTGTACCGTGTTTGCGTAGAGATACCATTTGGGTCCACGGGTAGTATCAGGGGGTTTCAACGTAGCCTTAGGTGTAAAATAATCAATAATGAATTGAA
>Ga0182027_10010249_pt1 | contig 13351 bp, 14 predicted proteins | sample 712E1DmetaG_FD_121300 | JGI IMG/M metagenome (GOLD analysis project Ga0182027, IMG submission 121300) | Permafrost microbial communities from Stordalen Mire, Sweden - 712E1D metaG (Illumina Assembly) | ecosystem: Environmental > Terrestrial > Soil > Wetlands > Permafrost | place: Sweden...
CGGAGATAGCGCAAGCGGTTGAGCGGATCGTCAATCCGTTTGGCGCGCCAGTCGACCACCGTCGCCGCCAGCAGTCCGGATTTCCTGGCTGAGCCCATGTCTTCTCGCATAAGAGATCGGCGGATAGGTCCAAAACCTTAGGGTGGTGGGCGCCATTCCCTTACCGCCGACGGAACACCCTAGGGGCGCGATCCCGCGGAACGGGTTCCGCTATAATGCCTTGCAAATGGCATCGGGCCCCCGATTCGACGAAATCGCTGCCAAGGTAGTGGACCGAGTCGGCCGCGCTGCCGGCCGGGCCGCGCCGTTCTGGACCCGCGTTACGGAGGGCGTGGCGCTCGACGAGTTATGGGCCCAGTTCACAAGCGGCGCCCAGGCCAGTTATGAACTCTATGCAGCGGACCTGGACTGGTCCAGTTTCGAAGGCCACCACGGCGCGAAGCGTTCCGCGAGGATTGCGAGAGCGCTGTTCTGGGCCATGCTGCTGAAGCTCTCGCCGTCGCGCCGCTTGTTCCTGCTGGTCGTTTTGGTGCTGCCCGCGGTGCTGGCATTGGTCTCCGAGACGGGCGCTATGTTGCTGCTGACGCCGATCGGGCTGCTGGTGCTGCTCGCCCTGGAACTCGCCGACCGCGTCACCATGAAGCGGGACCTCGAAATCGCCCGCGATATCCAGCGCTGGCTGGTGCCCTCGACGCCTCCCACGATTGAGGGTATCGACATCGCCTTCGCCACCCGGCCGGCGAACACCGTCTCAGGCGACTACTACGATGCCTTCCCGCGACCCGGCGAACGCCTCATGCTGGCGGTAGCGGACGTCGCCGGCAAAAGCGTCCCGGCCGCATTGCTGATGGCGACCATTCAGGCGAGCCTGCGCACGCTGGCTGCCGAGCGCGCCACCTTGCTCGAACTGGTAAAGGGATTGAACCGCTATGCCTCCGCGCACAGCCTGGCCGGAGCGCGGTTCACCACCGCCTTCCTCGCGGAACTGGATCTGGCCACCCTCGAGCTCTCCTACGTCAACGCCGGCCATGTCCCACCGGTGCTGCTCCGGGCCTCCGGCCGCGTGGAACGCCTCGAGGAGGGCGGTCTGCCCCTGGGGATCCGCGCGGAGGCCTCTTACGAGTCCGGGAAGGTCAAACTGGAGCGCGGCGACCTGCTGGCGATCCTGACCGACGGCGTCACCGAGGCCGAGAACGAAGGCGGCGACGAGTACGGCGAGGAGCGGTTGCTCGCGCTGTTCAATAGGCCGGCGCAGGCCAGTGCGGCCGCGGCGTTGAAGGAAATCATGTCCGCTGTGGACGCCTTCGTCGGCGCCGCGCGCCAGCACGACGACATCACCGCATTGGTTCTGCTGTTGCCGGCTGGGCTCTGACCCCGCGAGGTCCGCTCCCTCACGGTCGCGGTTCAGAACACCCCATACCGAACCGCGCGCGTCAGCGAGCGGACGAATCTAACGCGCGAAGCTAACCCGGAACCCGGTCGTGAGCAGAATGTCGTTCTTCTTGCGGCCGCCGACCGGGTCGCTCAGAAAACGGTCGCTGGCGGTTACCTGCCACGAGAGCCATTTCCTGAGCCTGGTCGCCGCGCCGAGGTCGAAGTTCATCCGATAGTCGCCCGCCGAAGTGAAATTCGGATAGACACGGAAGGATTGCGTCAGGGAGCTGACTTTCGACAATTTGTAGGTCCAGTCGTCGCCAAAGTAGCCTTCGGCGGAGTTCCGCGTCAGGGGCGTGCTGAATTGCGCCCGGTCGTAGTCCAGGCCGCCCGTGAAATCCAGACTCGAGCGGTGGTTATCGATGGCCTTGAACCCGAAGCCTCCACCGAGCACCACGCGCAGATCCAGGTCCTGAAACTTGTCGTATTCGTACTGATTGAAGAGGTCGACGAACATGCGATGGCCGGCGTTGCGGTTATAGTCGAGCCCGCCACGAACGGCTTGCGCGGTGGATGCCACCTTGCCGGAGATCAGCGCGCTGGCGTAAATCTCATTGAACTGCAAAATCAGTTTGTCGGTTCGCGTGGCGCGTGTGGCGTTGAAGGTGGTTGTGAAGGTCGAGGTCTGGGCGTTTCCGCGAGCGAGCGACAGCCCGACATCCACATAGCCGGCCCATAGATCCAGCAGGCCCGGGTGTTCGAGCCGCTCCCATTGCTTCTGTTCGTCCGCGTTGCGGATGGCGGAAACCTCCGCCAGCGGCGCGCTGTCGCTGCCGACCTGCAACGCGACGCCGCTGGTGGTCACGGTGCCCGTCACCGACCGGCCGCCGGGCAGGACCACCACCAGCGCCTCGCCCGAGGTGATGGAGGTAACGGCCGACCAGGGAATACTGACCTCCCCCATGAGCTCGCTTTTCAGCGTGAGCTTGTCGCCGTCTTTCTTCAGGATTTGTCCCGTGATCCGGTCACCGTTCTTCAGCGTGACCTGGTCCGCGAGCAGCGATAGAGGCAGCACTAGCAGACACAACCATCCCCACTTTGCCATTTGAGACAATTGTAGCCTGTTTGGTCAGGCTTTCGAATGGGAGTCTGCGCTGCTGGCAGGCTTGGACTCGGCGGGCTTGGCGGCCGGCGTCTCGGCGGGCTTCGTAGAGGAGTCGGTCTTCGAGTCGCCGTTCTTCCGCGCCTTGTGGTCGTGGCCCTTGGCGTAGTCGGTGATGTAAAAGCCGGTACCTTTGAACTGAAAGGCGGACGGCGAAATCAGCCGGTCTACTACTCCACCGCAAACCTGGTGCTCAGTAAGGGGTGCGTCGGAGAATCGTTGCAGGACCTCGAAGGTCTCGCCGCAAACACGACACTTGTATTCGTAAAGAGGCATGAATCCTTCAGACCCTCGCCGTTTACAGTATAGCACACGGGTGGGCTGAGTGCGATTCGCTCAACTCTTTGTGAGTGCGCTTAGTGCTGCGGAGCCGCCGGTACGTGGCTAGGTGTATTCGGCTGCATCGGCGCCGCCTGGTGTCCCACCGGAGTCCCTGGCTGCGGCGTCGCATCCGCCGACGCGCCCTTGACCGCTACCTCGAGCGCCTTCTTCAGGATCGGATCGTCACCGGGCTTTACCGCCGGCGCTTCCTCGGCCGTATTGTCCTCATCCTCTTCTGTCTCGGCCGCGGCTGCGGGTGGCTCCGCCTCCATCACCTGGACCGTCGGAACCACGCCCACGTCCTGAATCGCTTTGCCACTAGGCGAATAATACTTGGCAACCGACAGAATGATGGCGCCTCCATCGTCCATGGCGATGGCCTGCCGCACCGAGGCGTCGCCGTAAGTGTGCTCGCCCACCACCTGCTCGGCGCGCTTGGAATCGAGCAACGCCGCTGCCGCTACTTCCGCGCCTGCCGCCGTCCCGCGATTGGTAAGCACCACCAGGGGCAGCGCGGTAACGGTCTTGGCCGGATCGGCCTCAAAGTCCTTGCGGGGATAGTGCTGGCCCTCGGCATACGTCACCAGGCCCTTCTGCTGGAACAGGTTCGCGATGGCAATCCCCTCTTCCGGCGAGCCCGTGCCGCAATAACGCAGATCCAGAATCAACTTCACCGCGCCCTGCTTCGCCAAGTCCTTCACGGCTTCGGTTATTTGGGCGGCCGTCCCCGGCACCATGGCCTGCACCTGCACGTAACCGATGCTGTCCGGCATCATCTTCACGGCGACGCGCGGGTAGTCAATGGCAGCGCGGGTTAGCGTGACCTTCCTCGGCTCGGGATGCCGGACGGCCATCACGGAAAGCTCGATGGTGGTTCCCGGCTTGCCCTGCAGAAGCATGTTGGCGTACGCCAGCGGCATATCTCGCGTGGCAATGCCCCGGATGCTCTCGATCATGTCTCCCGTGGTCAGGGCGGCTTTGGCCGCCGGCGACCCGGGGATCGAGTCCACCACCCCCACATAGCCAAAGCGTTTGGAGAGGATCAACCCCACGCTGCCCTTGTAGGCGTCCTTGTTCTTGAGGTACTCCCTATACTGCTCCGCGTTGAGGTAGCTGGCGAACGGGTCGATCGATTCGAGCAGCCCGTTGATGGCGCCGAGGGTGACGCTCTTCAGGTCAGGCTCTTCGACATAGTCGCTCTTGATCCGCTGAAGGACGTCGGAATAGACGCCCAGTTGGCGGTAGGCGCCCTCGTTGGCGGTGTTTCTGGCCAGGACTGCGCCGATCAGCAGAAGGGCAACCAGCAGTGTGGACAGCACGACTACAGTGGTTCTGACACGGGTACTCATAGGGGTTTAACGCTCTCTCTTCATTGTAACCCAGGTAGTGGGCTAGTTCTTCTGCCACTGCCGGATGACGCGTTCGACGTAGGCCATGGTCTCGGGGTAGGGCGGAACGCCGTTGTAGCGGTCGACAGCCGCCGGTCCGGCATTGTAGGCAGCCACGGCTTTGCGCACCTGGTACGGGTCGTTCAGATACTTGCGCAGCAGGTCGGTCAAATAGCGCGCGCCGGCCTCCACGTTCTGCTGCGGGTCCTTGGGATCGGCGCCCAGCAGGCGGGCTGTGCCGGGCATCAACTGCATGAGCCCGATGGCGCCCTTGGGCGAGACCGCGTCGGTCCTATAGCCGGATTCGGCCTTCACCACCGCATCCAGGAAGCTGGGCGGCAGGTGCCAGCGCTCGGCCGCCTGGTTGACCAGCTCGCGGGGCGGAATCGCGACCACGGGTGCGGCTTGTTTCGGCGGCTCTGAGGGCTCAACATACTCCGGCTCGAATCGCACCACGGAGGACGAGGGGAACTCGACGCTGCCCCCGTTCAGGTAGACGCGCACCTTCTCTCCGCTCTGCTCGTGCCCTTCCACGCGCATCGAGGAGCCATTGGCCAGGATCGCGTACTCGCCGGCATAGGCGGAAGTGGCCAGCAGTAGCGCGGCGGCGATTCTGGGAATCATTAATACTATTCTCCCACGGAAGGATCGACGAGCGGAAGGGGCAAATGCGATGATGGATTTCGTCCATGACTACGCTTACGCACCTCGAATGCAGCCGCTGCGGGACGAAGTTCGACCCGGCCGTGGCCCGCAACGTGTGCGAGTGCGGCGGCCCGCTGCTGGCCCGTTACGACCTGGAGATGGCGCGGACCGGCTGGAGCCGCGACTGGATCAAGAACGCGCCCGCCACCATGTGGCGCTACGCGCCGGTGCTGCCGGTGCGCAAGCCGCCGTCCATCGTGTCGCTCGGCGAGGGCATGACGCCGCTCATTCACGCGCGGCGCCTCGGGGAACGCCTAGGCTGTGCCAACCTTTGGATCAAGGACGAGAGCCTGAATCCCACCGGGAGCGTCAAGGCCCGCGGCCTTTCGTGCGCCGTCTCCATGGCGGTCGAGTTGGGGATCGCGGGCGTGGCCATCCGCTCGGAGGGCAATGGCGCCAGCGCCCTCGCCGCTTACACCGCCGCGGCGGGCATCGAGGCCCATGTTGTGATTCCCGCCGACGCGCCCCGGGCGAACTACGTTGAGTGCCGCGCCTATGGAGCACGGGTGGTCCGCACCCTCGCCGGGGGCCTGTTCGACCTGAGCGCGCTCAAGGAGCCGTATCGCATCGAAGGCGCCAAGACCATCGGCTATGAGATCGCCGAGCAGATGTCCTGGACGCCGCCCGATGCAGTTGTCTATCCCGCCGGCACGGGAGTGGGCCTTATCGGCATCTGGAAGGCTTTCGAGGAACTGGAGCAGCTCGCCTGGACCGCCGGGGCGCGCCCGCGCATGATCGCCGTACGCTCCGAGACCCGGCGCGTGCCTGAGGCGGCGGGCGATGCGCTGGTCCTCCGAATCCTCGACGAGAGCGGGGGCGCGGCCCTTGCCGTAACCGACCGCGAGATCATCGCGGCGGCCCTGGATCTGGCGGCGGCCGAGGGCATTCTGGTCGCGCCCGAAGGCGCCGCCGCCATCGCGGCCCTACCGAAGCTGCTAGCTAGCGGCCTGCTCAAACCAGAGGAGCGCATCGTGGTGGTGAATACCGGCTCAGGCCTCAAGCACCTGGAAATGTACGCGACCCGCTTCCCGCGCGCCACCGACGAACAGGACAAGCTGGGCGGGCTCATCACACCGCGGTGAGGCCACCCGCGCGTCACGTACAGTTCTTACTCAGATTCGCATAACGTTTCTCGTTGTCCTTCTCGCCAAGATACCGGCATGCCCTCGACAGGAGGCCATAAATGCTTCTGAGGGCAACAGAGACATCTGCTCCCTTGTACTTGCTATAGTCGTTCAGCGCCTTCTCAAGATGGTGTTTCGCCTGAGCGTACGCACCGCGCGTGAAGTACGAACAAGCGGCACGATAGCGGGCTTCGGCCTCATTCCAGTTGAGAAGATTGAAGGAAATCGTGCGCAGGAATTCTCGTACTGCGAGATCGCCTTCCTGAAGCTTCTCGTAGGTCAGTGCCAGCTGGAAAGACGCCATTTGTTGATCCTCGATCGTCAGGGTGCGAAAGGACAGGGCTTCCTCCAAGAAGGGAACCGCTTCACGGTTTCGAGCCGAAACGACCAACTCGATGGCCCTCCGAAAACAAATATCCTCGCGTAACTCCTGTTCGGCCTCCAATAGTTGAGCGTATTCCGTCAACACGCTTCCGAATTGCAGCGCAGCCTTGTCGTGTTCTCCTTCTTGCGCCGACGCGCAGGCAGTGGCGAAGGATATGTAGAGTCTGACGTTCAAGTCATCCGGTGCTACCCCAGCAATCTCCCGAAGCACCCGGCCAGCATCATCGACATGACCCAGGCTTGCGTGGCACCTTGCCTCGTTGAGTAGGATGGCAGCCCTGCAATTGCGGTCAACGGTCTCCTCCGCCATCAGGCGAAACTCTCGGATTGCCTCTTCGAGGCGGCCCGCGTCCCACAGAGCGTTCGCATCTTCAAACCGGCCCATTGGATCTCCCTCCGCAAGATGGATCAAGCGCGCAGGGGTCGATCGCGACCAACGGGCCGACCACCTGGCACTTCCGGTCGACACGTTCTGCAGCCCCCATCCAATGAGTTTCGAAGAAAACGCGGCCTCGACCGCTCCCCATGATACGTCTCCTCAAGCGCCAGCTTACAGCATCCGGCCTGCGGCCTCGATCACGCGCGGCAACACCTCTTGCTGTGCCGGGATCACCGCGCTCGCCCCGGCGCCGCACGGCCGCCAGCGCTGCTCGAAGCGCCGGCAGGGCGCGCCCGCGAAGACCGTCACGAGCGGGACACCGCAGGCGGCCGCAACGTGCTGGCCGGCGGAATCGTACCCCACATAGAGCCGGCTGCGCGCGATCACGGCGGCGAAGCCCGCGAAAGTCCCAGCCCAGACCGCGACGCGCGCCCCGCTGGCTTGGACCGCCGCGTCCACTCGCCTGGCTTCCTCGCCGCCGGCCCCCGCATCCACAATGAGCGGCAGGCCGCGCTGCGCGAGCGCCGCGAGCAGCCGGGCCTCGAACGGGTCCGCGATCCGCTTGGCGGCGTTCCCGCCTACGCCGAAGCTGACCGCGATGCCGCCCGCCGGCAAATCTGGCGTCTCCGCGGGCGCGATGTAAGAGCGCGCGTCTTCGATCCCGAACGTCGCCCCAGCCCAGCGCCGCGCCAGCACCCCCAGCGATTCCGCGCCGTCGCCGCCGTAGGTGCGGCTCTCGAACAGGGTGTAGTTCTCTTCCGGGCACACCGGCAGCAGGCCCAGTTGCGTTATGCGCGAATCCGGATCGACGACGATGCTTCCGGGCTCCGCCAGGCGAAGCCCAACGGCGATGCGGTCGCGCAGTCCGCCCGCGTAACTGACCGGCAGATGCAGCACCCGGGGATCGGCCGCGAACAGCTCCCAACACTTCCGCGGGCCCACCAGCACGATGCGCGCCGCCGGCCAGCGACGCTTCACCGCGTCCAGGATCACGCTGGTGATGGCCACCTCCGCCCCCAGCGTCACCCGCGAGAGGACGAACACCGTGCCCGGCTCGCCCTCAACCGCGCGCGGCCGCCGGACCCGCCGGTAGCGTTCCACCAGGTCCGCGGGCCGGTACTCGGGCAGCACCGCGCCGATCGCTTCGGCGAAAATCTCGGTGTAGACCTCCACCAGCCGCGGATCGAAGCGGTCCGAGAGGCCCTCGGCCACCACAGAAAACAGGGCGGGGCTATCCTCCGCAATCAGCTCGTCGAGCCAGGCGTGCGGCCACGGCTCCCCCGCGAGCAGGCATTCGAGGAGACGACTCGCGGCCTCAGAGGTACTTCGCAACCAGCAGCTCCAGCTTCCTGCGCGTCTCGGCGGGGACGGCCTTGCGGTCGGTGATGATCGCGTGCGCCAGCGCGCTGCCGCATTTGCACGCGCGCCCCACCGGCATGCTCTCGACAGCGCGCGTCACCACTCGCGCCGCGTTCTCCGCGTTCTTCACCAGGTTGGCGATGATCTGGTCGACGGTCACAGCGTCGTGCTCGGCGTGCCAGCAGTCGTAATCGGTCACCATGGCGACGGTGGCATAGCAGATCTCGGCCTCGCGCGCGAGCTTGGCCTCCTGCAAGTTGGTCATGCCGATGACGTCCATCCCCCAACTCCGGTAGACGTTCGACTCGGCCTTGGTCGAGAACTGCGGGCCTTCCATGCACAAGTAGGTCCCGCCCAGGGTGGACTTCACCCCTTCGGCCTGGCAGGCGCCGTGAATCACCTGCGCAAGCTGCGGGCAGACCGGATCGGAGAACCCGATATGCACCACCAGGCCGTCGCCGAAAAAGGTCGATGCGCGGCCTTTGGTGCGGTCGAAAAACTGATCGGGGATCACGAAATCGAGCGGCCGGTGTTCCTCTTTGAGCGAACCCACCGCGCTGAGCGAAACGATGCGCTCGACGCCCAGCGATTTGAGCCCGTAGATATTCGCGCGGAAGTTCAGCTCCGAGGGCGCGATGCGGTGGCCCCGCCCGTGCCTCGCCAGAAAGACGACGTCCCGCCCCGCCAGCTTGCCCAGCAGGTATGCGTCCGAGGGCCGTCCCCAGGGCGTTTCGACCGTCACCTCCCGATCCAGTTCGAAGCCGGGCATCGAATATAGCCCGCTTCCGCCGATGATTCCTATCTGCGTCATTCTTGTATCAGCTCCAGCAAAACTCCGCCCGTCGAGGCGGGATGAATGAAAACGTAAAGGTGGCCGCCGGCGCCCGCGCGCGGTTCGTTCAATAAGCGCGCGCCCGCGGCTGTTAGCCGCTCGACCGCCGCGGCCAGGTCGTCCACCAGCAGTGCCACGTGATGCAGTCCCTCGCCGCGCTTTTCGAGAAATCTTCCGATCGGGGAGTCTTCGCCGGCAGGTTCGAGCAATTCCAGGCGCGGGCCGCCGCAGGCGAGCATGGCCACGTTCACCTTTTCCCCGGCCACGGTCTCGCGCGGGGCCGCCTCCATCCCCAGCACGCCGCCATAGAAGCGCAGCGCCGCGTCGATGGACCGCACCGCGATGCCGAGATGGTCGATTCTATAGTCGCTCAAGCCATGCCTTCACAATCGAATACGGATCCGACCGCCGCGCCGCCACTTCCCGTGCCGCGGCCTCGATTTCCTCCGCCGGCAGCCGTTCCATCAGGCGCTCGCGCAGCATCTCGCGCAGACGGCCGGCCCACAACTCCACTCGCCGATCCTGCCTGACGCCCGATTCCTGGAATTTCCGGATCGCCGCCAGGGCCTCGGCGATTCCCTTCCCTTCGGTCGCCACCGTGCGCACAATCGCGGGCTGCCAGCCCCCGCGTGCGACGTTCAGCGATAGCGCGCCGCGCAAATCGCGCTCCAGCGCGTCCGCGCCCGCCTGGTCGGATTTGTTGATCACGAAGACGTCGGCGATCTCCATGATACCCGCTTTCATCGACTGCACATCGTCGCCCATGCCGGGCACCAGCACCACCACGGTGACGTCGGCCAGGCGCGCCACCTCGACCTCGTCCTGCCCCACGCCGACCGTCTCCACCAGCACCGCGTCGCGTCCCGCCGCGTCGAGCAGCAGCGCGATATCGGTGGTCGCAACGGCCAGTCCCCCCAGCGAGCCGCGCGTGGCCATCGAGCGGATGAACACGCCCGGGTCCGCCGAGTGCGATTGCATGCGTATGCGATCGCCCAGAATGGCGCCGCCCGAAAACGGGCTGGTGGGATCCACCGCGACAATCCCCACCGTTTGCCCCTCGGCGCGCAAAGCCCGCGCGAGATGGTCGACAAGGGTGCTCTTCCCCGCCCCCGGCGCGCCCGTGACGCCGATCACCGTAGCACGGCCGGTGCGCGGGAACAGCTCTTCGAGCAGGCTTAGCGCCTCGGGGCGGCGGTCTTCAACGGCCGTGGCCGCGCGGGCCAACGCCCGCACATCGCCCGCGAGAATGCGTTCGGCTAGAGGTCCCATCAGCTCTTGAGCAACTGCCGCGCGATGACCAGGCGCTGGATCTCGGAGGTGCCTTCGCCGATAGTGCACAGCTTCACGTCGCGGTAGAACTTCTCAACCTTGTAATCCTTGATGAAGCCGTAGCCGCCTAGAACCTGCACCGCCTGGTCGCACACCCGCACGGCCGCCTCGGAAGCGTACAGCTTGGCGATGGCGGATTCCTTCGTCACGCGGCGGCCCTGGTCCTTCATCCAGGCGGCGCGCAGCGTCAGGAGCCGCGACGCCTCGATTTCGGCCGCCATATCGGCCAGCTTGAACTGGATCGCCTGGAACTCGGAAATCGGCCGTCCGAACTGTCTGCGCTGCTGCGAATAGCGCAGCGCGATTTCGTAGGCGCCCTGCGCCGTGCCCACCGAAAGCGCCGCAATCGAAATCCTACCGCCGTCCAGAACCCTGAGGCTGTCGACGAAGCCCTCGCCCGCGCGGCCCAGCAGTTGCGCCTCCGGCAGACGGCAGTTCTCGAAGATCACTTCGCCGGTCGGGCTGGCGCGCATGCCGAGCTTGTTTTCCTTGCGTCCCAGGCGAAATCCAGGCGTGCCTTTGTCGATGAGGAACGCCGAAATGCCGTGCTGCGAGGCGGCCCGGTCCGTCACCACCATGGCCACGCAGACATCGGCCTCGTGCGCATTGGTGGTGAACGTTTTCGAGCCGTTCAACACCCAGCATTCCCCGTCGCGGATCGCTTGCGTGCGCGTGCCCGCCGCGTCGGACCCGGCTTCGGACTCCGTCAGCGACCAGCTCCCCAGCCACTCCCCGCTCGCCAGGCGCGGCACGTACCGGCGCCGCTGTTCCTCATCGCCGGCGGAATAGATATGGTTGGTGCACAGCGAGGTGTGCGCAGCGACGATCAGGGCCACCGCCGGATCGATGCGCGCCAGCTCCTCGACGATGATTTCGTATTCGATGTAACCGAGCCCGGCCCCGCCCAGATCCTCGGGAAAGATCGAGCCCATGCAACCAAGCGCAGCGAGGTGGCGGATGGCTTCGCGCGGAAAGATCTGCCCCTCGTCCCATTCGAGAACGTGAGGAGCGAGTTCGGCCTCGGCGAATTCCCGAACGGTTTTGCGAAGGTGAAGCTGCTCGGCAGTCTGTTCGAAGTCCATGCGCGCGGCCAGCCACTCCAATTCTATCAGCGGCTGCGCACCGCACCGGCCTTCCGCCGCCGTGTGGCTAGCGTCGCCGCCGAATGGCGGCTAACCCTGCCAGGCCTGCGATCAGCAGCATGGACGCGGTGCCGGGTTCCGGCCCGGGGATAGCGTTGCTGCCGGTAACATCGAATAGCAGGCCGCCGGGCCCGCCCACGTTGTAAACCGACAGCGACAGGGTGTTGACACCTTGCACGAATCCTGAATTGATGGTGAGGGGCACCCGCGCGGTCCACGGACTATTGAGTCCGTTGGAACTGTCGTCGAAGACCTGGACGCCGTTCAGGAATACGACGGCTCCGTCATCGGCGGCCAGGTTCGCGGTGATGAAAACTCCGGTCGTGTGGAACCCGGTAAGATCGAAGGTCGTCGTGTACGTGTAGGACCCGATCCCTGGAGTCCCGCCGGAACCCAAGGAAATCCATCTTGCGTCGGACGGATTGGCGACCCATCCATGGCTCGTGGGCGAGGTTACGACAGAAGCCGTTGTGCCGTTCACCGTCCAATGGGGATCGGCGCTGCCCGCGGCCAAAACGTTTCCACTGCCATCGACACCGGTGCTGAAGATTGCAACCGGCGACGCAATCGCACTCGCAACACAAAGGAGCGCCAGGAGGAACACCGAGAGGTATCGCATTGGTAGCAGTGTAGCGGCGAGCCATATAAGCTGTCAAGACCTGATTATCGTCATCAGTACTAGCACCAACGGCGTCCGGCCCCGGCCGACGGGCCCGCTCCGGGTTTACCCGCCGCCGAGCGGAAGCGGCAGTCTGCTTGCAACGGGAAATCGCAACATCTGCTGTTGTTCGGCCGTCAGCGAGTCCCAAACCGATTGGGGTAGTGAATCAACCTCGCGACTACCGTCGGTATACCAACGACGCACATAGCGGATACTCACCAGGGCACGGGGTATGTCCGTGGCATTTGGCGATCCTCGGTGCAGCATCCAAGGATGCCGGATCAGCACGTCGCCGATCTCCAACGGAATTGGCCGCATTCCAATTTCGCCGGCCGCCACTCGTCGAAGCGCTTCCTGCCGCGGCATACGGTGTGTGGCCGGGGCAACTTCGATAGGGCCATGCTCCGGCGCGATTCGGAGCAGGCCAAAGCCCACGACCAAGGCATAAGCGGGCAGCGGAAGGTCGGGCGCCTCGCTGAACAGGGGACGCTGGTAGTCGACGTGAACGCCCTGGTAATCCGAGCCTCGGAGAGCGACGTCGCAGCCCCACTGATCTGCAACTACCCTGTCGTCCATCACGCCCCGCACGACGCTCAGCACTTCGTTGTCAAAGAAGAAATCCGGAGCAAAGCACGGTGGATCAAACGGCATCGGGAGGAAATGTCGATGCGGGCCGCGGTTCGGCTGGTCGGCGTGGGTGTTGAGATGAGCCAGGAGCCGCGGCCAAAACGCGTTTCGGCAGGCGTCGATCAAAGCCGGCGCAAAGTTCTCCCGCAGGACGCAATAGCCGGTCTCTTGAATCTCGGTGATCTTGTCTCGAATCGCTGCCAATTCCACAATAGACAGTGTGGCATCCGTCCAGAGGATCCGCGACGGGCTACAATAGAGGTTCCACGCGATGTCCTCACCGGCCGTGACCGAGAGTTCCCGTATCGCTTCCACCATCTCGCGCGAGCGCGATGCGGCGCGCCAGCAGTTGTCGGCGGCCTGGCAGCTACAGGTCTTCCGCGTCGAAGAGGCGCTGGCGACGGGCTGGCAGGAATACATCGGGCAAGTCTTCGACGAGCGCTTCGCCGAACTGACCGGACGCATCGAGCAAGAGTTCGCCGACACGGTGCGCCAGAGCGCCGAAGAGATTCACGGGGCGGTCCGGCGCTTCGCGGCTTGGGAGAGTCAGGAGCAGTGGGCCGC
>Ga0182027_10010250_pt1 | contig 13351 bp, 13 predicted proteins | sample 712E1DmetaG_FD_121300 | JGI IMG/M metagenome (GOLD analysis project Ga0182027, IMG submission 121300) | Permafrost microbial communities from Stordalen Mire, Sweden - 712E1D metaG (Illumina Assembly) | ecosystem: Environmental > Terrestrial > Soil > Wetlands > Permafrost | place: Sweden...
AAAGTGCGATTTATTTGATATCCATTGAGACTTATTTCATCTATTGGATTAATAAGAGCTGTTATTTCTGCCAGGGCAGCATCCTTTTTTAGCCATAATTTATAACTGTTTTGTTCTATCAAAATTGGGATCCGCTCAATGCCTAATCTCCTAAGATTTTCTGTTGCTGGTGATGTCAATATAGAAAAACCAGTATATTCCACATTATCAAGGTGTGATGCTTTCCAATTGTCATAAATGCCTGCAATAGCAAACGGTTTATTTTTTGTAGAAAACAATAGGAAAGGTTCTTTTTGATCGTTCACTACAATAAAATAATCAGCCGGCACCAGGCAGCGACATTCCCGAATTGGCCTTCTATATGACGGGTGTAAAATTATACGCTTTTTTATCCTTTCGGTGCCCGGGTTTTCTGAACCCTCAATAGGAGATTCAAAATGCAATATCCTTTCTTTTGACCAGAAAGGTATGAGACCGTAACTCAATCTTACCAACCTCCTATTATTCTTAGAGAAAATTACCCAGGCCTCCCCTTCCCTATCGACAAAATAATTTTTTGTAACCTGCTGGTGATTATTTAAAGAAATCTCAAAATGAGACTCTAATTCTTCCTTATCTGATATCTGGCCAATGATTATCATACAATCAATTTTCTTACCATTAAAGTAAATATTATTGGTTAAATTGGTATAACCAATACGAATATTTATGGCATCAGATTTTAAACAAGAATTGAAGTCGCTCATGACAGCCGTTAAACATATTACTGCAGCAAAGAAAATATTTGAAGATCTAGAAGTAAAAGGAATTATCTGCGGAAATGATAATCATATTGGAGATATTGGTGAGTTCTATGTTGCTCTCTACTTTCAATTGAAAGGTAATTTAGTATGTCTTCCGGAAGGAATAGGCAAGAAAACTTTTCCATATGATCTAGAAATTATTGACGAAAACATAAAAATATCGGTAAAGACAATGACTATGTGGTCCAAAAACAAGAAAGGATCTCAGGTAAAAATTAATGATAAAGCAGCTTGGACACATCTTGCTGCGATAATGCTAAATAATCAGTTAATACCTGTGAGCTTAGCAATAGTTCCATACAAAGTATTGAAAACACAAAATGTCTTTATCACAAATGAAATTAACCGACGAGATAAAAAAACTAAATCATTCCCTGTATTTCAAATGTGGCCGTGGCTTAAAGATTATGAAGTAAATATTTTAAAGCTAACGGAGGCCCTGAAATGAAATAACCTTCTTCCCTGCCCTGTTTCTTGAACAAAATCAATTAGTAAAGTTGATTGTTTATCACAATTTGATCAAGGCAACAACTTGATGATTTAAAAATCAGACCTACTTTCTTTTTTGAGTTTACAGGAATTGATATTCTATCTGCTCTCCACAATATTTTATCAGGTCTTTGAAGCTTTTTGAGACATTCATCAGAATAATATGCAATCTTTTCAGTATCTGTAACAACTGTTACTTCAACGCGATCCCACATTAAGTCTATCCCACGAAAAAAGATCCATATCGGATCTCTAAAAGGATATTCCAAATTGATGATTCTTTTATTCATAGCAAAATGTTTAAGATTAATAATGAGTTTAAATATAAAACAAGATTAACCCTTGTCTAATGAGATAGAGCGGTTTTGTTTTCAATTATTAAAAACACTTTTTGTGAAATCCTACTGAAATTGATGTGAGAAAATTTGGCAGTCTATTACTGTACCAAGACGCTTATTTGTATCTTCACAAGGAAATGCCTCGATTTTTTCTTGTACCAATCAATAGGCTTGTTCCGGTAAACTGCTTCAGGTTGTAACTTTTATCAATAGTTTCGATAATATCCTTATTTACGCCGTTGTCTTTAGCATATTTTTTCCAATTAGATACACTGTGTACAACTTTCTCAATAATGGGCCCTGCAGCTTTAATATTCATCTCCTTTGACAGGCTCACTAAATCTTCTCGATTAATTTCTGAGCGTTTTCCATTAATTGAAAGCTGGTGTCTCTTTAACCAAAAATTATTGGCATCATAAGCGTAAGTGACATCATAAGCCGGAGAAAGTTTCCATTTTCCTGTCGGATCCATCAAAAAAGAGATATTCTTTGTATGGTCATCATTATTGTTTGCAATTACATTAAAAACCATCCGAGTAAAGAGTTGTTCTGCGTCCGGATATGGAAGTAGCATTTTTCGCATTACTTGAAATGCTTGTTCATATGAAAATACTTCAGGATTATTATAATCATAATGAGCAATGGCGCATAATGATTGCAAATGTAATTTTTCATTATTTGCAACACGATCAAAACGTTTGGTCATAAAGTGTGCCCTGCCATTTTCTTCCAATAACTTGCATTGATTCATAACTACACCGCAATCTTTGGCCATAAGGTAATATGCATATTCAATTCGGCCATAACCTTTAGTGTCTCCTAGCTCGTTATTACTGATACCGTCAAGTTTAATAATCCAGTGTGCAAACTCTGGGGGTACCGGGACATGGCCGGATCGTACCTCGCCCGTTTTTTCATTGTAAGCTATTACAGCTTTCGGCCTAGCTCCACCAGCAGAAGTTCCCAATCGTATTATATCCAGGAGGGCTTTTTTACCTTCTGAATGAATATTTGACTTAATTGAAGTTCTTTCGGTTAAAACATTATTGACCAGGTCAACCATATCTTTGACTTCGATAGGATCTGAGGAGTCCCTGCCAGGATAAATTACCGGTTCAAATTCAAGCGCTCCCATAGCACGTTTTCCTGTATAGCATAATCTTTCAACTGGATTAATGCTACTTAAGGACCTACCTTGCCGGGCAAGCCATGCATCCATCATTTTATTTCCAAACCGATCTGGAAGGGCATCCGCTAACATCCCGGGCAAGCCAAGAAAAGTTTCTCGTTCAATCTGTGGAAATGAGAAAATTCTTTTACCATTTCGAATCTCCTCAATTGGCATAACGACAGGGGAAATATCAAGGTTTCTTTGTATAAATGAAGGGTCAAATTCGAAGGTTGCCAAATTCCGAAGCGGTTCCCATAAAACATATCCGACAATTTTATCCCAAAGGTAAACCCTTGCTACCATGATGACATATTTTTATTACTATCAAAGTTTCTTCGTTTTGCCCTGACTCTTTTTTCTTTTTCCAATTTAGCAATCATCATAGGGCTTACCTCAGGTGATTGTATGAAAGTTAACAGAAGTTCCAATCGTTGCAAGACACGAAGTATTTGAATTATTGTTAAGATAGAGGCAGCTCTTCCATTTTCCACCTGGCTTAAGGAGCTTCGATCAATACCTGCATCCTGACTGAGTTTTTCTTGTGTTATATTTTTCTCCAGCCGAATGCGTTGTATTTCCTTCCCGATCAGTCGGACAATCGCCAGGTCGCTCATTTCATAAATATTAATAATGTTGCTCATAGAAATCATTAATTTTATAAAATAGACTTAATGTTGTTTATACGCAACAAATGTACTAAATAGTTTACAATATTTCTAAAAAATTATAGGTGAAATATATATATTTGAAAAATAGAACATTATATAAATGGATAGTCAATTACAGATTGTATCATTTGGACTCATCGGAGAAAGTAAAAAAATGGACATGTACCGGCATGTGGTTTTTAAAGATATGGTAAACGGAATGACTGCTGATTATATAGTCTATGCTAATGAAAGGCCGCAATTATGGAGTGATATCCAGAAACTCGAATTAGGTCGGCAAGTACCTCCATACAGGGGATATATTAGCAACTTTAACAAATTAGATATAGTAGTTTTTGAGGGTGAAGGTTTGGAAGAGGCTTTCGCCCGTCAAAAATGGAAGCTAGAGGTAATTAAAAAAATAAGTTTGCAAGAAGCCAATGAAATGAGACTTTCTTCTACGGGATTTATTTCTAATCTTACAGCCAACAACTGCATGGAGATCTCCTGGAGGAATTTTGATCAATCAATAAAAATGTTGAAATTCAGGTCATATAGTGGGAATGGAGAATTCAAATGGAGTAAATGGTACGAGGTAGAATAAAAAATCCGGAATGTAATTCTTACTATTCCGGATTTGTAGTTAATAATAAATTTTAGCTACTTCATTGAACTTAGAACAATTTCAAGTACATCCTTATGTTCAAGCCCGAAAAGTGCTTTGTTTAAACTTTCAGTTATAGAATTGGTAACATCATAATTCACAATTTCCTCGTTAAAGAGTATTGTAGTGTTTACAAATCCTGATATGTTTTCATACACCATGGCCAGTTGAAAACCCTCATTTACAATAACCGCATGCAGACAAATCCTTGTGTTTTTTTCTAATAAATCATTTACTAATTTCCAGACCAATTCATTAAATTCACGATCTGAGCGAGTAAAAAACATAGAAAAACGGTCCCGTATTTCTTTATACTGATCAACTTTTCCCATCTGCAAGAGTATTAAATGATTTACGAAGACAGAAAGTAGAAAACTTTATAAAGCCATAGACTTGATAAAATCCATAAGATGTCGTAATTAGACCATAACATAAATCTAGAAATACATTTCTAGTAGAAATTAAGTTAAAGATTAGAGAAAGCACCAGGGAAAAAAGACATATTCGAAAAGCCGTAAATAACAACCTTTTTAAAATTTTAATAATCATCATAACGTTTACGTTTAAAGTTTAGAAAAGTAATCTGACTTTATAAAAGTAGTAATATAATTACTACTATACAATAAAATCATACTTTTTTTTAAACAATTGATAATTTCTGACTTTTTATTCCAATAATTCTTCTAAAGATTACCTATATACCGTCCCTGATCAATATTTTCAATATAAACCCTGGCTTTTTACCCTAACGGTTAAATGAAAAAGTTTTTTAATATTTCATTTCCCTGTGGGGAAAGGGGCAAATAGGGTTGAAAATACAATTAAATTTTATTATAGTATTTTCAACTCCATATTGTGGTTGTGTACCCTTGCATGAAAGTATTACCTATTTAATTAGTATATACTTAAAGTAAACTTAAATAAAGTTAGAGTTACATGCGAATAGAAAACTCTATTCGCTATAAATAGTCCTCATTTAAAGCATTTTAGGTCGAATCTATGAATTGGAAAGTGTTACTCTTACATGCGTATTGGTGCAAAATAGTTAGACTTGCATGCGTCTAAAGGCTATTTCGTCATACTTACATGCGGGCAAAGGCAAAATGCGTTAGAGTTATATGCGGGTAAAATGCTGATGTGTTATACTTACATGCGGGTAAAACATGAAAATGTTACACTTTCATGCGACTAAATGATTAATTGTTAGACTTACATGCAGCAAAAGTTAGACTTACATGCAAGTCTATCAGGAAACTTTAAAATACTCTTGAATAATGACAATATCCGGTTTACTTCCTATTACTTCCTGGTGAATTTTTTCAAATATTGAATACTTCTGTTTTAGGTCGTAATCCTGGCTTTTAAACCAACGTATATAGGATTGATGTTCTGAAAAATTAGTCCAGTTTTTATCCCTGTACCTATCACGGTAATATTCGATAAGTTCATGTTGGAGTTTATCTTCAAAGGCTTTTGTAAGTATGCCTTTGGTATCTGAAAGGTCATGAAAGACAATGACCGGCTTGTAAGCGTATTTACTTTTGGGACCAGCTACGACCCATTCCAGGGATGCATTAAGACCTGAAAGGGCTGTCATAGATTTAAACTTCTCGGTAAGTTTATGTTTTATACTTCGGATATTGGCAAAATTGATTTCAGCCATTTCTGACAGTAACTTAATTTCACTTGCGATATGGTCCTTTTTAGAGCCTTTTGCGACCTTTCTTAAATATAGTACATAATCATACAGGTAGATCAGTTTAGGCTTTTTAAGCTTCTTTACATGCTCTATATTGGTAGTTACAAAGTACTTGTTCAAGTTCTGTTCAAATTCGCGGTTAATGTAAAATGTAAAGAAAGTTTCCTGCTTGTTATCCTTGTAATCATTTTTTACTGCAGCTCGCATTAATTCAAGGCCCCCAACAGCTTCAGCATAGATGTCCCTGTTATCATCAATCTCAAACCGGAATTTAAACTTTTCAGTTGATGCTCTATAAATAGCATTGGCTATAACGGTATCCCAATGAACGTTCCCTGGGTAGGTTTCTTTAAACTTATCGATAATCCTCCATTTAGCTTTTTTACGAAGATTATATATACTAAGCTGTGCGTTGGATTTAGTATTGCCAACAATTTGTAAAAGTTCCTTGTCGCTCAGGGTGTCAATTTGATCTATTTCATTTAAGAATTTCTTTCCATAGCTATCGATCAGGTATTGTGGCCGCGAGTGGATCTCTCGAAAATTGTTCTTTTTATATCCGATTACATCACAAAATTCTTTTACAGAAAACTTGAAAATAGAAAATTTACCTTCTACATCGGGTTTTTCAAAAAAAGATAGTTGTCGGTAGCCAAAGGGATTTGATTGGTATTTAAAGGCAATAAAATAAAGAATATCATTAATCAGATAACCATCATCTCCAAACTGGTGACGAAATGCTATTGCATTTTTACTCATTATCCCGTCATATCGGAAATTATCGAGAGTATTAGTTTGAACTGCAATTGAATTTTCCATGGGATCCGCTAATTAACTGAGATAACATTCCGAATGAGCTTGCAGTAAAGTGCATATAAAAAGAAAATAGTTTGTTCTTTTCGGTTTCTGATATTGTGAGTGGCTACCTGATCTAATTTTTCTATTAATTTTTTATTTGCATAAAAATTAAAGTTATTGTATTGTACCCCGGGCAATTGCATTATTTGTAGAATATCTTTTCTTTTAAGGGGATATTTACTCTGATTTGTAAGATAATCCTCCAAGCAGGAAGACAAATAAGAACTCATTGATTTGCCTTTAGGAACTTCAACTTCATTTAAAAAAGTAATTACATCCTCCGGAAGGTCGGCAAAGAGTTTAACCACATTAAGGTTTTGCTTTAAATCTTTATTAAGACCAGGCATAAATATAAATTTGATTTAAAAATAGTAATATCATAACTATCGAAAACAACTTAACTGATTTAACAACAAACAACTTATAAACTATAGAATGTTAATTACTCATGCATGTATTAATACAATTGGTTTGTTAGACTTACATGCATGGTAAAAAGCGTTACACTTACATGCGACTAAGGAAACAAAAGTTAAAGTCAAAGAAGTGTTACACTTACATGCAGGGATCAATAACCCAACGTCCTGTACGTTAGACTTACATGCGAGGTACAAACTAAAATGAAGTTCTATTTTTTAACAAAGTGTTATAGTTACATGCAACCTCCTAAAAGCTTTATTAATAAAGCATTGTTACACTTACATGCAAGCCATTAAATCAGTTTTTCAAAGACCGTGTTACAGTTACATGCAGGGTAAAAAATTACTTTAAACATCCCCCCATTACTGTGACTCAGGATATTTTATCCATATTTTTGTAAATAGAATAAACGAGAAAAAGTGACTGTTTGCGCTTATCGCGAATTGTACGAAGAGCCAGATCACTTATGATCTCAGCCATTGACGTTGGAATATAAAAAGTCATAGTACTGCTTTTTTTCTGAACATCAATAGAGTAGGAAATAATATCATTTTCCTCTAAAGGAAATTTCTTAGGGTCTTCGAGGTACAGCGAGAAAACCCGGCTCATGAATGAACTGAAGGAATCGCAATCTGAAATTTTGTAATTCATTTTAAACGCTTCATCTATGTAATCAGGAATATCAACGTTTATTTTTGAGATTTTTGGAGAAGCTGGCATATTGAAATTATTTTCTATTTAAACTTTAAAAATAAAGTGTTTGAGAAAGTAGCAACCCCGCTAAAAATTATCTTATACGGAGTTGCCCGGCACATAATCCCACCTTCTCAACTACATACTCAATGGTTTTACAATTTTTTGCTTCCTTTCCCCAGATCTCTGAACATTTTTAGTCTTGGGTAAAGATGCTGTTTTCCCCTGTGGTTTAGTTTGGCCGAATTCATTTTTCGTAAACTCTGCAAATTTATTATATGCCTTTTCATTTGAAGGCTTAAGAGATTTAAAGGGCAAGGTGACCTGATCTGTTGATCCCATTTTATTAGGTACCAAAACGGCCACCTCCCCTTCTTCAAACCTACCATGAACCAAACCATGAAAGACTTTATTATCTTTTTCAAAACAAACAAACCCAGATTGTCCTACCATGGTTATATCAGGATTTTTTTTTTGATCTTTAGCTAATTCATCTCTCAGTGGACTATTTTCAAAGAAAATATTTTTTTCTTTTTCGGGAAGGAACTCGACATTATAAAAAGTCGATGAGTGATAATTTTCTTTCAGCGTTTCATAGCTGCGTAAGAAATCCTCAAACGGGTATCCATTATTAGGCAGAATTGAATTTTCAGGCTTTTCATGATAGACAATCCCTTCTTTGAGATAATAGCTATTAGAAGTATCAGAAACACTATCTTGTGTCTCTCCGTCGAGTGGAACAGTTTTTACTGTTTGAAAGATATGCAATCCTTTATTGGTAATACCTTTCCCTTGCATATCTTTTGTTTTATCAAGTGTAACAGTCTGGTCCACCTCTTCTTTACGTTCATTAAGCCAGTACATACTATCTTTAGACCAACCTTTACCAACATAGATACTTTCCTTGGAAGAATTATCCTTCACATTAATATTGGAATGGTCCAAACCAATAGATTGTTCTTTTTTGTTGGAAAGTGAAATTGCAATATATCCATGCTCTGAAGGTTTAATTGAAAGGGTTTTTTCCTTTTCAAGGGCAACTGTGTATAGGGCCCACTCGTCATACTTTGTTGGAGAAAAATAAACCGAGAATTCGTTTTCTTTACCTTTCTTAGATGCAAGGTTAATATAAACGTATCCATTGGTCTCCTGTAAATTTTTGCACTTTTCCTGATCAAGTAAGATATTTATATACTTAACGCCAGCTGCCTCTTTTAATACGCCATTTCCAATATATACTTTATCGGTCATTCCTTGCTCTTGCCCTTGTTGTCCCCCTAAAGGTTGTATCCCTTTTTCGACTTTCCGGAAGATGTTCCATGCTTTACCAATTGTAATACGCTTAGAATTATCATCTCTATCCTGGAGAGATAGATTAGAAGACACTATATGAGATGCTTTTGCCCGATCTTTAAGTTTAGCTTCATCAGAAAGAGGCAAGGCAATTATATCACAATATCCACGGGCATTTTGCACTTCCGACAGATTTTTCTTATTAAGTGAAAGGTTTACAAGTGCATACCTGTCATTAAGATAATTTTGCGGATCACGGTTTAGATAAATATTATGTGTTGATTTTATTTGAGGATGGGGTTCTTTACGTTTACTAATTGAAAACTGAAGATTTCCATACGAATCAGGTTCAAGATCTTTTACTTTATTAAAATCAAGGGAGATTCTATAAGATGTACCGGTTTTTAGTTCAGAAGACCAAACTGCACCGGTGTACTGAGGTGATTGTTTTTGATCCATAATGAAAGGTTTTAAAGTTGGTAAATATAAATTTTTGTGAAAAGTAGTATTTAAATTACTATTTTTCAAATAAATTTATAAATATTTATATAAATGCCGTTAAATGCTATGTGTATAGGATAAAAAATTATGCCACTTTATTCCAAAAAAAGAAAGTTGCAGGAGCACAAAGAATTGAAATATATCTTTATGGAATAAAGTCAGTAGTAAATTATAGATTGTCATAAAGACATATCCATCGATTTTCCTGGCCCTTTCTTTTTCATTAAGGTCTTTCTTGCTTTAACCGGTTGCTTATCGTCTTCTTGCTTATTGTCCTGGATAAGTTCATCGTTTTTCACCTCACTGTCCTCTTTTGGAACTGCCATATATTCTTTATTCTCATTTTGAGAAAGTCTAAATTTTGGATGAACATTCAAAATGATTTGAAGGTCATCATTCCAATCTTTTGAAAAGGGCAAATCACGGATAAAAACATTCGAATTATCAAACTTAATGTGATGAACAAAATGGAACATATGGTTCCAAAGAGATTTATTGTTTTCAAACCGGATTAATCCCTGACATGAATGATCAGTTAGCTGATGAAGGCTAACCGAGTAAGCATCGCAATCCGCATATGAACCAGAAAATTTAGAGTTGAATTCCGTAAACATTTTATTCAGCCAGTCAATGCGCTCAATACCTTCCTCGCGAGAGTTATTTTCAAACTGAAAATAAATTTTACCTTGTGAATGTTCACTTTCTACGATGGGTTTAACTAATAATTTTGGCAAATTCGATGAAATATCTGTTGGGATGATGGCAGAATAATTCAAACTCCCAATAAGGTTTATTGAATAAACATTCCCTGCAATATCATTGTCAAATGCGAAATGTACCTGCGTGGGTTTTTGATTTTCTATTATTTGTTGAAGCTTGATAAGCTGGCCTTCGCAAAGAGTACCTTCGGAGGATCCATAAAGAACGGACTTCCCATTAAATTCATTTGAATTCATCTGAAAGTGCGATAGAGCATCAATGCCACTTTCAACCAGATATAAATAATCAAGTTTAGAGGTATTAGTAGATAAAAAAAGTCCATTAGCCCTACTCCCTTGAATGTGTTGGTACTTTGAATCATAATTAGCGTGAAATGCCTTATTTTTAAGTGATAAAGCACAAATATTGTTATCAAGATCAGTCATAACAAAAGCAGTATTTACATATGATACTCCTTTTTCAGGATCATGAAAATTATGATTGAATATTTTTCCTTTAAAATAGGGGTGATTTATTGTCGATTTACTAATCATACGACCTTCAAGGTATGCAAGATCAGTAAGAGGGCTTAGGTCGTAAGGTGAAAAAACTGATTGTTTTGGAGAATTTTTCAATAAATACAGACTTTCTCCGGGTCGAATGTATGAATTTGAATTAAGATAAGAATCAAGTATTGATTTTATCTGAGGAAAGGTCAGAAGTTCTCTGCTAGGGTTCAACTGGCTTTCCATGTGGCGAACAAAATCCCAAATGGTACTACCTTTAAAAGCATCATTTAAGGGGGAAAAAAAGGTAAATTGTGCTCGGCTGTTAAGTTTAAAAATAAACTTATTGTCCGTTTTAGGGTGAACCAGAACAGGATAATTAACTGAAGATTTATCCCTCCTGGAAACAAAACCATAGTAATCCCTGGCAAAGTCAGGAAGTGATATATTTGTCTTATACCAATTTATGTAATCTTTATCTGGGGGTTTAAGGCTCATAGTTCAAAAGTAATAATAGTAAAAAAATTACTAATCATAGAATTAAAAAAAACCAAAAAATATTAATCATCCAAACCTGGTAGGTTAATATCAATAGCAAAATGATGTGCAGGTGAATCAAGACATGTAAAAGTTAATGGACTCATAAAATCAAATAATTGTGATAGCTTTTCGCACAATATAAGAAAAGCCTCAGGTTTTGAAAGAAAGGTAATATCAAATGCTTTTTTAGAGAGTATCGTAGAGAAAGAATTTGAAAAATTATAGGGCGTTACCAATTCATGCTTAAGAGAAGATTGATCGTCAAGCGCCGAAATAGAAAAGTAGTCCCTGAACGATGTTGAACATTCTGCTATAAATTCAAGAAAAAACTGATTTTTACTTTTTTCATTAGGATAATTACATGAAATAGTTGTGGAGTCCATAGTTCCGGAAATAGAAAAATTGAACTCGCTATGAAAATTGATCCACCAACACAAGAACCGGGTTACATAAAATAATTCTTTGCTATTAAATGAACATAAAATCTCAATATGAGAAATATTGTTCTTTTTAAAAGAACCAAATATTTCAGAAAAAGTTTGTGTATTTAGAGTTGGGCTACTGCAAATAATCAGGTAATGAGTTGGCATAACATCTAAAAAATATTTAAATACAGTATGAGGATTAAAACTCAGGCAAACCATACTGTTTGAAGTGATATATTTACTCATCCAAAGTCCGGGATTCTGGAATCTCACAGTAAAATCTAAATCGTCAAAATCATAAAAATCTGATAGTTTACCATTTAAGAATAAAGGTAAGGAAAGGATACTTTTTGGCTCACTGGTATAGAACGCTTCTTCAAAAGGAAAAGAGAAAAGATTTGATAGGTTCAAGTCACTATACCACGTATCTTTATAATCAGTAAATGGTAAAAGGTGACAAGCAAAATTTAGAATATCGTCTTTTGAAATGCTTGCAGTGAAATTAACTTCCTCCAAAGAAACAACTTCTGTTCTAAAAATTTCATCTAGAGGAATATTATTTGAAAGCTGTAAAAAAAGTTCAATCTGGTTAAGATAACGCATTGAACAAGGATGAAAAGCAGATAAAGTACCATCATTTTCTTTGTCTTTAAAAACATAGAAATAATCATCCTCTTTCTTATACTCCTGACAAAAAGCACAAGACCCTAATGCTTCATAACCAAAATGCGAAAAAACCGCAAAAAATGAGCGATTAAGCAATTTGATTGATTTTTGGTCCATTAGTTTACGTTTTATAAAAATTTCTACAAAATCACCTTTGAATTGACCTCTCGGTTAATTCATCATTATTGTCTTCTTTCTCTTCAAATGGATCTAGTAATGCTTTTACTTCCCTATTAATACGCAGATAATTTTCTTGAACAAGTTTGGATAATATCAATCTGTCTTTATTCTTGTCGCCAGTATTATAAGGGAGTGAAAAATCCGGAATATCTATTTCATGGTCTTCCAATTCGTATGGCTTAAAACAAATGCGTGCAAAGGGTGGCTCCCCACCCGCAATTTTACATATAAATTCCCCAATGCGTTGCGACATTAAATCACGTGGCTGAAGTATTTTTTCTCTTTGAAGCCTTTCGCTGGTTGAAATACTATCTGGATTTTCGGAAAAAGAAATGTCTGTTTTCTTCTGATCACCGAGCATATTACAAAAACGTTCTGCGGTTTTAAGGTTTCCGGTAGAGCCTTGAAGGATATTATTTGAATTGTTACGAATTGTATTTGCATTTTTTTCACCATAGTCCCTTACAAGTTGCTCAAAATCCTGTAGGGCGAGGATTACGCAACAATTGTATTTACGAACGGTGGATATGAAGTTATCCAGATCATACAACATAACTGTAGGAAGTTCATCAAAACAAAAAATACTTTTCACTCTTCCTGGTTGGTTCATAAGATTCATACAACAAAGAGATATTACTGATAGAACCGGGGAAATACTCTCTCTTAAAGAAGGGGAGTTTCCTAGGCAAAGCATTGTAGGGTGCTCTGGATTTGTAATATCAAGGCTGATATCATCTCCAGAAAGTACCCAGTATATTT
>Ga0182027_10010251_pt1 | contig 13351 bp, 12 predicted proteins | sample 712E1DmetaG_FD_121300 | JGI IMG/M metagenome (GOLD analysis project Ga0182027, IMG submission 121300) | Permafrost microbial communities from Stordalen Mire, Sweden - 712E1D metaG (Illumina Assembly) | ecosystem: Environmental > Terrestrial > Soil > Wetlands > Permafrost | place: Sweden...
AGTCCGCTCCATCTCGGCGCGAAGGAAATCAGGGCCGGCTCACGTCGGGTGCTACGGTTCAGGGGTTCAACGCGCAAAGTTTTGTTTCGCGGAAATCTCACCCAGATGTTCCAACTGATGCCGACCGCTGACTTCTGATTTCAAATTTCTGCTTTCTGCTTTTTTGCTTTCAGGATTTTATTGAGCCATGCGCCTCGACCGTTTCATCACGCTGAACTTGGTCCAGCCTTTTCGTCACGCCTTTTGCGGCGTCAGTTCCCTTGTCACTCGTCACTCGTCACTCGTCACGTCTTTGCCGATCCTCATGTATCACAGCATTTCCGACGACCCGGAACCCGGCGTGCGCCCCTATTATCGCGTTTGCACCAGTCCCCAACGATTCCGCGAACAGATGCAATGGCTGAAAGACAACGGGTACCGCGGCGTCACCTTGAGCGCTGGCTTGGCGTGGTTAAATTCCCCTCGCGCCTCCACTCCAGCGCCCGATGCAGACTCCCACTCCGCCCGCAAAGCGGGGGCAGAGGGCCGCCAGGGTGAGGTGGGACATGATCATGAATCACCAATCAAACCTCACGCCTCACACCTCACGCCTCACGTTGCAATTACCTTCGACGACGGCTTCCACGATTTTTACACCGAAGCGTTTCCCGTGCTCCACGATCATGGATTCTCCGCCACGATGTATTTGCCAACCGCATTCATCGGGCAGTCGCGCCGCCCGTTCCGTCCCTCAACTCTCAACTCTCAACTCTCAACCGATCACGAATGCCTGACTTGGGATGAGGTACGCGAGTTGCGCGGGAAAGGAATGTGCTTTGGCTCCCACACCGTAAACCACCCTCAGTTCGCGGATCTTTCCCGAAAGGAAATCGAGCATGAACTGCGCGCCTCGAAAAGCGAATTGGAACAGCAACTCGGAGGGTCAATCACCAGTTTCGCCTATCCGTTTGCATTTCCCCAAAACAACCGGCGGTTCAAGGAATCATTTCAGAGTCTTTTGAGCGAAGCCGGTTACACCTGCTGCGCCACCACTGCCATCGGGCGGGTAAAGCTTGGAGATGATCCCTATGCCCTGAAGCGTCTGCCGGTGAATTCCTTGGACGACTCCGCATTTTTTCTGGCCAAGCTGAAGGGCGGCTACGATTGGCTGGCACACGCCCAGGCGGCCGTCAAGACACTGAAGCGGCTGAAATCCCCGCGCTGGGTGTCCGCAAATTAAATGGACCTTTCCATTATCATCATTAATTGGAATTCGAAGGCCTACTTGCAGGAATGCTTGAAAAGCCTCAACGGGAGCAGCAAGAACTTAACGCAGGAGATTCTGGTAGTTGACAACGCCTCCCATGACGGTTCTGCTCAAATGGTGGCTGCGGAATTTCCTTGTGTGACGTTCATCCAGAGTGACCGCAATTTAGGTTTTGCCGCAGCCAATAACCGCGCCGCGCGTCAGGCCAAAGGCGACTTCCTTCTCTTTCTAAATCCCGATACTGTTGTTGAAGGGGATGCCTTGGTGAAACTGGTTCAAACATTGCGTCGGCTGCCCGATGCGGGAATCGTTGGCGCGCGGCTCCTGAACAGCGACCGGACGTTGCAGACCAGTTGCGTCCAATCCTTTTCCACCGTCATCAATCAGGTTTTGGATTGTGAATTGCTTCGCCGATGTTTTCCCCGATCCTCTTTGTGGGGCATGGCGGCGTTGTTCGGCGACTCACTTGAACCCGTGCCCGTCGAGGCCATTTCCGGGGCGTGCCTTATGATCAAGAGCGAGGTTTTTGAGCGCCTGGGTGGCTTTGACGAGCGCTATTTCATGTATTCCGAGGACATTGACCTCGGTTTCAAGGTCCATCAAGCCGGCTACAAGTGCTATTATATGCCTACGGCCACGGTCATTCATCATGGAGGCGGCTGCAGTCGGAATGCGCGCAGCGCGTTTTCCAACGTGATGATTCGGGAATCGGTCTATCGGTTTATGCGCCTGCACCGGGGCCGGCTTGCTGCCGGTTGTTTCCGGTTGTCAATTGGAATTTCCGCTTTGCTCCGTCTCCCCGTTGCGATGGCCATCTGGCTCGTTCGCAAGGGGACCGGCTTGGATGCCAGAGCGCCGGTGCGCAAATGGGTTGCGATCTTCCGCTGGAGCCTCGGGATGGAATCCTGGTCGGCAAAGCAATGATCGCTGGTTCAGGTATGGAGAATCGAGAGTATGTATTGGTCACTCCCGTTCGGAACGAGGAGCGCACTATTGAAATCACCATCAAATCCATCTTGGTGCAAACCGTCCTGCCGCGCGAATGGGTTATTGTCAGTGATGAATCCACTGATCAGACGGATGCGATTGTGAGCCGTTACGCCCGGGAGTTTCCATGGCTTCGGTTGGTTCAACTAAAAGATCGTCCTCTGCGAAACTTTGCCTCCGTTGTATTTGCGACCGAGTTTGGTATCAAATCGCTACGAACGACGGATTATGCCTTTCTTGGGTTGCTTGATGCCGATGTGCGTCTGCCGCAAGATTATTACGCCCAAATTTTATCACACTTCGCGACAGATCCACGTCTCGGTCTTGCTGGCGGCTTGGTGCTGGACACCGTGGACGGCAGACGCAGTCGAACCCGGCAATACTTACGAGACGTGGCGGGAGCTGTGCAGTTCTTCCGGCGGGATTGTTTTGAATCGCTCGGCGGTTTGGTGCCCCTGCCGGAAGGAGGATGGGATGCTATTACCTGTGTGCGGGCCAGGATGAACGGGTTTAAGACGGCCACATTCTCCGAATTGACCGTTGATCACCTGAAACCTCGGAATTCCGCCGAAGGCAATCTATTCCGCCGTAATTGGCAGATGGGGGTCCGTGACTATGTGTTGGCCAGCCACCCGCTCTTTGAACTGGTCAAGTGCTGCGCTCGATGCCTAAATTCCCCTCCATTGGTGGGTTCACTGGCCCGTCTGACTGGCTATACCTGTGCTGCCTTGAGTGGTCGTAAATGTTCCCTGCCACCTGCGGTAGCCAGTTACATCCGTCGCGAACAATTGCAGCGGTTGAAAGAGTGCATCCGAGGACACTTGTCAGTCTCAACGAAACAAGAACCATAATGTCATGGTGTTAAGTCAGGACATTGGCAGCAAGCCTCAGCGAGCGCAAATTGCGCCTGAAAACAGCAATGCAACCAACGCTCAAAATGCTCATGTTGCCCGCCTTCGAATTCTGGCTGCTTTTGGGATTATTTGTTTTCACACTACAGATGGCATTGCCAAGACTGTGGGATATGCCGGTCTTCCAATTTTTCTGATCTTGGGATATGTTTTGCAAATCCAGACGAAGAAGCAGATTGGATTTCAAGAGTTTTTGCAGCGACGATTTAACCGGCTGATTATCCCTTGGTTTTTTTGGTCGGCTATTTATTTGCTCCCATTATTTATCAAATTATTGTTCAAAGGAGCCGCTTTTGGAAATATTTTCAAACCATATATGCTTTTTACCGGCACGGCCATCCACTTATGGTTTTTGCCGTTTTTTTTCGTGTTCGCAGTGATAGGCAAATTGGTTGCTGACAGGCTCATTGGCAGGAGCATGGCAGGCATTGCGGTTGCCTATGGGTTAATGGGACTGCTGACGCTGGTGGCCTGCGCGTTACTCCTGCCTGTTGTTGTAGAATATCGGCCTTTGGGGGAATGGGCTTTTGGCATTCCTTCATTTTTCTTTGGTTTTGCCATCGGATACGGCATTTTAAACTTTCGGAATCGAGCTTACTTCGCAGGATACATACTAGTGCTAAACATCGCAGTTTTGGTGACGGCACTCTGGCTTTATTCCTTCGGTGCGAGCGCATTGACGCTTCAGTATTCAATTGCCGTGCCAGCAGTCTCCCTTTGCTTTCTCGGAAAAGGGACGCTGGATCGGTTTTCGAAAAGACTCTCCCAGCAAACCTATGGAATTTATCTGATTCATCCATTGGTGGCAAACGCTTGGGAAATGATTTCCCGCAAAAATGGCTCGATCATATTGAGCGTCGGTATGATTTTTATTGCATCAGCACTGTTGACTGAAGCGCTATTGCGAACACGGCTGAAGCAAATGGTATAATGTGACAGATGGGGTTGCCGTTATCGCACCGCTAGCTATTAGAAAAGAATGGATTCAAACTAAGGAGTGGCATCTTGAACGTAACAAGTATTTTTTTGTGTGCCATTACGTTAATATGGGTGGTTCGCAGACTTCAGCGGAGTATTCCCTCAGGCATGCGCTTGATCTTTGCGCTGCTTGTTTTTCTGCCCGCTTCGCTCAGGATCGAGATGCCGCCGGGATTGCCACAACTGACGATCCACCGAATCCTTATCGTCATCGCTATTATCTTCCTGATAAGAAACAGGGGACCCGATCACCCCAGATGGCCAATTCCAAACTTACGGTTGGTGTTATTATTCGGACTTTTACAGTTCGTGTCGCTTCTCTTTGGGAATGCATTTGGCCCCGATTTCAAAGCATGGTTTGGATACATCATCGAAGTGGCCTTATTCTACGTGATCATAAGCGAATATATTCAGATAGAAAATGACTTTGCCAAACTGCTGTCGAATATCTGCTACGGCCTAGCATCAGTGGCCATTCTAGCAACCGTCCAGAAGTATTTCCATTTTAATATAGTCGATAAGATATTACCGCCGGAGGAACTATGGGGGAACGATGGTGACATCGCTTCGACTTATCCCCATAGAATTTTGATGGGATATGCCATGGCGATGGGGGTACCGTTATCGCTGGCTTTGGCCTCATACGAGAAAGAAGCCAAACCAAGACGAATCATGTACAGTATTACTTTGTTGTTGATCGGTGCGAATTACTTCTCCATGAGCCGGGGGCCATGGCTTGGTCTCCTCTTCGCCACCATCGGCATGGCCGTCTTCTGCGGTAAAGCGACACGAAAGAAGTTGCTGTTCCTCGTGGTGCTTACCGCGGCTGTGTGTATTCTGCGCCCAGGTGTGCGCGATAGTATTACAAATCTTTGCCGAGGGACATTCGATCCGGACTCTGAAAAAAATAGCGACTATCAATATCGCTGGCAGCTTTGGGGGGTGGCGTGGGATCAAATTCGGCTCTCACCAGTCCGCCTCTTGTTCGGTTACGGCCCAGATAGCGCGGAAGGGATGGATTTGTCAGATTATTGGCACGGCGAGGAAGGTTCGACTTCCAGTATAACAAAAATTGGCTTCACGAGTTGGGACAACAATTATGCTTGCGATTTGATTCAACTGGGGATACTAGGCTTCCTCACGGAAATAGCCCTTCACCTTTCCATCGTCAAGACACTGCTCGATAATTGGCGCAGCAGTAACCCGGACAACCGGATTTTGCAGGGTGGAATCGCCGTCGCGTGTCTGGTTTTCATGTTTGCCATGACGAACGTTTTCATCTTTGCTCCCCAGTTAAAGTATCTGTTTTGGGCACTCGTGGCCGTCGGGAGCAATTTTTCGCTGGTTGTGGCCAATCAAGAAACAAAGGAACCTGCGTTGGAACTGAATGATTCAGTCGAACCTGCGCCACGAGCAGCCAGCTTGGCAGAAGGTGAAGCGACAATTTAATGCCCCGTTGAGCATTGGCAGCGGACGCTTGCCGCACTGAAGTGCAACTGAAGGCGGGTGAGTAGGTTCCATCCAATTTCCGATATTTCTCGCAATTTTATGAAGCATCAGAATCCCAAAATTGGACAGATGCTTTTCAGCTTCAGCCTCGAATTCCAATTGCCTTTGCGGCGGAACGGCAAATACACAGGCCGCTCGCCTGCAACTGTTCGCGCTCTCTGTGAATTGGACAAATGCCTAAAAAAGCGGGCTAGGCAATTGGCATTATTTATGCGAACCTGTGAAATCGAATGTGTAACACTGTCAGCCGATTTCGAAATAACCTCTTCCGGTGTAATTGCCAACGGCAAGTTAGATTTGGGGCAATAGCGTGCGTCTTGGCGTGGTCGTTGATGTTGGCAACGGCTGCCACCTATTACATTGATTTTCCCGCCGGCTCAGATGCCAATAATGGCACAGCAACCAACGCTGCTTGGCAGCATTGTCCGGGCGACGCAAAAGCCACCGGCATTCCGGCTACAACTCCTTTGGCCGCCGGTGACACGGTTATTTTCAGGGGCGGTGTCAGTTACACCAACAGCATCACGGTCAAATGGAGTGGGACGACTGGAAATCCGATTACTTATGACGGTAACTCGGCGGAAACATGGGGAACTGGCAAGGCGATTCTGGACGGCATGTATCTGCTGACCAACGGCGTTCCGGGTTATCCGAACTACGGGGCAAACTTTATCCTGCTAAACCGGGCCAACGTGACCATCCGCAACTTTCAAATTCAACATACGGGTGGAGTTCCGATGAACAGTTACACCAACTATTCTTATCCGGCCAACGTTTTGCCGAATGTCTATGGGATCGGGGTCTGGATTGTGGACTCCACCAACATACTGGTTGCCAATTCCTTAATTCAGGAAATGGGATATTGGACAAACAATTTTCCCGTGAACACGGACAAAACGGGTCAGAACGGCATGGGCATAAAGCTGTGTTCCGTGGTCAATGTCATGGTGACAAATTGCGCCTTTCATCGCATGGCGTACTGCATTGGCATCAACTCAGGCTATCCGGCGTCGGGCACCGTATGCAGCAACATTGTCATCTCGTCCTGCGACTTTTCCCATTACATCAACTGGATGATTACGATTTCGCCATCATCTCCATCCGTCACTTTGGGAAACATCCTCATCACCAACAACGCTTTCCATGACGCATGGGAAACCACCAGCGCGTATTGGTGGGGTGGCGGATCCAATGCCAACAACGGCGGCGGCTTTCCCCACTTTGACGGCATCTTCATGGGTTTGGCCAATCTGCCGAATATCGTTTATACGAACATCGTCGTTGCGGCGAACAAGTTTTACTGGAACAATACGAATGGCGGAGGCACGGCTTGGATTTTCCTCTCTTGCATGGGGGGGGATGTCAGCATCCTGAACAATGTTTGCGTCAACAATTACAACTCCTACGGTTTTGTCTATGTCCAAGATGGCCCGTTTGCCACCAACAATGTCACGCCAATCAATTTCAAGATTTATAACAACACAGTAGCCGGGCCGAACTGCGGGTTTTACGAGCGTTGGACAAGCCCGGCCAACGGCGGCGACCCCGGACGGGGAACCATCCGGGTCAAGAACAATATCTTTTACATAGTGAACACTAACACGTTCAGCGTGCCAATCAATATTCAAGATACAACGAATGGCCCGAAGGAATTGGATTACAATCTCTATTACGTCAAGGAGACCTACAATCAGGATGTAATCCTGAGTTGGTACACCAATTCAACCCACCTCTATGCGGGTCTTTACGACGTAAAAGGCATTGGCTACGAACAGCACGGGATTGAGGCCAATCCGCAATTTGTCGATTTCTCGTACGGCTTGGGGTTCAACAGCAGTCTGAACAATCTGCATCTGCAAACCAACTCACCCGCCATTGGTGCGGGAGCCAACCTTTCCGCCGTTTTCTCAACCGACAAGGACGGCATTTTGCGGCCAGCCAGCGGTGCGTGGGACATCGGAGCATACGACCCATCTGTTCAGGGTGTGCAGAAACTTAGTCCGCCTACCGGCCTAAAAATAATCGGGCCGTGATTTGTCGTTTCCGCTCCGCCGCTTCAATAGTATTTCCAACACGGCAGTGGATTGGTTTGATTCCGTAAAAGTTACTGGATTAACAAGCCCAAAATGTGCCAATGCAGAACTGGCGATAATTGATGAAACAACCAAACGCAAGACTTCTGATTGGACAGTTTCGGAATAGGGCCGTTCGTGCGATCCGGGTCGTGTGGAGCACGGTGAACGATCTTTATCTCAATATTGAAACGGGTGATGAGGCAGACCCTCGGCATCCGTGGCGTTATGGGCTGATAAATGATTTAGCGAAGCACAAAGATGGTATAGCATACCAAGCTGCCGACTACCGAAACATCCGTCGGGTAATCCGGATTTTGGCTCCTGACAAAGATGACGTGTTTTATGACTTGGGGTGTGGCAAGGGCCGCTGCGTCTGTGTTTTTGCAAGGTTGGCGATTCGACGAGCCGTGGGCATCGAGTTGAACGGCTCACTTTGTGACGCCGCGCGATCGAACGCGACCCGTCTTCGTGACAGAAGGTCGCCCATTGAGATTCGTTGTGAAGATGCGGCGAAAGCTGATGTTTCTGATGGCACGATTTATTTCATGTTCAATCCGTTTGGGGCAGACACCATGCGCGATGTGCTTGCTGGCATTGAACAATCTTTGACTATCAATCCTCGCAAGGCAATGATTGTGTATGTCAACCCGGTGCTTGCTGAGACCTTTCGCGCTTCAGGATGGCTGCAAGAAGTCCATGAGTTTAAGAACTTCACTGGTGGCCGATATACTTTCTGGGCCAATCGCGAATGATGCCATGGCGGCCTGCCGGACGGCGAGCTAAACAAGACCTCGCTGTTGCTGACCCGCTGCAAGCGAAAGACACAAGGATTTTGACAAATAAACCGCTGGTTTGCAATTGCACAATGACTGCTTTGTCCATTCCGTTGGCGAAGGCTGGCCAGCCTAAGGGATACGATATCCATATTCTTGCCACCACCGCCGGAATGGAGCGTGTGCGTCCCTTCTGGGAGTCCCTGAACTGGCATCCCAACGCGCAGATGGATTTTTTTGGTTTGATCAACGAAGTCCGGGGCAATGTCTTGAAACCTTATGTCATGGTTCTTGAACGCGGCGGAGATGTCCACGGGTTGGTGGTGGGACGGGTGGTTAAGCAAGACTTCCGGTGCCGTTTTGGATATAAAACCATTAGCCTTGGTCAAGTACGGGAACTAAGCGTTATATATGGTGGCGTTCTTGGTTGTGATGACGTGGAGAGCGCGGAGGTCGTCATGATTGAGTTGAACCGGATACTAAAATGTCGTGAAGTGGACCTGGTATTCTTAAGCCATCTCAGCACAGACTCGCATTTATACAAACTTGCGGCACGGAGGCCAGGCGTTTTCTGCCGCGATCATCTGGTCACTTCACAACTGCACTGGAAGACAATGTTGCCTGCGACGCACACCGAGTTCCTGCAGCGATTGAACAAAAAACACCGATATTGGCTGCGACGACTGGAGAAACAAATCGAAACGGATTTCCCCAATCAGGTTTCTTACCGCAGCTTCACTGATGGCCAGCGACTCGACGAGTTGATGAAAGACTTGGAATGCGTGGCCAGCAAAACCTATCAACGGTGCCTAGGTGCGGGATTTCGGAATGACGCAGAATACGCACGCCGCCTTGCTTTGGAGGCGGGGAAAACTTGGTTGCGCGCTTATGTGCTTTATCTTGGCAACCGTCCGTGCGCATTTTGGCTTGGCACGTTATACAAGGGGGTGTTCCATTCGGGTTTTACTGGATACGATCCTGAATATAGAAAATACGAACTGGGCACACTGGTGTTCATGAAAATGGTCGAACAATTGTGCGCCGAGGAAACAGAGGCGATTGACTATGGTCTGGGCGACGCCTACTATAAGCAGCGCTTTGGTGACCAAAGCTGGCAGGAAGCTTCGGTGAGAATTTTTGCTCCTACCTTGAGGAATGTGTTGCTGAACATGGCCCAAACGGGCATCGAGACTCCAGCTTTGTGGCTGAAGTCGTTTCTGAGTCGCACCAATTTGCAACAGCTGATTAAGACCCTTTGGCGCAGACGATTGTTGAAGAACAAAAATGACTGATTTTCCAACGGTGCCTTATGCATTGGCAAAAGGTCGTCTTGGAATAGGCATCCGTTCAGTATGTCAAATGCAATTATCCGATTAGTTTCAGAACTATAAAGCCATGAATAAAAGCAGTGTTGTGCCACTTGGCGCGCCAAGTCCGACCGTCGCCAGCCATGATGCAGAGCGGCATTCCTATGGCCAAATTGTGAAATCCTCCACTTTAATTGGAGGCTCTACGGCCATCGGTATTTGTTTTGGGATAATACGGACCAAGGTGTTGGCCATGTTATTAGGTCCAGGTGGCATCGGACTTATGGGAGTTTACAACTCCATCATTGACACTGCCACCGTTATATCGGGCATGGGGATCAGGAGCAGCGGCGTCCGGCAAATCGCGCATTCGGTAGGCAGCGGAGATAGTTCCAAGGTTGCGAAGACTGTTACCGCTTTGCGAAGAATAACGATACTCTTGGGAATTTTGGGCGCCGCGGCCACCGCGCTTTTAAGCAAGTTCATCTGCCAATTAACTTTCGGCAATTCCCAGCACGTCATCGCGGTCGCGATCGTATCGTCCGCAATTTTCTTTGGAGCTATCAGCTGGGGGTTGTCGGCTTTGATTCAAGGCATGAGGCGCATTGGTGATTTGGCGAGGTCAAGCGTATATGGAGCATTGTTTAGCACCCTCGTGAGTATTCCGATCATTTATGTGTTTCGAGAACGAGGGATTGTTCCATGTGTGATTGTCGTCGCGGCAATGAGCGCGCTTGCGACCTGGTGGTTTGCCAGGAAGGTTCAGGTTGATCGAATCACCATGACTATGGCTGACACATGGATGGAGGCGCGCGGCCTTTTCGCGTTGGGATTGATTTTCATGACCAGCGCGGTGCTGACCACGGCGGTGGCGTTTTTGACACGGGTTATTATTGTGCGCCGCTTGGGAATTGACGCGGCCGGATTTTACCAGGCGGCGTGGACTTTATCGGCGATTTACGTGGGCTTCATCCTACAGGCCATGGGTGCGGATTACTTTCCGCGCTTGTCCGCCGTGGCGAAGCAGCCGGCTGACTGTAACCGCCTGATCAATCAGCAGGCGGAAGTGGGGTTGTTGCTCGCTGTGCCGGGAGTATTGGCAACGCTCACTTTTGCTCAACTTGTGATTCATGCCTTTTATTCGACAAAGTTTGCCCCTGCAGCGGAACTTCTGCAATGGTTGATTCTTGGCATGATGCTTCGTGTAGTCTGCTGGCCAATGGGTTTCCTGCTGCCGGCGAGGTCCGAAAGAAAAATTTTTTTCTGGACCCAAATCATCATGAACGTGACGCAGTTTGGCCTGATTTGGCTGGGGGTAAAGCTGTGGGGACTAGCCGGCATCGGTATGGGATTCTCGGCTGGTGAAACGTTCAGTTGTTGCATGATCTATCTGGTGGTCAGGCGGATGACCGGCTTTAGCGTTTCGGTTTCTAATATCCGGCATACCATGGTTGCGGCGCCCGCAATCTGCCTGGCATTTGTCATGTCCCGTTTTGTTCCCGGCACCACTGCAATTGTTCTGGGCTGTTGCTTGACAATAGCAGTTGGGGGGTATTGCCTAATGTCAATGTTGACTGCGCTTGGTCCTGAAAAAGTGCATCAGTATGTTGAACGGCTTCGTAACATGTTTATAATTCCGTTTAAACCCAAATGACGCATCAAAAAAATCGCCCACTGGTTACTTTTCTGCTGCTGGCCTATAACAATGAGGCGTTTATTCGCGAGGCTGTCAATGGCGCCTTTGCGCAGACTTACTTTCCGCTTGAAATCATCATTTCGGACGACGGTTCGACGGACCGGACTTTTGACATCATACAGGAGATGGCTGCAAATTACCGTGGTCCTCACCTAGTTTATATTAACCGAAATCCGGAGAACTTAGGAACATGCGCTCATGTCAACCGGGTCATGGAGTTAGTGCGTGGCGATCTGGTTATTTACAGCCATGGCGATGACATCTCACTACCGGAGAGAACACAAGTCATTTATGAAGCTTGGGAGAGTTCAAGACACAAAGCTGGGTCAATTTATTCGGCATACACCTTGATTGATGAGGCCGGTAATATTATTGGTGAGAGTCTTTCCGCTGGTAGAGGCAATGGAGCGAGATTTTCGTCCCAAGTAGCCGATCCCTATGAATTTGTTAGTTGGCGATCAAAGGTCGTTTTTGGATGCACGATGGCTTGGTCTTCCAAGGTATTTGAAACCTTCGGGAAACTTCCGTCGCATATCAACAATGTGAACGAGGACTTCCTTCTCGGCTTTCGTTCGGTACTTTTACGTTCCGTGACTTACATTAAAGAGCCGCTGGTTCGATACCGGCGGCATGGGAATAATGTATCCGCAGGAAATCTGGAGGGTTTAAGCATGGATAAAGCCTCCTTTAAAGTGACAGAGGAGAAACGATTGCGAACATATACGAGATTCGCCAGTGCATTCGCCGCCCTCGCATGCGATTTGCAGACAGCGCGAGACAAAGGCCTTGTCACCGCCGACGAATTTCCGAAATTGAATCGGGAAATAACGAGGCAACGTGAAATGTTGCAAATGACAATCCGATGCATCCGATCACCGGGATTGTCTGTTTTTGGAACATTATGCCAGTTGCTCCACAGGGGGGCAGGCCCGAGGACGATCATGAGACTTTTACCACGTCTTCTTCCACTCCCGCTCTTTCGTGCTTCAAAGATTGTCGCCAACCATTTCCGCCGTCGTTTATTGAGCGCTCTCAAGGGCCGGAAATCAGTTGCGCAATAATGTAGCCCGTAATGTTTTCTCATGGCTTCGCATAGCAGCCACTCTTCAGATGATTGATATGAGCGAAGCTCCTAAAGCCGATTATTCGGCCAAGAATGAAAAGTATTTCAGTGGTGCGCGGCGGCTGTTCATTGACGATCTGCCGATAAATTCGGATGCCAGACTGTTGGAAATCGGCTGCGGTAACGAAGACACAGCAGCTTACGCTCTGGCAGAGCGCAAGTGCGGGTGGTGCTGTGGAGTTGAGCTTTGTGAACGGGCGGCCGAGGCGGCCAAGTCCAGATTGAACCGCGTCATCGTCGGCAACGTGGAAACACTGGAGTTTGATTTTGCCGAGGGTTTCTTTGACATCCTTATTATGAGTGAAGTTCTGGAGCACTTGGTGGACCCGTGGATGGCTCTTCGCCGGCTTCGCCGGCTGATGAAGCGAGGAGCGGTGGTGTGTTCTGGTTCGCCCAATGTTTGTCATCACAGCGTGATGCGGACACTGCTTGCCGGCCAGTGGCGCTATGAGGACAAGGGAATTTTCGATGTGACTCATTTACGTTGGTTCAGCCCGGCGACGTACCGGGGTATGTTCGAATCCTGCGGCTTTCGGGTTGACACCGTGAGGCCGGCTGCGCCTCTCCGCTTTAAGGCACGCACACTGAATGCCCTGACGTTGGGTAGGTTTCAATACTTCTTTCGGTTCCTCGACGTTTTTAATGGGTAAGGCGGGAGAAATCGGGTTTTCTGGTGGGGCATATGATACCAGAAAAAGTGTTTCATCAGATATTGGCGCTGGGCGAGGCCTGGCGTGTGAGCCGAG
>Ga0182027_10010253_pt1 | contig 13348 bp, 10 predicted proteins | sample 712E1DmetaG_FD_121300 | JGI IMG/M metagenome (GOLD analysis project Ga0182027, IMG submission 121300) | Permafrost microbial communities from Stordalen Mire, Sweden - 712E1D metaG (Illumina Assembly) | ecosystem: Environmental > Terrestrial > Soil > Wetlands > Permafrost | place: Sweden...
AACACGCCATTGAACTGGGGTGGTCTGTTCCGAGTGAGCCGGTTGTATTCCTGAAACCCGATTCCTCGATACTGAAAAATAATAAACCATTTTTCCTGCCTGATTTTTCGTCAGATATCCAATTTGAAGTTGAAGTTGTAATAAAGATCAGCAAGCTGGGAAAGGGGATCTCTGCAAAATTTGCTCCGCGGTATTTTGATGAAGTCACTTTAGGCATAGATATAACAGCACGCGATCTGCAGGCCAGTCTGAAATCGGCCGGTATGCCATGGGAATTGTCAAAATGCTTCGACGGCGCTGCACCTCTGGGACGGTTTATTCCCATAACCGGTATAAAAGATCTTGCAGATCTCGATTTCCGGCTTGAGATCAATGATAAAGTTGTACAGAAAAGCAACACTTCCGATATGATATTCGGCTTTAATGAGATTATAGAATATGTCTCAAAGTTTTTCACCCTTAAAACCGGTGACCTTATCTTCACAGGAACTCCGCCCGGAGTAGGCAAGCTCCATAGAAATGACAACCTGGTTGCATATCTTAGTGAAGAATCGGTTCTTGACTTTCTGATTAAATGAAATTTAAAGTCAATTAAACCAGTACGATAATTTCAATACAATTCCTCGGTTCTTTATCCTGGAATCGGTTGTGGATGAATTCTCCGTATAAACAATGAACAGGTCAGATACCGGTGCAAAACGCCACTGGAAGCGAAGGTTCAAATTTATATTGTCGATCTGATTATTATATTGTACAAAACTTGTTAAAAAGAGCTTGTCAGTAAAAGTAAGATCAATTTTGGGTCCGATTAGTATAAATTGAGCACTCTTATAGGGAGAAGGCATTGAAATATTATTATATGTTGTTATTATTGCCAGACTACCATAAGGTTGAACGCGGTAATACAATTCTCCATCTAACATCCACTTTTTCCCATTATAATATCCGCCGTACCTGCTGCTGACAAGCCAGTTGAATGATTTGCGTATGTCTGAAGTGAAAGAAATACCCATTTCATTCCAGTTAAATTTATCATTTGCAGCAAGAGGTAAGCTGCCGGTATTGGTGGGATCGAACGGTGTCTGAAGCTTAATAAATGTCCTCATTCCATCAACCACAAGTATACTTTTATTCATCCATTCAACCTGGTAAAGAATCTGGGTTACCCGGTCGGTGAGATTCATTGAAGGATCATAATACAGGTCCATTTTAAAAGCCGGGCCATGATCAGCAACCGTGCTGTTGGCCGGAAAAAACTTGTATTGAAAAAGCGGATTTATCTCATAGTACCCTTTTCTTCTTATATATCCAACCTCTGCAAGATAATCAGCTCCTACCCACGATTGATTCAGAGTTGCTGTTAAATATTGAGTGTTGTACGCAATATTGGCAGACAATGCTGCCGCATCATGTGTGGCTCCGGGGTAAAATGACTGATGGTAAAATGCTTTTCCTAGCCAGTGATTATCAGCGCTTGCAAGGTTATATTCGAGGCCTGCAACCCGGTTGAACCTGTATTTAGTAGATGAAGTGTCAGTTTGCAGATTCATCTCCTGTTTATTGATAAAAAATGCTGTTATATTGGAATGACTGAACACATTACGCTGAATAGCTGCAACTGTAAAATTTCCGGCATCTACTGTATCATTCCGATCAGTCTGAATGTCCATAAGACCTATCCTCCAGTTATTTCCAATCTTGCCGCTTAGTCTTGCTCCTGCCAGAACCTGACTTTCGAGTCCTATACGACGTGAGAAAAATGGCCTCAGGTTATCATTACCCAGCTGTGCAAAAAGATCGCTGTTTTCAAGGTAAAATTGTCTCTTCTCAGGGAAGAATAGTTCAAAACGATCAAGGTTTGTCACCTGATTGTCGACTTCGACCTGGGAATAATCAGGATTGACGGTCAGGTCAAGATTCATTGAGGTAGATAATATGACCTTTGAATCAATACCTGCATTGGCAACAGGTTTGAACCCTTCTCCAGCCTCCTTATTTTGCGTGGTCTTTACTGATATATAAGGTATTAAGGAAAATCTCAGACCTGATGGGGGCAGGGGCTTATCCCATACGAGTGAACCGGTAAAGGCAAGAGTTGCCGTTGCAAATTGTCTTGGCATCGGTGCCCAGCTTGATTTTTCATTTGTTTTGAGATCCAGCCTGCTGAAATTTATTCCCCACTCTTTTTCTCCACCATTATATCGTATGCTACGGAATGGAATTGCAAATTCAGCTACCCAGCGGTCTTTATAATTTTTTACAGCAGATCTCCATTTTATATCCCAGTTCAGATTAACTGTACCACCGTTAGCCTGTATCCCGTCCCACTGTGCCCCTGCAGCAGAGACTCCAAAGGCAAAGCCATTGGTCTGGTCATTGTAGGTGTCAAGGAATACCACGAAATTATCATTCTTCAGAAAATTGAAGTCGCGCCGCAATGACTCCACGGGACGCTTCCCCGGTGTTGAATCGTAACAGACAATTCCTATATAAAGAGTCGATTCGTTGTGGATTACTCTCACCAAAGTCTGTGCAATGGCAAAACCTGTATCGGTAGGCAATACTCGTTGGAAGTGAGTGGCTATATCTGCTGTTGCCCATGCAGGTTCATCCAGAATTCCATCGACATTTATTGTATTATTTGTTTCAGTCGTGTTTATCCGGTATTTCTCACGATTAATTCCTTTCGACTGACCAGAAAGTATTGTATTAAAGCACAGAATAATAACGGCGCTTAGTAAGAGGGAGAATCTGAACATTGAGGATTTAAAATTTGGCACAAGATAAAAAGAAATTGCGAATTAGGACTTTGAAATTACGAACCAGAGCTTAGAGAAATTTATGAAGTGCTGGCTCATTTATTACTCGTAATTCGTAATTCGAAATATTGGCATGTTTTATTGGCTTAATTTTAGTGAGGTTGAATCCCCTCAAGCGCATTGGCTTCGCCGAGCTCTCCCGCTTAGGCGGGATCGGTTCTCCGTTGCTAGCTGCGGAGTCAGCGAGCATTAAGAATTTACCTTAGGGGATCGAAGATTCCTCGCTGCTTGCTGCGAGGATCTTCAATTGTATGAAAATTCCTTTGGTATTAATTAATTCTATTAATATCTTTGGCCATTAATTTTAATAAATAAATAAGATGGGAAATTTAGGAGCTACTGAGATATTACTGATTCTGGTTGTTGTAGTACTTCTATTTGGTGGCAAGAAGATTCCTGAACTGATGAAGGGTATCGGACAGGGAATGAAAGAATTCAAAAAAGCTTCCCGTTTGGATGATGAGAACGAAAAGATGAGCGCTGAACCAAAAAAAGAAGAAGAAAAAAAATAAAAAGTTGTCTGAAGAGTACTTTATCAGACAATCCTTGTTGCTTAACATATTGTTAATCAATCTGAAACAATATATTTTGGAGTTTTTCTGTGTTTAGTTACCTGTTCATAGCTATATGCTATTTCGAGTAGTTTGGGTTCATTCCATGCCCTGCCAAAGAAAGTAACTCCAACCGGTAAATCATCAATAAATCCCATTGGAACAGTGATTGCAGGATAGCCTGATATTGCTGCCAGGGATGAACTTCCACCAACAAAATGATCACCTAACAGCATATCCGTCTTCCATGCCGGGGAGCCGGTCGGCGCCATAATCGCGTCAAGCCTGTAAGTATTCATTACTTTATCTATTCCATCTTCCCTTGTTGCTTTTATCATGGTAGCCAGTGCCTTTTTGTACTCTGTCGAATTCAAATCTCCTTTCTGATCAGCCTGTTCAAGCAGATTCTGATCGAAATATCTGAGTTCGACGCTATCTGATTTATTGAACTGAATCAGGTCTTTAATGTTTTTAACAGATGAACCACTGTGTCCGGCAAAGTAATTATTAAGTCCGTCCTTAAATTCATACAGCAACACCTGAAATGATGCATCTTCATAATTCAACCCTTTTGGAAACTCAATTTCAACTACTTCTGCACCATTTGCTTTAAGGTAAGCAACAGTCTGGTTCATCAGAGTGTCGACCTTATCAGAAAAACCCATTGCTTTTTTCAACAGACCAATTCTTTTACCTTTCAGGCCATCTTTTTTCAGATACCTGGTATAATCGGTAAAGAATTTACCCCGTGAGGCAAATGTTTTTGAATCTGTAGAATCTATACCTGTTAGAGCCCCTAATGTTATAGCTATGTCTTCCACTGTTCGTCCCATGGGACCGGGAGTATCCTGTGTGAATGAAATCGGGACAATACCGGAACGGCTGATAAGGCCGACTGTGGGTTTAATGCCGGCAATTCCGTTGTTGTTAGAAGGACACACAATTGAACCATTGGTTTCTGTGCCTATAGCAACCATGTAGAGATTGGCAGAAACAGCTACTCCTGAGCCGGAGCTCGATCCGCATGGGTTACGATCCAAAACATATGGGTTCATGGTTTGCCCTCCAACACCACTCCACCCACTGGACGACATCTTAGCCCGGAAGTTTGCCCACTCGCTTAAGTTCGATTTTGCAATGATTATTGCTCCGGCCTCTCTCAATTTCCTGGCAACATAACTATCACTACCAGGGAATGAATTTCTTAATGCAGTTGCCCCGGCAGTTGTGGGCATCCTGTCGTGAGTGTCAATATTATCTTTAAGTATTACCGGGACTCCATATAATGGACCTCCTGGTTTGCCTGCTGCGGCTTCCTTCTCAAGATCTTCGGCAATATTGAGAGCATCAGGATTAATCTCAATAATTGAATTCAGAGTGGGACCATTTTTATCGATTTCACTGATCCTGTTAAGGTAGACTTTTACCACATCTTTGACAGTATATTTTCCTTCTTTATACCCTTGCTGCAGTTGTCTGATCGTCATTTCTTCAATCCAGTTATTATCTGTTCTTTTTTCAACATTATTTCTGACTGTTGTTTTGCAGGTCGTCGCGAACAGAATAACTGAGATGAATAGTAATGAAAATTTGACAAAATTTGGCTTCATGATATTATGGTTTTATGTCTCTACCGTTTATAAATTATTCCAGATTTCATAAAATTATGAATATTAAATCAATTTGAATAAATTTGTTGTGGTGGAATTCTGTTGATGAGAGTAGAGAAGCCCAACTTTGGAGACTCTACAACAAAAAAATCAATTATTTAGGATAAATTGGAAATATGAAAAACATCTATCTGCAAATTCTTGATAATAAATCAGATAATTCTGAAATAGTACTGGCTACAGTTACAGGGACAAATGGTTCTACCCCTCAGAAACCCGGCAGTTCAGCTTTGTTCGGTAGCAAGGGTCTTATTTTCGGGACAGTTGGAGGCGGAGTCGTGGAAGGAAGAGTTACAAAACTGGCCAGCGAAGCTATTCTGTCAAAAAAGTCCGGACATTTCAAATTTAATCTTGAGAATGATATCTCAGCTAAGGAGGAGGCCATCTGCGGTGGACAAATAAGTGTTCTTATTGATGCCAATCTTAACAATCATTTACCTGTTTTTGAACAGCTAAAGATATCGCTCAAAGAACAGGTTCCGGGAGTTCTGATAACTATGGTTACAAGGTTCTCAGAAGATACAGTTCTTATTAATCGTTAATGGATAAGTAATACTATTAAGCCTGAGATGCCAGAAGAGTTTCTTCTTAAAATTGAACCTGTGGTAAATAGTATACTTTCTGAAGGCAATCCTTCTGATTACAGAGAAATGGAGCTTTCTATACCTGACGAAGAGCCTTCTTCTCAGTTTTTTCTTGAAGCTGTTTTCCCTCCTGCAAAACTGATTATTGCAGGTGCGGGTCATATAGGTAAATCATTGGCTCATCTTGCAGATATGCTTGATTTTGAGGTTACTGTCATTGATGACCGTCCTGAATATGCTAATTATGAGAATATTTCTGAAGCCAGCCACATCATAGTTAAAGATATAGGGGAAACAATAAAGGATATGAATAAAAGTAATGACACTTATGTTGTTATTGTAACACGTGGTCATAAAGATGATGCTTCCGCTCTTAAGCCATGCATAGGATCTGAATTAGCTTATATCGGCATGATAGGTAGTACACATAAAATTGCTGCTATGAAATCTGATTTCATTGAGAACGGCTGGGCAACTTTAAAACAATGGGAATCTATTCACACACCAATAGGAATTGATATAAAATCGAGATCCGTTGAAGAGATTGCCATAAGCATTGCGGCACAACTGGTGTTAGTTCGTAACAGTAAAAAGTAATTCTGTGGGATCCCCTTCCGGGAGGGGGAAGGGATAGGCACTACAGTGATCAAATGAAATTATATGTTATGGGTGAAATATGGGCTATTATACTTGCAGCCGGCGAGTCAAAGAGGATGGGATTACCTAAAATGCTGCTGACCTTTAATGGCAGGACAATGATAGAAAATGTCATTGCCAATGTTTCGGAATCAAAAGTGGGTAAGATAATTGTTGTACTTGGTGCTCACCGGGAAGCATTGGTTAAACTGATCTCAAAATTGCCTGTTAAGTATTGTTATAATGATAATTATAAGGAAGGAATGCTTTCATCTGTTCAGTGTGGGTTCAGAAATCTGCCATCAGCTTATAAAGCAGTTCTTGTTTTTCAGGGTGATCAGCCATTGATCACTTCAGATGCAATTAATGAAGTAATTGAAGCATATTTATCGTCGGGTAAAGGTATAGTAATTCCTGTTTATAAGGATCGAAGAGGCCATCCGCTTCTTATTGACATAAAATACATGTACGAAATAGAAAGACTGAGTCCCGATAAGGGTTTACGCTCTCTGACTTATATGTTTTCTGATGATGTTCTGGAGGTTGATACAAATGAATCGGGCATCCTGACGGATTTTGACACTTATGAGCAATATAAGAAAGGAATTAATCAAATTAATTAACTATGGAAGAGACAATTAAATTTCAGTTAAACGGAAAGAAAACCGAAGCGATGATTGATCCCACTCAGACTCTGTTGTGGGTACTAAGAAATCATTTTGGGCTTACCGGAACAAAATTTGGTTGCGGAATGGGATTCTGCGGGGCCTGCACTGTCCTTATTGATAATGAACCTGTAAGGTCTTGCCAATTATCGGTTGGTGATGCAGCAGGTAAAAATGTGGTTACCATAGAGGGTCTTGCGATAAACGGCAAGCTTCATCCGGTTCAGGAAGCATTTGTAAAATATGATGCTTTGCAATGCGGATATTGTACTCCCGGAATGATTATGAATGCTGCCGGTCTCCTGATAAAGAATCCAGCCCCATCGGTCCAGGAAATTAAGGCAGGAATGGAAAACAACCTCTGCCGTTGCGGGGCACATATGCGTATAATTGAAGCTGTACAAGCTGCATCTAAAGAAATGAAAGGAGGAAAGTAATCATGAAAAAGGAACAGTTTAAAGGACAGGAATCGATACAAACTTCTGAAAGGCAAGGCATGCCGAGAAGAGATTTCTTCAAGCTGCTGGGTGGTGGCATCATTATTTTCTTTCGTCCCTGGAGAGCTTTAGATCTGATCGGAATGCCCGCTGAACAAGCCAGGAGTTTACCAAAAGATTATAATGCTTTCCTGCGTATTGCTGAAGATGGAACAGTAACCTGCTTCACAGGCAAAATCGAAATGGGTCAGGGTATAATTACTTCCCTGCCACAGATGATGGCTGATGAACTAAATATCCCTGTTGAGAGGATAAAGATGATTATGGGTGATACAGATCTTTGTCCATGGGATCAGGGCACCTGGGGCTCATTAAGTACCAGGGTTTTTGGTCAGAGTATGAGAGCCGCTGCTGCTGAAGCCCGGGGTGTACTTCTTGACCTTGGATCAGCCAAACTGGGGGTGCCGGTTTCGCAATTGGAAGTCAGGGATGGAGTGGTAACCGACACCAAAGATCCAAAAAAGACCGTTAGCTATGCACAACTGACTAAGGGTACGAGGATTGAAAAATTCCTCGATGTTAAACCTTCCATGGAAGATTATACAAAGTTTAAATCTATCGGGAAATCATATAATCATAGCGATGCTACCCTGAAAGTAACAGGTGAAGCAAAATACACCGGTGACATGAAGTTGCCGGGAATGGTTTTTGCGCGGATATTACGGCCGCCTTCACATGCAGCTAAAATGACTTCTGTGGATTATTCAGGGGCTGAGAAAATTGCAGGGACAAAAGTTGTCAGGGATGGCGATTTTGTTGCTGTAATAAATGAGAACCGTGACAAAGCCGATGAGGCTATCGTTAAAATTAAAGCCGAATATTCATTTAATGAACTGCCAGTCAATGATAAGACTATTTATGAATATATGCTTAAGACTGATTCAAATGTAACTATAGTCAAGTCAACCGGAGATATTGAAGCCGGGGAAAAGCTTTGTGAAAAAACTTTTGAATCGGAGTTTCACGATCCTTATCTAGCCCATGTTGCCGTGGAAACACATACTGCTCTTGCGCAACTTGAAGGAGATAAAATGACAGTTTGGGCTTCAACACAATCACCATTTGGATTAAGGGATGGGATAACACGTGAACTTGGTCTCCCGGCTGAAAAAGTAAGAGTCATAACACCCTTCGTAGGTGGCGGATTCGGAGGTAAAGGCGAATTCCAGCAGGGGATTGAGGCAGCAAAACTTGCGAAATTGACAGGGAAACCGGTTATGCTTATGTGGACTCGTGATGAAGAATTCTTCTATGATACATTTCATCCTGCTGGAGTCGTTAAAATAAAATCAGGGATAGATAAGTCAGGACAGATAAAACTTTGGGATTATAACTTATATTATTCCGGTACTAGAGGTGCAGATGCAATTTATGACATTCCAAATACTAAAATCACACATTATAGTCAGAAAAGCGGGGGGTCACCTGTTCATCAGTTCGGAACAGGAGCCTGGCGTGCTCCTAACAACAATACTAATACCTTTGCAAGAGAAGTTCAGATCGATATTATGGCTGCTGCAGCAGGAATAGATCCCCTTGAATTCCGTCTGAAGAACCTGAAAGATGAGAAAATGATTGCCTGCCTGAAAGCTGTTGCTGATAAGTTCGGATATGTACCGGCTAGAACCCGCAGTGGAAGAGGCATAGGAATTGCATGTGGTATTGATGCCGGATCGTGGGTGGCACACATTGCTGTGGTAAAGGTCGACAAAAGCACAGGCAAGGTTAAAGTAGTCAGTATAACCTGCGCACAGGATATGGGTTTGTGTATAAACCCTGAAGGTGCCACTATACAGATGGAAGGTTGTATAACAATGGGTCTCGGGTATACACTTGGCGAAGAGGTATTATTTGAAGGAGGTAAAGTACTTACCCATAGTCTAGATACTTATGTTATTCCACGTTTCTCATGGCTCCCGAAGATTGACACACTTATCCTCGAGAGGAAAGATAAACCGCCTCAGGGAGGAGGAGAGCCTGCTATTATTGCTATTGGTGCTGTGGTTGCCAATGCAATATTTGATGCGACAGGAGTGCGACTGTACAGGATGCCAATGACACCTGAAAGGGTCCTTGAAGCATTAAAGAAGGCATAATTGAAATGACGATTTAATTCAGAATAAATCTTAAAGTGACAGGCTTCAGGCTTCAGGCTTCAGGAAAACAATATTAACTAATACCTGATGCCAGTTGACTGATGCCGGGAGCCTTATTTAAACCGGTTCATTTTTTTTTCATAAATTTCATGAAATTTTAAGATTGTAGTATTTTTGCATTTTACTCTACTGATGTGAAACTATTAATTGTCGAAGATGACCGGTCGCTGAGCCGTTCAATTAATGATTACCTTAAAATGGAAGGTCATATTTGTGAAGCTGCACTGACTTTAAATGAAGCGGTACAAAAGGCAGATGTAAACAAGTACGATTGTGTTATCCTTGATATTGGTCTCCCGGATGGTAATGGTCTGGATTTAATCCGCGAGATGAAGTCAAAGAGATTAACTGGAGGAATTCTTATACTTTCCGCTAAAAGCTCTCTGGATGATAAGCTTATCGGATTAAAAATAGGTGCTGATGATTATCTTACAAAACCATTTCATTTTGCCGAACTTAGTGCTCGTATCAACTCAATACAAAGGAGGAACAATTATCTAGGTATGAATGAAATAACTTTTAATGAAATCAGAATTAATACCGAGGATAATCAGGTTTATGTCCACGACAAGTTATTAATCCTTACAAAAAAAGAGTATGATCTTTTACTGTTTTTTATTGCTAACAGAAACAGAATCATAACAAAAGAGTCAATAGTAGAGCATCTCTGGGGCGATAATGTAATACTTACAGATTCTTTCGACTTTGTCTATACACATGTTAAGAATCTGCGCAAAAAGATTGTTGCTTCAGAAGGCAGGAATTATATTAAATGTATCTACGGTTTTGGATATAAATTCATAGATAGTTGAAATTATTAACTAAGAGTACTTTTTACTTTCTGATTCTTTATGTTCTGGCAATGGTTGCGGGAGCAGCATTATTATACTTAACAATTAAAAAAGTAATTTACAAGCAGATTGACAACAGCCTTATTACTGAGAAAACAATAATTGAAGATCAGATTGAACAGACAGATACTATTCCGGACTTTGAAGCCACGTTTGGTCACCAGATTGAAGTTAAATTGTTAAATTATCCGATACGTAACATCCAATCTATTAAGGACACCGATATATACGATTCAAAATCAGATGCATTTATTCCCTTTAGATATATTTATTCCGCTGGCAACACAATACAAAAGAAAGGTTTCATAATTACCATTTTCCAGATTTTAAGCGAAAAAAATGAATTATTACAGGATATAGGTATATATATGTTGATCCTTTTCTTTTCACTTTTACTTATTTCAATTCTTATCAACTACTTAATAGCCAGAAAACTTTGGAGACCGTTTTATAATTCCGTTAAAATTGCCGGGAGATTTGATATACAATCGGATAAACCTCTGGAGTTACCTGAGACCGATATAAAAGAGTTCGACCAGCTTAACAGGGTCTTTGATAACATGACACGTAAAATGAGAGATGATTACCTGAATCTTAAGGAATTCAGCGAGAATGCATCTCATGAGATTCAGACACCTCTTGCAGTAATACGGTCAAAGACCGATTTGCTTATGCAACAGAGAAACCTTAATAAGGAAAGCCTCAGCCTGATTAAATCTATAAATGAATCAACTACTAAATTATTCAAGCTTAACCAGGGACTCCTTCTAATTTCCAAAATTGAGAATCAGGTTTTTCATGAAAAGAAGATAGTCTCACTGAAACAAATTACTTTTAACGGTCTGGACAGTTATAAAGAAATTATGCAGCTCAAGAAGATTACACTTGAAATGGATATTCATGATGAGGCTTTGGTTGAAATGAATGACGTGCTTGCAGAAATCATGATTTCAAACCTGCTCAGCAATGCTGTAAGGTTCAACATTGATGGTGGATTCATTAAATGTCATATTGATAAAATGTTTTTTATAATGACCAATTCCGGATTACCTTTAACTATTAATCCTGAGGATCTATTTAAAAGATTTCATAAAAGCAGCAATAATCCTCAATCAGTTGGTCTGGGTTTATCTATCGTTAAAGAGATAACCGAAAGTTATGGTATGCATATAACCTATATCTGTCGAAATGCCATTCATGAAATAAGACTCAGATACCACATTAAAGAGAATTCACCGCGTTCATTTTAAGGAGGTTTCTTTAATTATTGTTAAAAAACCTCAAACTTCAGTTCATCTTCAGAATCGCATAATAATATTGTTATATCAAACCAATTAAATTATTAGATATGAAAAAGTTATTATTCGTTATGGTTTTATTGATGGGTGCTCTTGTGGCTAATGCCCAGCGTACTCCCCTAAAAGTTGTGGACCTTCAGAAATCTATTACCGATAATATTACTAAAGACTATGTCGGATTTACAATCAAGGATGCTTACAAAGTTGTTGATAAAGATGTTGTTACATTTGATGTTGTAGTAGTAAAAGGAACGACACAGGAGACTCTGTCATATGATAATACCGGGAAATTCCTGAAAAAAACTGAAGCAAAATCTGGTGCAGCTAAACCGGCACCAAAACCAGCGCCAAAACCAACTACCATTAAACCTCAAACAAAATAGTAGAGACTAAAAGTGTGTTAATTATTAAAAAAGGCTGTCTTGATTACCAGACAGCCTTTTTAATGACTATAGTTCCCAGCCTTTCCGATATTCTCTTACCAAGAATTTATTGGCTTTGGGAACATTGGTAATCTTCATGTTAACTTTATCGTACTCCCCCATTTTCACGTCGTATAGTGCTACCCCGCCAGGAAGTATAGTCTTCGTTACCGGGCCTGTAAAGACAAAACTGCCAGGTTATTGTCTGACGTTTTTTAATATGGTTTATCAAACTATTTTATGCAATCGAAGGATACGTGAACAGGGCTTAACATAATTTTAAATGACTCATCCGGAAGAATATAAATATTGCAGGTATCTTTAAACTTTTATTAATAAATGAACTTTAGGAGATGAAAGCGATAAATTATATATTTTCCGGATTAACACTTATTACAATGCCATTTACAAAATTTCCGCAGACAGAGATCACCAACGGATTAATACAAGCTACGATCTACCTTCCAGATGCCGCTAAAGGGTATTACCGGGGAACCCGATTTGATTGGTCAGGAAATATTGTCAGTCTGGAATACAGCGGTCATAAATATTTTGGTCAATGGTTCAGTAAATACAGCCCCGAAATACATGATGTGATAATGGGACCCGCAGAAGAATTTGCTCCTTTGGACTATAGTGAAATACAACCCGGAGGAAGTTTTGTTAAGATAGGAGTGGGCGCAGTTTACAAACAAGATGACAAACCATATACATTCAGCAGGTTATACCAGTTAATAAACCCCGGAAAATGGTCGGTTAAAAAGAAATCAGATCAGGTTTTATTTATTCACGATCTTGAGGATAAGGTTTATTCGTATCATTATGAAAAAACTGTCAGTCTGACAAAAGATAAACCTGAACTTGTACTGAACCATAGACTGAAAAATATGGGAACCCGTACAATTGAAACTAATGTCTATGACCATAATTTCTTCGTAATCGATAGACATCCCATTGGTCCCGGGCTTGTTGTGAAATTTCCTTTTAATCTGAAAGGGGAAGGTGTGGGATTTGGAGAATTGGCCGAAATTCAGGGCAACCAGATATCGTTTCTCAGAACCATAGGTAACGGAGAAGAAGTCAAGTGTTTTTCTTTGGAAGGATTTGGCCCTGATGCCGCTGATTACGAAATCAGGATTGAAAATCGTATAACAGGAGCCGGAGTTAAGATTACCTGTAATCAGCCATTTCTTAAACTG